>VFQN01003998.1_pt1 | contig 20074 bp, 18 predicted proteins | sample 3512371 | NCBI WGS metagenome assembly VFQN01 (sample SAMN10412370, study PRJNA504923) | tailings metagenome | isolation source: Replicate 2 from Balatoc abandoned mine | place: Philippines: Itogon, Benguet | collected 2017-08-28
TGGTGGCCACCTTCGCCTGCCGCGACGCGCGCTGCATGCGCCCGCTGGCGGTGGCCACCAACCTGGCCTTCCTCGGCTACGGCCTGGCGGCCTCGCTGCCGCCGATCTGGGCACTGCACCTGTTGCTGCTGCCCATCAACCTGTGGCGCTGGGCCGAGAGCCTTCGCGCCTCGACCTCTTCAGGAGAGACCCATGCCAAGAGTTCGGACCTCGATCCGCGCGGCGGCAACGCTGTGCAGCCTCGTCGCGCTGGCGACCCTCGCCGGCTGCGGCGGCGGCGGTGGTGATGCGGGCAGCCCCCCACCCGCCGGCGCCGCCGGCCTGAGCATCGGGGGCACGGCCAGCGGCGTGGCCGGCAGCGGGCTGGTGCTGCAGCTCAACGGCGGCGACGACCTGGCCGTCGCGGCCGACGGCAGCTTCAGCTTCGGCAGCACGCTGCCGGCGGGCTCGACCTACGTGGTGAGCGTGCTGAGCCAGCCCGCCGGTCCGGCGCAGACCTGCAGCATCGGCGCGGGCAGCGGCACCGCCAACGCCTCGGTCACCGACGTCACGGTGAGCTGCAGCACCGATCCGCTCGTGCTGCTGGCCGCGACGCCGCAGGATGCCGCCAGCGACGTGCCGCGCAGCGTGCAGCCGGTGCTCAGCTTCTCCGCCGACGTCGACCCCGCCACGCTGAGCGCGGGCCAGGTCACGCTCACCGAGGAAGGCGGCGAGGTGGTCTCCGCCACCGTCACGGCGACCGGCCCGATGGTCACCATCGCCCCCGCGGCGGCGCTGTGGCCGGCCACCGCCTACCTCGTCGAGGCCGACGGCGTGGGCGGGCGCCTCGGCGAGCCGGCCGCGCCGGCCTTCGGCCGCCGCTTCGTCACCGCCGACGGCCAGTGGAGCGCGTCGCGCGTGGCCGAGCTCGGGCTGGTGCCGCAGTTCGACGGCGACTCGATGCGCCTGGCCGTGGCCGGCGCCGGCCATGCGGTGGCGGCCTGGCTGGCGGTGGACGGCAGCAACCTGATGCGCGTCTGGACCAGCCGCCGCCTCGCCGACGGCAGCTGGGAAGCCCCGGTCGCGATCGGCACGCCCGCCGATGGCGACGCTGCGATGGCCGAGCTGGCAATGGAGGTGGACGGCACCGCCCACGTGGTGTGGTCGGCTTCGCCCGGGGGCGGGCAGACGCATGTGCTGACCGCTCGGCGCGGCGCCGCGGATGCGGCCTGGTCGAACCCGGTGCAGCTCAGCCTGCCCACGCTCGTCACCAACATCGAGCCAGCCATCGCCGCGGGCGCCAGCGGTGCGGTGTACGTGGCCTGGGTCGCCGGCGATACCTTGCCCTATGCGATCCACCTGTCGAAGCTGCAGGACGACGGGTCCTGGTCGGAGCCCACCCAGGCCAACGAAACGAATGGCCGCAGCGTGCTGGTGCCGCTGATCGCCGTGGACCGCCATGCGCGCGCGCTGCTGGCCTGGCCCGAGCGGGATGGTGGTGGCCTGACGCGGCTGGTGGCACGGCAGTTCCGCGCCGACATCCGCGTGCCCGAGGCGGTCGGCCCGGCGGTGACGCTGAGCGCCGCAGCCGTCGATATCGGGCCCAGCCTGGCGCTCAACGGCGACGGGCTGGGCGTGCTGGCCTGGCACCAGGAGGTCTCGGGCGGGCTGCAGCGCACGATCTGGGCCGCGTTGTTCACGGAAGGCAGCGGCTGGGGCGCCGCACAGCAACTGGACGAGCCGGGCACCGACGACTACCAGCCCAGCGCCACGATCGACGGCGAGGGGAATGCGCTGGTCGCGTGGTCGGCGATTCCGGTCGCGATCGCCCGAAGCGACCCGCGCGTGCTCGCCAGCCGCCTCGACCGGCTTGCGGCACCGGGCACCGGTGCCTGGAGCACACCGCGCGATCTGACGGGGGGCGCGGGCGGCGCCAACCCGATGGCTGCACTCGATGCACGCGGCAACGGCCTGGTGCTGTGGCAACCCTCCAACGAGGGCGTGGCCGCCACCCGCTTCACCCGGCTCGGCGGCTGGCAGGGCACGGTGTCGGTGTGGCGGCGCCTGGGCGCGGAAACGCTGTTCGCGCCGCGCATCGGCTTCGACGCCACCGGCAGCGCGGTGGGCGCCTGGGTGGAGGGCGACTTCCTGAGCAATTCGGCCGGGCCGCTGATGGCCATCGGAGGCGCGGATTTCGAGTGACGCGCTGCCGGCATCGCGGCACTGCCACTTGCGCCAGTGGCATGCCAACAGAGGCAGTTCCGGCATCGACATGACGCCTTCGCCTAGAGCCAAACCGTTGTGGGACAACGGTTTTCCGCCGGGCAGCGGCTTGGCACGCGACTTGATTGAGCGGTGTCATGAATACCGCCACACCCACTGCTGCCGCCAACCCGGCCGAGACCGTCTCGCTCTACGCCGCGCACGCCAAGATCTATGCGCGCGCGGTCAAGGGCCGCTTCGTGCAGTGGCGCTGGGCCGCGGTGTGGCTCACGCAGATCGTCTTCTACGGCCTGCCGTGGCTGAACTGGAACGGCCGCCCGGCGGTGCTGTTCGAGCTGGCCTCGCGGCGCTTCTACATCTTCGACCTCGTCCTGTATCCGCAGGACTTCATCTACCTGACCGCGCTGCTGCTGCTGGCGGCGTACTCGCTGTTCTTCTTCACCGCGGTGGCCGGGCGGCTGTGGTGCGGCTACGCGTGCCCGCAGACGGTGTACTCGGAGATCTTCATGTGGATCGAGCGCCGCATCGAGGGCGACCGGCCGCAGCGCATGAAGCTCGACGCCGCGCCGTGGAGCCCGGCGAAGCTGGCGCGCAAGGGCGGCAAGCAGCTGGCCTGGATCAGCGTCGCACTGTGGACCGGCTTCACCTTCGCCGGCTACTTCACGCCGATCCGCGAGCTGGCGACGGCGACGATGGCGCTGAACCTCGGCCCCTGGCAGACCTTCTGGGTGCTGTTCTACGGCTTCGCCACCTGGGGCAACGCCGGCTTCATGCGCGAGCAGGTGTGCAAGTACATGTGCCCGTACGCGCGCTTCCAGAGCGCGATGTTCGACCGCGACACGCTGATCATCAGCTACGACACGAAGCGCGGCGAGCCGCGCGGCGCACGCCTGCGCAAGAGCGACCCGGCCGCGGCCGCCCAGGGTGCCTGCGTCGACTGCGGCCTGTGCGTGCAGGTGTGCCCGACCGGCATCGACATCCGCAAGGGGCTGCAGTACGAATGCATTGGCTGTGCCGCCTGCGTCGATGCCTGCGACGGCATGATGACCAGGATCGGCCAGCCCACCGGCCTGGTGCGCTACGACACGCTCAACGGCATGGAGCAGGGCCTCTCGCCCGCCGATCGCATGAAGCGCGTGCTGCGGCCGCGCGTGCTGGTGTACGGCGCGGTGCTGCTGCTGATCACCGCGGCGGTGGGCGTGAGCCTGGCGATGCGCACGCCGTTCAAGGTCGACATCGTGCGCGACCGCAGCACGCTGGCCCGCCTGGTCGAGGACGGCTGGGTCGAGAACGTCTACCGGCTGCAGGTGATGAACGCCACCGAGGCCACGCAGCGCTACACCGTGCAGGCCGCCGGTCTCGACGGCATCGTGCTGCCCGCGCCGCTGACACTGGAGCTCGGGCCTGCCGAGGCGCGCTGGGCGGTGGTGTCGCTGCGCGTGCCGCCGCAGACCGCCGCGGCCGTGCCCTCGGGCGCGCACCCGATCTCTTTCGCCATCGCGCAGCTCGATGCGGCCGGCGCGACGGCGCGCAGCCTGCACGAGAAGTCGACCTTCATCCTTCCCCGCTGAGCGGCCCGCCGGCGGCGCGGCCGGTGGGGCAGTAGACGTTGCGCGCCTCCTCGCCGCGCAGGTACTCGCCCTCTTCTTCCGCGCTGGCACGGCGCACCGCCACCAGCGTGGCGCGCCCGGGGTGCATCTCGTGCAGCCACTCGGCGGCAAAGCGCTGCGCATCGGCGCCTTCGTCGAGGATCTGGAAGCGCCGCCGCGGGTGGCCCTCGTAGCGGTAGTCGATCACCCAGGTGACGGAGCGGCGGAACTGTTCCATGCGGGAGCCCATCGGCCGTCAGGGCCGGGCCGCCACCTTAGCGCGTGGCCATGCGCGCCAGGAATGCATCACGGCTGGCCGCGCCGAACCAGGGGTGCCAGCGGCGCTGCTCGAACACCGTGCTCGCCGCGCGCCCCTGGCGGGCATGGCCGGCGAACAGCAGCGTCTCGTCGGGCAGCGCAAAGACCCGGCGCGTCACGCTGTCCCACAGCGCGGCCGGGTCGGCCGGCATCGGCTGGAAGGGGCAGGCGTCCACCGCCTGCAGGCCGCCGCAGAACAGGCGGTCGCGCCAGCGGAAGCTCAGGCAGCCGGCCGTGTGGCCCGGCGTGGCGATCACCTCCACGTGCTCGTGGCCGATCGGCAGCAGCGCCTCCTCGGGCACCCGGTGCATCACGCAGGGCGCACCCAGCGCGGCCAGTGCCGCCAGCTCCGGGCGCGGCAGCAGCGCATCGTGCTCGTGGGTGCGCAGCACCCAGCGCAACGCGAGGCGGTGCTCGTCGAGCATGGCGCGCAGCAGCGGCACGTCGGCGGCGCGCGGATCGATCAGCACCGCCTGCGCCGATTCGAGGTCGGCGAGCAGGTAGCTCACCGAACCGCTCGCATCGTCGTGCAGCAGGCGGAAGTACATGCGCCGCTCAGGCCGCGTCACCCTCGCCGATCAGCAGCCGCGTTTCGCTCAGGTAGCGGTGCGGCGGGATCTCGAGGTTGGTCGGCGCGGGCTTGTTCCTGAACACACGGCCGGCAAGGTCGAAGGTCGAGCCATGGCAGGGGCAGAAGAAGCCGCCGTGCCAGTCGGCGCCGACGCTCGGATTGCCGCTGCCCTCGGCCACCGCGCTCGGCGAACAGCCCAGGTGGGTGCAGATGCCGACGGCCACGAACACCTCCGGCCTGATCGAGCGGCCGGGATTGCGCAGCGCCTCGGGCAGGCCGTCGCGCGCCGATCCGGGGTCGGCGAGCGCCGCCTCCTGGCCCGGCAGCGCGGCGATCATGGCCGCGGTGCGGCGCTGGATCCACACCGGCTTGCCGCGCCACTCGACGGTCTTCATGCCGCCCGGAGCGATGTCGCCGATGTCGACCTCGACGGCAGCGCCCATCGCCTTGGCACGTTCGCTGGGCGCGAAGCTGGAGACGAAGGGTACGGCCGTGCCCAGGGCGGCCACGCCGCCGGCGGCGCCGGTGGCGAGCAGCCAGATGCGACGCTCGGGGTCGGTGGGCACGGGATCGATCAAGGCTGTCGAGTTCATCGCTCGGTACTCCCGGCCGGACGGCCCGGCCTGCCCTCGCACCTTCAAGAGCCGTGCCACTCCGTCCCCCTGCCGCAAGCACCGTGAAATCAACGACTTGCGTTGCTGCGGAAGTCCGCGTGCCGGCGTGCATGCGCCAGCATGCCAAATCGCAAGGTGCCAGATGGCAGCCGCTGGCAGAGTGCTGCGCATGCCCTCCGCCCCTCAGCCGCCCAGCAGCGGCCCGCTGCCCGAGCTGGTGTCCTACCTCGAGGGCCTGCCCGAGCCGCACATCCTGTTCGATGCGCAGTACCGCATCCTCGCGGCCAACGCGGCCTACCGCAGCCAGTTCAGCCCGCACGCCTCGGTGGTGGGGCGCACCTGCTACGACGTCTCGCACCGCTTCAACCTGCCGTGCGACCAGGCCGGCGAGAGCTGCCCGCTCGCGCGCGCGCGCCGCAGCGGCCAGCGCGAGCGCGTGCTGCACCTGCACCACACGCCGCAGGGCGAGGCCTATGTGAACATCGAGCTGGTGCCGCTGCGCGACTCGACCGGCCGCCAGACCCACTTCATCGAGAAGATGGAGCCGCTGCGCGTGGCCCAGGGCGAGCCCTCGGCCAGCGGGCTGATCGGCCGCTCGGCGCCATTCCAGGAGATGCTCGGCCTGGTGGCACGTGTCGGGCCGTCGGACGCCGCCGTGCTGCTGCTCGGCGAATCGGGCACCGGCAAGGAACTGGTGGCGCGCGCCATCCACGAGGCCAGCGCGCGCGCCGCGCGACCGCTGGTGGTGGTGGACTGCGCCAGCCTGCCCGAGACGCTGTTCGAAAGCGAGCTGTTCGGCCACGAGAAAGGCGCCTTCACCGGCGCGCAGACGGCGCGGCCCGGCCTGGTGGAAGCCGCCAGCGGCGGCACGCTGTTCCTCGACGAGGTGGGCGACATCCCGCTGCCGATGCAGGTCAAGCTGCTGCGCCTGCTGGAAAGCGGCACCTACCGGCGCGTGGGCAGCACCGAGCTGCGCCGCGCCGACGTGCGCCTCGTGTCGGCCACGCACCGCGACCTCGGCTCGATGGTGGCGCAGGGGCGCTTCCGCGAAGACCTGTACTACCGGCTCAGCACGTTCCCGATCGCCCTGCCACCGCTGCGCGAGCGCGGCGGCGACATCCCGCTGCTGGCCACCTCGCTGCTGGCGCGCGTGGCGCCGGCGCGGCGGCTGTCGCTGGCCGCCGCGGCGCTGGCGCGGCTGGCGCGGCACCCCTTCCCGGGCAACGTGCGCGAGCTGCGCAACGTGCTGGAGCGCGCCGCGCTGCTGACCGATGGCGACGTGATCGGCGACGCCGTGATCGAGCGTGCGCTGGCGGTGGGCCTGCGCGCGGCGGTGCCACCTTCGTCAGCCAGCGCTGCCCCTGCGCCCCCGCGCGCGGCGCGGCGCGAGGCCGAGCAGGCGGCACTCGCCTCCGCGCTGGCCGAGCACCGCGGCAATCGCGAGGAACTCGCCCGGGCGCTCGGCATCAGCCTGCGCACGCTGTACCGCCGACTGCAGGCGCTTCACCAGCGGGCCTGAAGCGTCAGGCTGGCGTGGCCAGGCGCGATCACCGGGAGCACGGCCACGCCCTTGTCGGCCAGCGGCTCCACCAGCCACCAGCTCGAAGCGCCGGCCAGCGCCAGGCTGCCGGCGATGTCGCCCCAGCGGTGGCGATCCGCGTGTACCCGCGTCCAGCCGACGTAGGCGCCCGCCGCGTACCAGGGCCAGGCGCTCTCCCAGCCGTGACGACGGTGCACGTAGGTCGCTGCGGCGAAGGCCCTGGCCGCATGTCCCGAAGGAAAGGACTCGGGACCGCCATCGGGCCGGCGCGCATCGATGGACTTCTTCAGCCCCTTGGCGGCCAGCACCGTCACGGCGAACGAGGCGCCGAACTGCCACAGACCGTCACGGTCGCCGCGCCACAGCTCCATCGCCGCCACGCCGGCCGGCAGCGCGTTCTCGAGCACGTCGCCCGCGCGGGTGTGGTCGAAGGCCCAGGCCGGCGCCGCCACGAGCGCCGTGCACAACCAAGCGGCCCGGGCCGTCCGCCAGTTCACCCACACTGCCCCACATAGCCGCAGGCGGTGCAGAAGTCGCAGCCGTCCTTGTGGATGACCGTCGGGTTGCCGCACTCCGGGCACACCGAGCCGGCCTGCAGCGCCGGCGTGGTGGCGCCGCTGCTGCCCTTGGGTGACTCGAGCACGCCCATGTCGCGCAGCGGGAAGCCCTGCTCGTCGAGCACGCCGAGCATCGCGTAGCGGTGGATGATCAGCCGCGCGAGGTAGGCCACCGTCGACGGCCAGGTCTGCTGGCGGCGCTCGCCGTGCGGCAGGCCCGGCACGAAGGCCATGAAGTGGCCCAGCGGCTCGGCGTAGTTCAGCAGCTTGCGCAGCTTCATGCCGATCCAGGCCGGGTCGATCACGCGCATGTCCAGTGAGAGGATGCGCGCCAGGCCGTCCATGGCCCGCGGGTAGTTGCCGGAGAAGCCCACCGCGCAGGGCCGCGTGACGGTGCCGCCGTCGGGGCCGGGCAGCGTCACCTCCTTGAGCGTGACGGTGAAGTTCTCGCCGGTGGCCGGGTTGTCGATGTCGACCGACCAGGCCAGCGTGCCCGACGGGCCGGTGCGCGGCTCGTCGCGGCTGAACATCGCATCGATCACCGGCGTGGCCACCTTCTGGCCCAGGCGCGGCAGCGCCTTGAGCTGCTCGCAGCGCCAGCGCACCACCGCCGCGGTGGCCGCCACCACGCCGGGGAACAGGCGCTTCTCGCCGTGCGGCGGGAAGGCCATCTCGAAGGCGCGCTCCTCGGCCACGGTGGCCAGCGCATCGAGCTTGAGCTGCAGCCAGGCCGGGTCGTTGGCGCGCAGGTCCATCGACAGCGTCTTGGCCATCGCGCCCAGGCCGCGCGGCTGCTCGGCGCCGTTGACCCAGACCTCGAACGGCTGGGGCGAACCGCCGCCCTCCGGCGCGAGCTCGCCCACGAAGAGGGCGAAGCTGCCGAACGGGTGGTTGATCATGTACGTCCACGCCGGGTTGCCGCCGGGCAGCTCGGGCCGGCCCGGCCAGCGCAGCGACGACAGCACCGGCGCGGGCAGCCGGTCGAGCGCGAGGCGGCGGTTCTTGTCCTCAATCTGCAGCGGCGCGGCCGCGGTCGGTGCCACGCTCAGCACCGAGCCGAGCACGGCATTGGGCCGATAGGTGGCCAGCCCCTTCAGGCCCGACTGCCAGGCTTCCAGGTAGAGGTGCTGGAAGTCCTCGTACGGATAGTCGGCCGGCACGTTGACGGTCTTGCTGATCGCGGTGTCGATGCACGGTGCCACCGCGGCCACCATCGCCTCGTGCGCCTTGGCGCTCATCTCGAGCGCGGTGACGAAGGCGGGGGTCAGCGGTGCCTTCTCGCCCTTGAGGTGGCGGTACAGGCGCCAGGCGTGGTCCTCCACCGCATATTCCTTGAAGCTGCCGTCGGGCATGCGCTTCTTGCGGTTGTACGTCCAGCTGAAGGCGGGTTCGATGCCGTTGCTGGCGTTGTCGGCGAACGCGAGGCTGATGGTGCCGGTGGGCGCGATCGACAGCAGGTGCGAATTGCGCAGGCCGTGGGCGCGGATGCGGTCCTTCAGCGGCTGCGGCAGGCGCGATGCGAAGGTGCTGCCGGACAGGTACAGGTCGGCATTGAACAGCGGGAACGAGCCACGCTCGCGCGCCAGGTCGCTCGAGGCCTCGTAGGCGGCATCGCGCATCACCTCGCTGATGCGCCGCGCCATCGCGCGCGCCTCGGGCGTGTCGTAGCGCAGGTTGAGCATCACCAGCGCGTCGCCCAGGCCGGTGAAACCCAGGCCCACGCGGCGCTTGTTGCGCGCTTCCTGCTGCTGCTGCGGCAAGGGCCAGACGGTCACGTCGAGCACGTTGTCGAGCATGCGCGTGGCGACCTTGGCCACCTTGGCGAAGGCGGCGTCGTCGAACGACGCGTTCGGCTCAAAGGGATCGCGCACGAAGCGCGTCAGGTCGATCGAGCCGAGGCAGCAGCAGCCGTAGGGCGGCAGCGGCTGTTCCGCGCAGGGGTTCGTGCTCGCGATCGTCTCGCAGTACGACAGGTTGTTGTCGCGGTTGATGTGGTCGAGGAAGAGCACGCCGGGTTCGGCGTGGTCGTAGGTGGAGCGCATGATCTGTTCCCACAGGTCGCGCGCGCGGATCTTGCGGTAGACCCACAGGCCGTGGCCGCCGGGCTCGGCCTTCTGGTAGGCGCCGGCCGCCTTCTGCGCCACGCCGGGCTCGGCGCGGTGCACCAGCTCGAACTCGGCGTCGGCCTGCACCGCGTCCATGAAGGCGTCGGTCACGCCCACCGAGATGTTGAAGTTCTTCAGGTCGCCGCCGTCCTTGGCGTGGATGAACTCCTCCACGTCGGGGTGGTCGCAGCGCAGCACGCCCATCTGCGCACCACGGCGCGCGCCGGCGCTCTCCACCGTCTCGCAGCTGCGGTCGAACACGCGCATGTAGCTCACCGGGCCGGATGCGCTGCTCTGCGTGCTGCCCACCCAGGCGCCGCGCGGGCGGATGCGCGAGAAGTCGTAGCCCACGCCACCGCCGCGGCGCATGGTCTCGGCGGCCTCGGTCAGCGCGGTATAGATGCCGGGATGGCCGTCGTCGACGTGGGCGATCGAATCGCCGACCGGCTGCACGAAGCAGTTGATCAGCGTGGCCGAGAGCTCGGTGCCGGCGGCCGACTGGATGCGCCCGGCGGGCACGAAGCCGGCGTCGAGCGCGGCGGCAAAACGTTCTTCCCACTGCTTGCGCTGCTCGACGGGCTCGGCCTGGGCCAGGGCGCGCGCCACGCGGGCGTGCACGGCGGCGATGCTGCGCTCGTCGCCCTTGGCGTACTTCTCGATCAGCACCTCTTCGCTGATCGGCTGGGCGGGCAGGTTGTGCTGGGTGTGCGGCGCGTCGGCGCTCTTGCGGGTCTCTTGCATGGGTGCTGTCTCCGGTGCGAGGGCGCACGGTAGCCCTGTGGCCCACGCACGCCTTTGACCTGGATGAAAAGACAGCCCGCATGGTGCCCCATCCGCAGCGGATTGACACAGGGCAAAGCCCTCCTGGCGGAGGGCCGATAACCGCCGACCGGACTCAGAGCCCGCGCTTGGCGCGCGTGAGCAAGGTGCTCACCTCGCTGGAGACGTTGGCGAACGCGGAGCCGGAGCCGATCAGCCGCTCGGCATCGCCGTAGGCGCCGGCGTTGATCTTGCGCGCCACCGCGCCGGAGGCGGCATGGAACTCGGCGTGCTTGCCCAGCAGCTCGGTGAAGGTCGGGCGGCTGCCCCAGCGCCGGCCGCCGCTGCCGTGCAGCCACTGGCCCAGCGGACAACGGTCGTCGCGGCAGATCGTCTCGGCGTCGAGCTGGGCGTGTTCGGCGATGGCCTTGCGCAGCCTGACCTTCCACTGGCGATGCGCGTCGATGGCCTGGTCGAAGTCGAAGTCGTCGACGCAGTCCTGCTGCACCGGCTCGGCCAGCCGCACGCCCTCGGGCAGGCGGAAGCGTGCCACCTCGGTGGCCAGCGACTCGGCCTGGCTCTTCATCGCGCCGGAGGCGGCGGCGGTCTGCTCGACCAGTGCGGCGTTCTGCTGCGTCATGCGGTCGAGCTCCTGCACGGCCGCGCCGATCTGCGCGATGCCCAGGCTCTGCTCGCGCGCACCGTTGGCCACGTCGGCGAGCAGCTGGCTGACGCGCTGCGAGGCCGCGACGATCTCCTCCATCGTCGTGCCCGCGCGGTGCACGGTGCCGGTGCCCGCCTCGACCTGCTCGACGCTGCGGCCGATCAGGTCGCGGATCTGGCGCGCCGCGCCCGCCGAACGCTGCGCCAGCGTGCGCACCTCGCCGGCCACCACCGCGAAGCCGCGGCCCTGCTCGCCGGCACGCGCGGCTTCCACCGCCGCATTGAGCGCCAGGATGTTGGTCTGGAAGGCGATGCCGTCGATCGTGCCGATGATGTCGGCGATGCGCGCCGACGACTCGCGGATGCTGTCCATGGTCTGCACCACGTCACGCATCACGCGGCCGCCCTCGCCGGCCAGCTCGGCGTTGTGCCCGGCCACGCGGGCGGCCTCGGTGGTGTTGTCGGAGCTGCTCTTCACCGTCGAGGAGATCTCCTCCATCGAGGCGGCCGATTCCTCCAGGTTGGCGGCGGCCTGCTCGGTGCGCGCCGAGAGGTCCATCGCGCCGCTGGCGATCTCGCTGCTGGAGTGCACGATCTCGTCGCTGGAGCGGCGCACGCGCTGCACCATCTGGCGCAGCGAATCCTGCATCGCGCGCAGCTCGAGCATCAGCTGCGCGGCCTCGTCATGTCCCCAGGGCGAGGGCGAGGTGGTGAGGTCGCCGGAGGTCATCGCGCGCAGGTGGCGGCGCGTCTCCTTCAGGCCGCCGTCCATCACGCGGTAGAAGCTCAGGAACAGGTAGCCCGCCAGCAGCAGCGCGGCCACGACGATGGCGACGTCCATCTTCAGCTGGCGCAGCGTGGCCTCGCGCAGGTCGCCGATGTAGATGCCCGAGCCGATCACCCAGCCCCAGGGCTCGAAGCCCTGCACGAAGGAGATCTTGTCCACCGGCGCGCTGCTGCCCGGCTTGGGCCACTGGTAGGCGACGAAGCCTTTGCCGCTCTCGCGCACCTTGGCGACGAAGGCCTTGAACAGCGGCAGGCCGTTCGGGTCCTTCATGTCGGAGACGTCCTTGCCGTCGAGTTCCGGCTTGATCGGGTGCATTACGACGCGCGGATGCATGTCGTTGATCCAGAAGTACTCGTTGCCCTCGTAGCGCAGCGCGGCGATCGCACCACGCGCGAGCTGCTGGGCCTGCGCACGGTCCATCCTGCCGCTCGTCTCCTGCGCGTGCGCCCAGACGACGATGCCGTGGGCGATCTCGACGTGCTGGCGGGTCGAATCCTGGCGCGCCTGCAGCGACAGATCGGCCTGGTGCATCAGCTGCCAGCCGATCAGGCCGAGCAGCGGGACCACGAAGGCCAGCGAGATGATCACTGCCTTGGCGCTGAAGCGCAGCGCGCGGAACAGCCGCACCCCCGGTGCCCAGATGCCGTGATGGGCGAAGAAGCCGGAGTCGGCGCCGGCAGGTCGTGCAGAGGGTGCGGCGGCCGCACCCGAGGCAAGGGTCGCTGTCATGTGAAGTTTTCCCGAGTGACCGGTGATGACGGTGACGGCTGCGCCCGCTCGTGGGGCGAGCGCGCCAGGCTCTGCTCATCTTTTCGGTGCATGGTCAGAAAACTTGACACTCGATCAGGGTGACATCCCCTCCTCTGCGGCCACCCGCGTGCGGCGCGCCCGGCCGCTCCAGGCCATCTGGCGCAGCGCCCAGGCGGCGACCGCGGCACACCACGCCACCGCCGCGGCCGCCAGCAGCAGCGGCTCTGCCGCCGGCCAGGCCGCCGCGGCGATGCGCAGCAGCACGGCCAGCTGCAGCACGCCGAACAGCGCCCAGGCGAGGCCGTCGGCCGCGACGGTGCGGCCGGCCAGGCCGCTGGACACGCGGGTGACCATGGCCAGCATGGCGCTGCCGAGAAAGCCCATCGAGAAGGCATGCTGCGCCGCCAGCCCCAGCGAGCGCGTGCCCTCGCTGACCCACAGCAGGGCCTGCGACACCGCCGCCAGGCCGAAGGCCACGCCCAGCCACGCCACCGCCAGCTGCAGCATCACCACCAGCCGGAAGCGCAGGCCCTGCAGCAGCAGCCAGCGCGCCGCGAGCGCGAGCACACCGAGCGCGGCGGCGCCGTCCAGCACCGCCTGCGCGAGCTGCCAGGCCGGCGGCTGCGGCCACCACCACAGGTCGGCCAGCGCGAAGGGCCACTGCACGAGGCACAGCGCCACCAGCGTGGCGAGCAGCCAGCGCGGCTGCTTCTTGGCGAGCGCGGGGGCGACGTCGTCGTCGAACACCGGCAGCAGGCGGTGCACGGCGACGACGAAGACCGGCGCCACGAAGCCCCACAGGCCGAGCTGCAGCGCCGCGCGGGCGACGTCTTCGCGGCCGGCGGCGAGCATCACGGCTGCCGCCAGTTGCGCCAGCACGCCCAGCCGCGAGGCCGCGGCGATCAGGCGCAGGTGGGTGCGGTCGGGTCGCGTGCCAAGCGTCACCAGCGCCGCCAGCCGGCGCACCAGTGCATGCCAGCCGAGCGCGGCGGCGAGCAACCCGACCGCGGCCGCAAGAACGTGCAGGTGCACGCCCGCCGCGAACAGCAGCCAGCCCGCGGCGACGACAGCCACCGGACGCAGCAGGCCCCGGGCCGGCACCGGCGGCAGGCCGAGCCACTTCGGCGCGGCGGTGAACAGGAAGCCGGCGAAGAACAGCGGCATGAAGCCGAACGAGAACAGCAGCCCGTGCGCCAGGCCGGGAGGCACCTGCCACGGCCAGGCGGCCTCGAAGACATGGCGGGCGAGCAGCCAGGCCAGCCACCACAGCGCCGAGCCCGCGAGCACGAACGCGGCGGCGAAGAAGCCCAGCCGGTGCGGCGACTCGAGCAGCCGCGCGGCACGCCAGCCGGGGTCGCGCGGGCCGGACATGCTCTGCGCCGGCCGCGCGGCAGACCGATCAGGCGGGCTGGGCCACCGTGGCGGGCACCAGCAGCCGCTCCATCAGCTCGCGCACGCTGCGGATCTGGTCACCGAAGGGCAGCGCGCCGGCACCGCGGAAGAACAGGCCCTTCTTGGTGTCGCCGCGCAGCGCGGCGGCCAGCTGGTTGTCGATGCAGAACTGCCCCCAGCCCTTCAGGCCGTCGCGCAGCCCGCATTGCGCCAGGCAGTCGAAGGCCTTGGTGCAGCGCGTCTTGGCGTGCGTCACGGCCTGCAGCTTGTCCTCGATCTTCAGGTAGGCGCGCAGCCAGGGCGTGGCCACCGCACGCGCCGGCAGGCCGGCGACGCTGGTGAACTCCACCATGTCCTCGTCCTTCGCGCCGGCCAGCACGCGCTTGAACGCCTCGCTGGCGTCGCCTTCCTCCGTCACGGCGAAGGGCGTGCCCAGCTGCACCGCCGCGGCGCCGAGCGACTGCAGCCGCGCGATGTCCTCGAAGCTGCGGATGCCACCGGCGGCGATGAGGGGGATCTCCTTCTCGATGCCGGCGCTCTTCAGGAACTCGCGCGACTGCGGAATCACGTTCTCGAAGTCGAAGCGCGGGTCGTTCAGGTCGGCGATCTTCGCGGCGCCGAGGTGGCCGCCGGCCAGCCGCGGGTGCTCGATGACGATGGCGTCGGGCAGGCGCTTCTTGCGCTCCCACTTCTTGACGATCAGCTGCACGCCGCGCGCATCCGACAGGATGGGCACCAGCAGCGCATCGGGGTGGTCGGCGGCGAGGTCGGGCAGGTCCAGCGGCAGGCCCGCGCCCACCACCACGGCATCGATGCCCGCTTCCAGCGCGCGCCTGACCGAGGCGGCGTACTCGGCCACCGCGCGCATCACGTTGATGGCCAGCAGACCGCGGCCCTCGGACAGCTTGCGCGCGGCGACGATCTCGCGCTCGATGGCCTCGAGGTTGGCGGCATCGATCTGCGCCTTGGTGTCGGCATCCATGCCCTGCCTCGAGGCCAGGCCCTGGGTGCGTTCCATCAGGTCGGGGTGGTGGCGGCGCAGGTCGACCGACGACAGCGTGCCCACACCACCGAGGGCAGCCACGCTGCCAGCCAGCTTGTGAGCGGACACGCCCACGCCCATGCCGCCTTGCACGATGGGCAGCAACGCGCGCCCGCGCAGCCGCAGGGCCGACAGCCCGCTGTGCTCGAACAGCGGCCGCATGCGCGGGTCGATGGCGTCGGTGTCGGTCTTCAGCAGCATGGGCAGTCAATCCTCCAGACTGCGACTGTGGTGGTCGCCGCCCGCGGTTCTGTTGACGCCGGTCAATCCGCGGTCAATCGGGCAGTAACGAAGCCCACTGCCACAGCGCGAAGCCGGCCAGCACCGCCGCGCTGACGAGATTGACGCGGCGGCGCCAGCGCGCGTCGAAGCGCTCGCGCAGCCGCCCGACGACGCTGCTGAGGAACAGCCACCACAGCGCCGAGCCGACCAGCACGCCGGCCACCATGACTGCCGGCGAGGCGCTGGCGGCGCGCCCGGCCATCGCGCCGAAGATGGCCACGAAGGAGAAGATGGTCGCCGGGTTGGACAGCGTCAGCACGAAGGTGCCGGCGAAATACTGCCAGCCGTTGCGCGCCGGCGCGGTGCTCGCCGCGCGCTCGGCCACCGGCGCGCGCAGCAGCTGCAGCGCCATCCACAGCAGCACGGCGCCCCCGAACAACGCCAGCGGGACGCGCGCGGCCACCAGCGCGTTGACCAGCCAGGCGACGCCGTAGGCGCCGATCGCGCCGTACACCGCATCGGCGGCCGCCGCGCCCAGGCCGGTGGCGAGGCCGGCGCGCGGGCCGTGTTCCAGGCTGCGCTGGATGGTCAGCAGACCGATCGGGCCGACCGGCGCGGCGATCGACAGGCCGATCACGATCGACGACAGGAACACGCCCCAGTTCTCCATGGGCCGACTCTAACCAGCCCTCGCGACTTGCTTTCCGTCAAGGGACACCGGCGGCCAGTTGCGCTTCGTCAACGAATACCGCAGCGGGTGTCAACAGAATGGACTCAGGTTCTGTTGAAGAGCCAGCCGGTCGCGAGCGTGGCCGGTGCCGACATCACACACACAAGGAGAGAGCACCATGCAACTCAAGACCCAGGCCCTCGTTGCCGCCGTCGTCGCCGCATTCGTCGCCCAGGGTGCCCTGGCTGCCGACGCCCCGAAGAAGAAAGCCACCGCCGGCGAGTGCGCCGAGCAGGCGCAGATGCCCAAGGCCGGCTCCGAGAAGAGCCGCGCCGAGGTGAAGGCCGAAGGCAAGGGCACCAGCCGCGAGTGCGACGCCAGCCCCGCGCCGGCCGCCAAGTCGGAGAAGAGCCGTGCCGAGGTGAAGAAGGAAGTCAAGGAAGCCGTCAAGTCCGGCGAGCTCAGCAAGAGCGACGCGATGGAGAAGCAGAAGAAGTAATCCGCATCACCGGATTCGCTTCATCGAACGGCGGCAGGGGCGACCCGGCCGCCGTTTGCCTTGGTGCGCCGCGCGAGAATCGGCGCATGAAGGTTTTCGGCATCGCCGGGCACTCCGGCATGGGCAAGACGACGCTGCTCGAGCGCGTGATCCCGCTGCTGCGCGAGCGCGGCCTGGTCGTCTCGCTGGTCAAGCACAGCCACAAGGCGATCGAGATCGACCGGCCGGGCAAGGACTCCTACCGCCTGCGCGAAGCCGGCTGCCAGGAGGTGCTGCTGCTCGGCGACGGGCGCTGGGCGCTGATGCACGAGCTGCGCGGCGCCGACGAGCCGCCGCTGGCCTACCTGCTGTCGCGCCTGCAGCACTGCGACCTGGTGCTGATCGAGGGCTTCAAGCAGGGCGACTTCCCGAAGCTCGAGGTGTGGCGGCCGTCGCAGGGCCGCGAGACGCTGTGGCCGCAGTGGCCGGGCATCGTCGGCATCGCCAGCGACGAACCCCGGCCGGCGCAGGCCGGGCAGGACCTGCCCTGGCTCGACCTGCACGACGCCGAGGCACTGGCCGGCTTCGTGCTCGCCCAGGCCCGGCCGCACCGGGCCTGACGCGGCGCCGGCGGGTCAGCGCGCCTCGGCCGCCGAGGCCTGCGGCGCCGGCACCTGCAGCGCGCCCTCCTTGGTGGCGCCGATGTGCTGCTCGATCGGCGGCAGCGTGTGGGCGATGCCCTTGTGGCAGTCGATGCAGGTCAGTCCGGCGTTGAAGGCCTCCTGGTGGGTGTTGGCTGCGCGCCGGTTCTGCTCCGCATAGTCCATGAACGTGAAGTTGTGGCAGTTGCGGCACTCCTGGCTGTTGTTCTTCTTCATGCGGTCCCACTCGTGCTGGGCCAGCACCGCGCGCTTGGCGTTGAACTTCTCCGGCGTGTCGATCGAGCCCAGCACCTTGTGCAGCACCTCGTTGCTCGCCTGGATCTTGCGGATGATCTTCGGCACCCACTCCTTGGGCACGTGGCAGTCCGGGCAGGTGGCGCGCACGCCGGTGCGGTTCTGGTAGTGGATGGTGTTGCGGTACTCCACGTAGACGTTGTTCTTCATCTCGTGGCAGGAGATGCAGAAGGCCTCGCGGTTGGTCCATTCCATCGCGGTGTTGAAGCCGCCCCAGAACAGGATGCCGAACACGAAGGCGATGCCCAGCGCACCGGTGGCGATGCCCCACACCCAGGCGCCGAGGCGGCGGATGCGCCCGCCGGCCGTGCTGCCGTTGTTGTTGTCGTCGGCCATGTCGCCGCTCCTCATTGCAGCCCGCGGGCGCGCTTGAAGTTGTTCTCCACCAGCGGCTTGGCGTCGGTCTGCGGCACGTGGCACTGGGTGCAGAAGTAGCGGCGCGGGCTGATGTTGTCGAGTTCCTGGCCCTCGCGGGTGCGGAAGTGCGTGACGCTGACCTTGGTCGCGCCCGCCGCGCCGGCCTTCTGCCAGGCGTGGCAATCCATGCACTTGTTGTAGTTCTTGGTGATCTGGTAGCCGGCGGTGTTGTGCGGGATCAGTGGCGGCTGCTGTACGAAGTCGCGGTCACCGACCGGATGGTCGCGCTCCTGGTGCGAGGCCACGGGCGGGTTGTCCTGCGTCACCGGCGTGCCGCCGCGCAGGGCCTTGAGCTGCACCGTCTCGTCGGCGGCCGGCGCAAGCTGGGTGCCGAGCGCGAAGATGCCGGCGGCCAGTGCGTACTTGAGGAAATCGCGGACTCTCATGGTCAGTCCCTTCGGGTGTCGAATCGGTGGGTGAATCGGAAGACGTCGGGGCCGCAGACGTCGGCGCAGCGGCCGCAGTTGGTGCACTCGCGGTCGGTGATGACCGGCGAGGCGCCGTCCTTGCCCTTGAGCGGGATCACGATGACCTGCGGCTCGGGGCAGACGGCATAGCAGTCGGCGCAGTCGTTGCAGCGGCTCGAGTGCGCGGCAGACACGCGCAGTGCGCTCCTGCTGCCGATCAGCGCATAGGCCGCGCCGACCGGGCAGAGGTGGCCGCACCAGCCGCGCGGCGCGACCAGCAGGTCGAACAGGAACACGGCGGCGGTGGCCGCCCAGGCGACGGTGCCGCCGAAGACCAGCGCACGCTGCGTCATCGAGACCGGGTTGACGCTCTCCCAGACCGCCTGGCCGGTGAGCGCGCTGGCCGCGAGCACGGCGCCGAGCAGCCAGTAGCGCAAGGTGCCGCGCGGCGCGCGGCCGCTGGTGATGCGCAGCCGCCGGCGCAGCCACGCGGCGGCGTCGGTGACCACGTTGACCGGGCAGACCCAGCTGCAGAACACCCGGCCGCCGACGAGGGCGTAGAAGGCGATCACGAGGGCCACGCCGGTCAGCGCCGCCATCTCGGGCGCATGCCGCGCCGCCAGCGACTGGGCGAGCACGAAGGGGTCGGTCAGCGGCAGCACGCCGAGCGTGAGGCTGGACGACAGGTTGCCCTTGACGATCCACACCCCGGCCAGCGGGCCGAGCAGGAACAGCGCGAAGACGGCCAGCTGGGACAGGCGGCGCAGCAGCAGGAAGCGGTGCGCGAGCAGCCAGCCCTTGGCGCGCACGGCCTCGCGGCCGGGCGTCTTGACGGCGCTGGCGCGGTGCAGGCCGAAGCTGCGGCTGGTCACCGGTGTGCTCATCGCGACGCCCCCGAAGCCGGTGCCGCATAGGGATCACGCCCCGAGCGCAGCGGCGCGATGTCGCCGGGCACGGCGTGCTCGGGCAGGTTCTGCACCGGCTGATCGAAGGTCGGCCGGCCGGCCTGGTTGCCCGCCTCCCAGCCCTTGCGGTAGTGGTGGCCGAGCTCGCCGCGGGCGATCTGCGGCGGCAGCACCTTGATCGCAGCCTGCTCGAGCACGCAGCTCTTCTCGCACTTGCCGCAGCCGGTGCAGTGCTCGGCGTGCACGGTGGGCAGCAGCATCGCGTGGCGGTCGCTGCGCGGGTTGCTGAACTTCTCCAGCGTGATCGCCTGGTCGATCACCGGGCAGACGCGGTAGCACACATCGCAGCGCAGGCCGAGGAAGTTGAGGCAGTTCTCCTGGTCGATGAGCACCGCCACGCCCATCTTCGCCTTCGTGATGTCGGTCAGCGCGGGGTCGAGCGCGCCGGTCGGGCAGGCCTTGACGCAGGGGATGTCCTCGCACATCTCGCAGGGGATGTCGCGCGCCTCGAAGTACGGCGTGCCGATGGCGACGTCGCGCGCCAGGCCGTCGCCCCATTGCGAGAGCTTCAGGTTGCCCGGCGGGCAGTCGCGCACGCACAGGCCGCAGCGGATGCAGGCCCCGAGAAACCGGTCTTCCGCGATCGCACCGGGCGGCCGCAGTGCCTGCGCCGGCCGCGCCTGAACGGCACGGCCGGCCAGCACCGCCCCGCCGGCGATCAGCGCGGCGGTGGTGGCGCTGGCGCTGGCTTGCAGCACCGTGCGGCGGGAGACGTCCATGGCCCGGTCCGGATCCTCAGGCGCGCGTGATCTTCACGGCGCACTTCTTGAAGTCCGTCTCCTTCGAGATCGGGCAGGTGGCGTCCAGGGTCAGCTTGTTGACCAGGCGGCCCTCGTCGAAGAAGGGGATGAAGACCAGGCCGCGCGGCACCTTGTTGCGCCCCTTGGTCTCGACGTGTGCGGTGATCTCGCCGCGGCGCGTGGCCAGCTTGACCTGCATGCCGCGCTGGATGCCGCGCACCTTGGCGTCTTCGGGATGCATGAAGACCACCGCCTCCGGCACGGCGCGGTGCAGTTCGCCGACGCGGCGCGTCATCGTGCCGGTGTGCCAGTGCTCGAGCACGCGGCCGG
>VFQN01003999.1_pt1 | contig 20073 bp, 10 predicted proteins | sample 3512371 | NCBI WGS metagenome assembly VFQN01 (sample SAMN10412370, study PRJNA504923) | tailings metagenome | isolation source: Replicate 2 from Balatoc abandoned mine | place: Philippines: Itogon, Benguet | collected 2017-08-28
CTCTAGCCAGCCTTGAGTCCTCTTATTCCAGTGACGTGTCATGGACTGTACATTAGTGCAGGTCTCGACTCCGATGATGTCGACGTTCTCAGCGCCCTTCCAGCCCTTCTCTCTGCCCTCCACGTCATAGCCCTCGAAGCCAAAGCCTCCCAAGATACTCCCGCCCTCCGCTACCTTCCATGCGAAGTAGAACTTGAACCGTTGAACGAGGAGGGAGAGCTGCAGGAGGACGAAGCGGTGTAGCGGTGACGTGGCAGCGATGAAGTCAGGCTTGTAGTGACTCGCGATATCATAGGAAGGAATGAAGTAGAGGTACAATCCCATGAAAAACACTCCAGTAGCGAGACGTTGTAATGCAGGGAGGAACGTAGACGGTCTCTTCACTGTTTTCTCTCTCCCTGCACTGTCCTCTGAGGAGGTGGCAGGAGGGGGGAGGAAGGCTTCACCGTTAATAGGACGAATATAATCATTATACTCGAAGGCAGGACCAACTAGGATACAAGGGAAGCAGTAGACATAGCCGAGGAACTCGAGTAAGGTGGGAAGAGAGGTGATGGCGAACTTCTTTCTCTGTGCATACATCTTCGCCTCTTTTGGGTTGTGGTCAGTGGCAAAGACCTTCTTGTAGTCGTAGGTACCGTCATAGAGGTTGTAGGCAAAGGAAGTGAGCTTCATGGTGATGACCATCTGAGTGCGAAGAAAGTCGAATTCCTCGTTCATATATTTCATCTGCATGGAGAAGATGTGGCAGACCATCAGATAGCCCATCACCCAGACAAAGCCAACCACGCCGATATATCGCTTAGGGAGGAGAGCACAGATTAGATAAGTGCCGATTGAGGAGATGAAGGTGTGAATCCAGTCCGCGGCGAATATCCATTGGACGAAGAGAAATCCGATGAGGAAGGAGCAGAGGTGTTTCGTAGTCGCTGAAGGCAGGTGATATAAGAGAGCAGAGAAGGGATAGGCAGCGAATAGAGCGATTAAAAACTATAAAATGAAAGGTCGTTAAGGGCAGTGGTGGGGAGATAGAGGGGTTAAAGAACCTTGAATACAGAGAGATCGAAGCCAGCGCTCTGAGCGAAGGGAGTGAGAAACGGATCCTAAAGTAGGAAGAAACTCATATAAAGGGCGATTTAAGATCAGCTTTCAACAACTTACCGCGTTTCCTAAGAACTTCAAATGAGTATATTCCCCCAGAATAGACAGTGATCCGAATGACTTCGCTAAAGGCGCGAAGATATCAATGACAAACAAACTAAAAGCATCCCATTGTTGTTCCTCCATAGTCCAACCTTCCAATAACTGTCTTAACGTGAAGAAATAACAAGAAACCTCGATGGAAACAATGAAAGAAGTTAATGACGTTATCTAAAAATTTGAAGAGAAAAAACGATCCACGGTGCGCGGAAACGGTGTGCCACAGTGAATCGTTTTATTGAAGGAAACCGTATTAATAGGTGTTTTTACAAACTAGGAAAAGATGATTTATTTTAGAAGAAAGTTTGATTTTTGACTCTAGGAAAATCGATCTTTCTTATCCACGCGTGCGACACATTCCAGATCAATCATCATCCAATACCTTCGATTGCCTTGGATTCATTGTCCATTCATCAATACTGACAAGTAAAGATGGTCTATATGCATATTTTTGCTGCTTTTGTTGATCCCTTGGTGGAGAAACTTGAGTCTTTGGCGTGGATTGGTCAATCAACGCACATTGTCAATCTTCCTGTTTTGGTAAGATATCTTAGCTGAAAATGATACTTTTTCCTCATATTTGGATCATTTCAATCCTAGGACAATGCTATTCAGCCTTTGGCCGATTCTTTGGGCATGCAATTGACCATCATTAAGGTGAGATTGGATGCTCTTTCTCGCACGTTCTTTTTGATCTCACCGCGACTATTATTAGTATTTATTAGGTTTATTTGCTGTCTATCCATTCTCTGCTGTCTTATACCATCTTCCTAACAAGAATGCCAAGCATTTCTTCTCGATGATCGTTGGTTTGTTCTTGGTGCAATGGATCTTCGGCCCTGACTGGATCCACACCTTCATCTCCTCTGTCGTTACTTATTTACTCTGTATTATCCTCCCAAAGAAATACCAACCAGTCATTGTCTTCATTTGGGTGATGGGTTACATGACTATGTCTCACCTTTACCGTATGTACGTGAGCTACTTGTCCGGTGTCTTTGACTTCACCGGCACTCAGATGGTCATCACCATGAAGCTCACCTCTTTCGCCTACAACCTCTATGACGGTACCTACGACTACAAGAAGGTCTTTGCCACTGACCACAACCCAAAAGAGGCGAAGATGTATGCACAGAGAAAGAAGTTCGCCATCACCTCTTTACCAAACCCTTTGGAGTTCTTCGGTTACGTCTACTGCTTTACCTGCATCCTTGCTGGTCCTGCCTTCGAGTATAATGATTATGTCCAGTCCATTGATGGAACTACTTTCCTTGTGAAGGAGAGCGATGGTAAGGAGAAGCTTAAGAAGCCATCCACTATCCTCCCTGCTTTGAAGTGCTTGGTCATCGCTGTTGTCTGCATGGTTGGTTACCTTCAAATCAATGGAAGACATAAGATTAATGACCAATTCGACCCTACCTTCATCGCATCCTTTACTATGGGAACTCGCTTCATTTACTTGTTAATTGCTATGTTTGGCGAGCGATTGAAGTTTTACTTCGCCTGGAAGATCGCTGAAGGTGCAAGTATCTTAGCTGGTTTCGGATTCGAAGGATATGATAAGAGTGGTAAGGTGATCGGATGGAAGGGTGTTGAGAACATTGATATGATTGGCTTCGAGACTGCTCCTAACGTTCAAACCGCTACCCGTGTTTGGAACAAGAGAACTCAGGGATGGTTAGAGAGATACACCTATATGCGTGCTGGAAAGTCCTTGTTCGCTGTCTACTTAATCTCTGCGTTATGGCACGGATTGTATCCTGGCTTCTTCTTCGTCTTCTTATCTGTCCCCGCTTTAACTGCTGTGGAGAGATTGGCAAAGCAAAAGCTCAACCCAATCTTCTGCCCTGGATATGATGGCTACAATAATGCCACCTATCCAAAGACTACTACCGCTCAGATCTACTGGTATGTCTGTACCATCAACACTCTGTTAGGCATGAACTACATCGTCCAAGCCTTCACCATGGGTTCGTTAGAAAATACCCTTGCTGCATACGGTGCTTATAAATACATCGGCCATGCAATTATTCTTGCAGCTTATATCTTCTTAACTATTTTACCAAAGCCAAAGACTGTTGAGAAGGAAGGAAAGAAGAAAGACTAAACTTACTGTTTAAAAAGTATGAGAATTTCGGAGAGACATAGATGAATAGATATATAAAATAGTAGTTATTTTTGGATTGTTTTATTTTAGTTTTTTTTGTCCTCCTAACAATATCATATCAAAACATTCGTCATAACAGTAGATAGATCTGATCAAACGAGCGGGTCTCGATAAGGGAGATCTCTCTCACTATAACATTCTACCTTTTTTTTACACATCTTTGTTTTGGGTTTGGATCTTTGATTTCACATCCTGAAAGATATGGCAGAGAGGAAGAGTCTGAGTGGGTTGACTCGTCATGGCAGACAGATGATTCGCTTACTCTTCAGAGAGTCAGTCAATAAAGCATTTGGTAAATATGTCTCAATAGGCCTTCGAGAGATCGACTGCTACGGTTTTCCTGAGAAGATTGTCTACAAGTACCAGGTTCCTCCGTGTCTTTGTCGAGCAAGACCAGATAGCCTCAATGAAAAGCAGAAAGAAGGTGACAATCATTCAATGACGACTGGAGGTATTCTTGCATTGTTTGATGAGTTTTCGACTTTCGCCTTAGCGTTGGAAGATCGTGAGTACCGAGCAGGTGTCTCGGTTGACTTGAATACTGAAATTGTGAATCCAAACTTCAAATTATCCCCACATAGTGAGGTCTATGTCGTCACGAAAGCCGATAAGCTCGGTAAAACATTGGGTTTTCTGACGATGGAGTTATTCGCATCGAACCCGAATTATGACCCTCCATCATCTAATCTGAAGGGGGATTCTTCTACTCCTACACAGAAAGGACATCAAATAATTGCTCGAGGCAAACATATCCGCTACCTTCCCCACAGCCACCCTCAACTGAAGATTATTAGTCGATTCGATTGGCTTCTCGGGATCGGATTAAACTATCACGAACGAACGATTGGGAAAAAGTACAAGACCCCAATTGACTTTGTTTTTGATTCTGATGGATCATTGCCTCCGCCTGTTCCTCAAGACTCGTGGTCAAAAGATGCGCTAACACCAGAATATGTTTTTCAAACTCTATTAGAGATTGAAGCCTACAAGGATGTCACTGATTATCACACATTAGTAGAGAAACATCCAGACTTTCGAAGGTCTGACAAGTGGGAATTGTTCACAGTGCCGGTGAAACCAACCATGTGTAATCCTCTTGGAGCTTTCCACGGTGGCGTGGTTGGTCTGACAATTGAGGAAATCGGACGAAGGTATAAAGTTTCGCGTCATGGCGCAGATATCACTTCTCGTCTACGGTGTATGGCTTTGGATGTAAAGTATCTAGCTTCAATGAAGGTGAGAAGTTTTCATTTAGATGAAACGCTATAGGTTGATCCTCACTTGTCGTCATTTAGAATAAAGTCATTATGAAAATTGGGGATGATATTCACTCTGAAGTGATTGAATACGTCAATGGTGCTGGAAAGAAGGAAAAGATGTTCAAGCGTTGTATCGGAACTTTTTATTCTTATGAAACAGAACAAATCGCAGCTGAATTTACCTGTGATTGGGCACTAGAATAGCTATTGTCTTATTTAAATAACTAAAAGTTATTTTCGTGTCTATTCTATTTAAATTCTTTGTAAGTTAAAGTTTGGAAGGAAGTAATGATGTCGTGCACCAATGCGCGCACATTCTAATTGTCGAAAATACGAAATGTCGAAATTGGAAGAATTGCGTAACGGTAATCGGTAATCGGTATGTTGGATCTTCTCACTTCTCACTTCTCACTTGCTCGTGACCGGACCAAAGCAAATCATCTCACTTTACAAACAACAAAGCAAACAAAATGATCTGCTTGTCTCTACTTGTAATCCTGGTTGTTGTTTCCACAGCTGTTGCTGATTGGAAGACCTCACTCGACAGAATTCTCTCTCAAACAGAGAAGGTTGAACCAATTCTGAGTTCCAATGCGTTGCGCAGCGTAACAACAGAGGCAAACAATTATCTGAACGGGTATTTCTCCTTTCGTCAATACGCAAATCCTCTTGCATCTTGTGGAGATACTGTGATCTATTTTTATGCGATCCGTCTTAACAAATGCTTTGATATCGGCAAAAATCGTTCTGGTAAAGCTACTGCCAGAGTTACGACCAGTGGGAAACTTCAAGTCATCACCACTGAGTACAGTGATGGGTCTTGTGGTAAAAAGAAGAAAAGCGACAGTTTTCAGGTTCCTAACAACATCTGCACTTATGGTACTCACTTCCAAGTCCTAAGCCAGCTCCCTGATGAGCCTCCTGTCCACGGTCTTTTTACTTCCCAATACGAGTCGAAGAAGCAATGTGGCTCTGGAGACTATACTAAAGCGGAGTATCTCGAACTCGCTGCTCCTGGCGTCTGCAACGACGGAGTGAAGGTCACATCCTGTCACGATAAGATTAAGGCTCACATCTACAAGAATCAAAATGGAAAATGTGAGGGAAAGTATAAGATGGTTACTCAAGATCGTGGATGTAAAACAGAAGATATCTATGGAAAGACGACAGCGCCTTCTTATGTGAAGTACACGTGTGTGTAGAAGAAGAGATGAAGCATCTCTGAAGCAATGTATTTTTGACCTGCCTAGGATAGAATACTATTGTGGTTTTATGTGTGTGTACCTATGCGTATTTTTGCATGTTAAGTTGCGTGAATTGTGTCCGTGTGATTCATCTTTCTACTCACCCCTATCGTCATTCGTCATGATTCCTTCTCGACCTCTCCACTCTGCCTGACATCCCTTATTCCTACTAATATTCAAATTTTAGTAAGGCTTTAACTTAAGCAAAGAAAAGTTTTCACTAAGTGTTGGTGCTGCGCGAAGGATTGGGATATACTGTGAGAAAGCTCTGTTAACAGAGTGATACGATCATCCTTTGTTCCTAACGAAGATTAGAGAGATAGTGCCTTCATATCGAGAGTGAGTGGACTATCGATATAGTAGTAGGCTGGTTGCTTTTGCAATGAACTCTTTCCTCTCTTCCTTACCCTTCCTACAAGCTTCATCAACCATCCTATTACTCCTTTCACTTCTCCAATTCAATCAATTGGTTTCATCTTTTTCAAGCATGAGAACTTTTGAATTGGCCCGAAACTCTTTACCATTCAAATCATACGCGAATTACCAAATCATCCAACGACAATATAGTCGAACTATTCTTGCATCAACATCCACTTCTAGTTTCTCTGATCAAGAGAAACAGCCTATTCCGTCATGGAATGGGTTAATAGCTGTCTATAAGCCTGTTAATTTCACTTCCAATGACGTGGTGATGAAAGTGCGCAGTTCTCTTCGTCAGAGATTACGAGAGGTGACAGGAAAGAAGATTGATATTAAAGTGGGTCATGGTGGTACTTTAGATCCTCTTGCAGAGGGTGTAATGGTCTTGGGGATTGGATCTGGAACGAAAGAGCTCAACAATTACCTCACAGGCTCTAAGGTCTACCAGACCGTCGCTCAATTGGGCAAAGCAACGAACACATTAGATGGAGAAGGTGAAACCACTGAAGAAAAGGACTGCTCTCATGTGACAGAAGAGCTAGTTCTCCAAGCACTGCCTGTCTTTCGCGGGGAGATAGAGCAAATCCCTCCGATGTTCTCAGCACTGAAGAAAGGCGGTCAACGACTCTATGACCTCGCAAGAAAAGGTGTTGAAGTGGTAAGAGAGCCTAGAAAGGTCACAGTCTATCGATTAGACTATCTCCCACATGCGATAGAGAAGCCACCTCACAGCCTTTGCCTTGAGGTAGAGTGTAGTGGCGGCTTCTATGTGCGCACTCTCATTGATGATCTCGCGAGGAAGCTAGGCACGGTAGGATTTATGAAGCGATTGATTCGCACGAAGCAAGGAGTGTTCGAGTTAAAGGATTGTCTGGAGGTGAAGGATTGGACTGTCGAGAGAATTGAGGAGAAACTCACTGAGATGAATAAACGGCTCAATTTCAACCCTATCAAATCAAGTTTACAAGAAGAAAAGAAGAAATTTAAATCGAGTGGTGGTAAGAGCTATAAGAAGGGTTATGGTAATAGTAATCGTAGTCGAAGTTCTAGTAATAGTATGGGTGATAATCGTCAGAATCGAGAGAGTAGAGGGAGTGAACGATCTAGTCCATAGTAAATTAGACAGCATTTTTCTATTCTCATTATCTTTGTTATTTTTTTAAGAGTAGTTATCTATCCCATCACAGTGTCGTTGTATGTTGTGTGAGGTTGATGATACGGGACTCGTTCGACCGTCCGAGAGATCGTTTTCTTGGTCGGTAGGTTTCCGGTATCTACCGGTTAGAGATGTGGGTGAGTGAGAGGAAATCTTTGATTCCAATCATCTAACAGATTAACTCGATCAAGACTGACAGACCGGAGAGGTTCCGCTGATAATCTCATCAATTTTAGCACTGTTATTGAGATCTCTTGACGGTCTTTGGAATTGAAGCAATGGCAGCGGACCAAGAGGAAGATTATGTGATATATGTGACGAGAGGAAAAGATCTTCCAAAGAGATCTGGCGAGAAAAAACTACATCCGACATATAAAGTGAGTTTTATTTTAAGTTATTGTCTCTTTCCTTTCCTTTTTCTTATCTGGATATTTGTTTCAGGTGATGATCCAGTTCCTCAACGGCCGACAGATCGATTTACAAGAGAAATTCTTCACTGAGTTCAGAGCAGTTTACACCACGCTCTCCCAACAACACAACATAGTTATCAATAATGCTGATTTCCCACCAACCTTCTGGGCCTCAGCGATGGGAATACGACTGTCTGATGCTTATTTAGAGGAGAGATGCGCGAAGTTAAACCTCTGGCTGCTCTCCCTCCTCAAGCTATACCACCGCTTTCCCCCAGATGCTCAACGAGTCATCCAAGAATTCTTCCAAGGAGATAGAAGTGAGGAAGATGAGGAAAGCAGAATATTAGACATGTAAGTCGTTCATTGACCGCAGTAAACACGTCACATTAACCTCGTCACTGTCACAGGATTAAGAAGAAGAACATCATTCGAACCATCCTCTCTGGTGACATGACTCAATCAGAGGTGCAGTATTATCAGTCCCTGGTACCGCCAAGGAAGCTGATCTTTTATCTTTCTTCAAACTTCCAAGAATCTTCTTCCCTGCGACGAATCATCCATCAGAGAGTATTGCCCTTCCTCAGAGAGAGATACTCAGAACCCAACCATCAACACCTCGTCTCCATCCTCTGCATGGACGCTTGGGAAGGACTCTCAGAGGAGGAGAACCTTCTCGCCTTCGACTGGCAGGATGACCTCCGTCAGTGCCTCAGAGAGGAGCGAGGGAGTGAGGAAGGAGAAGGAATCAGAGGAGGCAGTGCTGCGATGCTCTTCCTCTCATTACAAGGCAATACCGACTATGGTAGTCGCTGTCTTCCTCGTTATCTCGATCAAGCGATCTTTGAGAAGCGATTAACCCAACGATTCGTGACGAAAGACACCACGAATATCTTATTAGCGAAGGATTGGTATGCCCTCGACCAGTATTACCTCTCTCCCTCTCAGATTAACACTAATACGAGTACTGTGATGGGGAGATATGTGTTCAATACTTCGAGGCGAATCAATCGCAAGGATTTTCACGAGTACATCGTTCCAACCTTAAGAGATCAGATTCTCCCTGAACTTCCTGTCACAGTCTATGAGTCGACTCAAGAGCGACTCATTGACACTAGAGTGGGACAGTCTATGTCAGAGTGGGCGGTGAGGACAGCGTTGGAGTGGTTGGGTGAGAAGAAGTGTTATTGGGTCTTTCCCAACTCTAAACATGGCGTGAAGCTATCAAACGAGTCCAGCACGACTAACAGTCGTCAGAAGAGTCTCTCGCCTCCTCGAACGAGAAAGAGTCGCTTCGACTCATTCTCTACAGCAGGAGGAGCACCGCCTGTCTTCTCCCCTCAGGTCAAACTCACAGACTTACTCGAAGAGATGCGTCAGAGGTTCAGTCGAGATCACTATTACGAGATGCCAACCACTTCCTCTCCCTCTATAGTGAACGGAGAACTCACTCCGACGAGCAGTGCGCCGCTGATTGCGATCAATGCACCGAACGAGTTCGAGTTTTATTTACGAGATCTTCTGACTAAATACATTGATGACGAGGTTATTAGACGTCAATTACGATGGGAAAGAGATCGTCTCGCTGTCTTTGGTGTTGCTTTCTATGGCTATCTCGACGACCTCTTGTTACACCAGACACTGGTTTATCGGAAGTCAGCCCGTTATATCGATCGACAGTCACTTCTCGCTGACCTCATCCAACAGCTAGCTCCTACTGTGACGTCAGCGGGGTCAGCGGGAAGTATTAATGCTTATAGCTACAATATGAGTGTGACGTCAGAGACTATTGGCAGTGGTCGGAGGATCATCTGCTTCGTCGGAAGGAGAGGTAGTGGCAAGACGACTCTTCTATCGAGAGTGGCGATGACGATGGCGACTTCCCCTGTCTTCCAAGAACAAGCCATGCAACAGATGACGTCAGCGGCCTCACTCTCCCCTGCCTCTACCTCAGAGAGTGATCGAAGTAGTGTGAGGAAGAGCAAGAGGATTGACTCACTGACTCTGACGTCAGCACCTCTCACAGTGCTGACGAAGCGAATCCCTGTCATCATTCGTTACTGTGGCACTACTCCGACCACGTCACACCCCATCGCTCTCCTGCACTCCCTGAACATACACCTCCTCCACTACTACATGCAGCGAGAGAAGCTGACGTCATACTACCAGAAGTACGCCACGCATCACCTCTACACCTCTGCAGAGAATAACATTGGAGATAACAGAGGGCGCGTCAGACATCTTTCTCTCTCTCCTAACATCTACGATGACGTCATCAAGTACTTCCACTACCTGTTGAAGATCTACCCGACGTACTTGTTCGTCCTCAACATCCATCAGTTAAACACGTCAGTTCTCCCTAATGAGGCGTTGAACCAGCCCCACGCCTTCCTCCTAGGAGGTGTAGGAGGTGCGTCACTGCAGCTGCACCCCCTCTCTCGAATGATCCTCAGCTGCGCACCGCCTACCACCCCTCTCAACACCTCCTCTCACTCCACCACGACCACTGCGACACCGCTTCCCGCACACCGCTTCCACCTGACCGCTGACAGAGACTCTCTAGTAGTGACGTCAGACGATAGTCCACGACCCGCCACCTCCTCCGCACACTACCTCAAACTACCTTCCAACGTACTGAAGATCGATATGAAAGAAATCAACCAGAAGTACGTCATCGACACCGCCTTCATCACCTCCTTCCTCGGCGACAAAGGAGTGCGGCTCAATAGTGAAGGGAGTGGTGAGGTGGCGGTGAGGTGGTTGGGAGAGGTAGTGCGACGATTCTATCAGAGCAGCTTCTTCTACCTCACTACCTACTCTACCTTGTTCTCTGTCTTGCCACCTCAGAAGAACTTCAACTACCTCTTCACATCTGACATCACCACCGCTGACGTCATCAACTACCTCCTGCACTACTTCGAGGAGGTGTACGGCCGTCTGACGATCGCTTACACCTTCAGCATCCTCTCGCTTTGCCGAGGAGGTGTCTCTGACGACGACATGATCGCACTCCTGTCCTCCACCCCCGATGTAGTGGAGGAGATCCATGACATGTTTCACATCCAACACCCTGACGTCAGCAATACCATCACTCGGGCGAGATTCCCTGCACATCTTTGGTTCAAATTAAAAGCGAATCTGACGTCACACCTCCTCGAAGAAGAGTACGGTGACGTCATTCACCCTGACCACATGCCCAAGCCCAGACTGCGATGGGTCTATCACGAAGCCACGTCATCGAACTATTGGATCGCAGCGATTGTCGAGAGATACCACGTCATTAGACCCGCACTACATCACCTCCTCGGCAGACACTACACTGCCCACCTCCACGCCCCCGCACTGACCCAGAGCCATGCCCCGATCTGGCTGCCCACGACCAAACCTCTCTATCGCGACTATGAGGTGGTGGAGGGACTGACGCACCTCCTCTCTGCCGAGGCAGTGGAGGAGGTAGTGGCGCTGTGTTGTCGCTTCGACGTCATCGCCACTGCCTTCCTCGTGCAGAAGGAGGTGCAGCTGATCGACGTCATTCTGCAGACCATCGACTACCTCGAACACCGCGGCAGTGATAGCGAGGTAGTGCACAGACTGTGTGACGTGGCCTATTGGCTGACGAATCACAAGGAGGTGATCGCAACACACCCTCGAACACTACTCATCGCCACTGCCACCAGACAACCCACCTCCTCAGAGGTGTTCAAGGAGGTGCAGAGATACCTGCACACGTACATGGCAGTGAGCAGTGACAGCACCTCCTCGCTCACTACTGGCAGTGCAAAGAGGAGTAAGAGGTGGTGTCGCACGAGTCATTGGTTCCCAGCGAATAACGGCTCTGACGTCATCCTCCCTTTCCTCCGCCACCTCTCCTTCCAATACCCGCAACGCTACCTCAACACCTCTCTGCGCACCTATCGCTCTCTGCACAACGAGGTGGTGAGTAGTGTGACGTGGAATCCGATGTACTCGCAGATCGTCGCCACGTCATCCTTCGATAAGACGATTAAAGTGTGGAACCTGCACACCGGACACCTCCTCTACCACTACCGCGGAGAGCACAGCGAGTGGATCACAGTAGTGACGTGGAATCACTCCGGTGCACTCCTTGCCTCTGGCAGCAGTGACGCCACTGTCAAGATCTGGGAAGTGCATTCGGGGCGTAAGCAGTGCACATTACAGCATGGCGCTACAGTCACTGCGCTGACGTGGCATCCCTATCACAGCGACATCCTCGCCACTGGCTCTGACGACTGCAGTGTGAAGATCTGGAATCTCGCCTTACCGACGCCTCTACTGTGCTCGATCGACGGAGTGCTGCTGGGTGGAGTGACTGACGTGTGCTGGCTCGTCGACTACTCGCACCACCACTCAGACGACGACGACGAGGAGGTGTGTGAGGAGGTGTTTCTGGCAGCGGCGAGTAAGGACGGGCAGCTGAGGTCGTGGGCGATGTCTCTGACGCGCAGTCGCTACGAACTACTCTATGAGCCACGTCACTCGCACTCCGTCCAGGACGAAGAAGAGGCAGAGCGAGGAGGAGGAGGTGGTGGTGGCGGTGACTTCATCACCTGTCTGACGCAGGACCCTCGCACCTCCTTTAGCGCACCTCATAGCGCCACGTCATCGCTGTTGCTGGGCTATGGCATGAGGCGGGGCAGAGTGGCAGTGTGGGACATGCGACGTCACTGCCTCCTCCTCTCCTGGCAGGCACACAACACTGACGTCAGCGCCATCGCATGGTTCTTACCGACCACGTCATCAGACAATCCACTGCTTCTCACCGCCTCACACGACGGCTCAGTGAAGTGCTGGGAGGCGCTGACGTCACGACTCATCACTACTGTAGCGCAGCACTCCTCCTCGGTGGTGTCGATGAGTCTACGTGGCGACCACCACCGCCTCGTCATCTCCTGTGAGGATCGCTCCCTGCACCTCCTCGACACCTCCTCGCTGCATCTGCCAGCACTGACATCATCGACGACACCGCCTCTCTCGATAGACCAGCCCATCGTCTCGCTGACGTGGCGACAACAAGCGAGAGAGATGATCGCAGTGACCTCTACCTCAGAGGTGTTTCGTTTGGACTGCGCTGACGGCCACGTCATCCAGCGCCTCCTCCTTCCTCCCTCTGACGAGGTAGTGCAGGGAGGAGGTGTAGGAGGTGTGGTCGACGTCAATCCTCTGTCAGGCGTCTATGTCTACGTCAGCAGGGGAGACAATCTCTACTGGAGCAACCTGCTGACGTCAGAGACCAAGCACAATACTGCCTCAAACACCTCCTCGTTCCGACCACTGCCTCTCCCTATTACTACAGGCAGTGACGTCATCACGGCGATCAAGAGCAGTGGCGAGGGAAGCATTCTCATCGTCGGGTTCTCGTCGGGTCGTGTGGTCTTCTGCGACCTCTTCCTCTCCTCCTCCTCTTCAGAGGCGGTGAAGGCGGTGCGAATGACGTCAGACAAGCATTCCTCGAGGATTACGTCAACGGATTGGAGTCCCGACGAGACGAAGTGCGTCATCGCCTCTGCTGACACGACAGTGACGGTGTGGGACGTCAGTGCAGGCAGCGTCCTCCTCACTCTCGATACAAGTCACGAGCATGACGTCAGCGCAGTGTCGTGGTCGTCGCAGAACATCATTGCGAGTGGTGACGTCACAGGTATTATCTGTTGTTGGGATGGAGGACGTGGCGATCTCTTGCATCAGTTCTCTTGTCACGGAGGATGTGACGTCAGAGCGCTGTCGTGGCATCCTAGCGGGCAGTGGCTGGCGTCAGTGTCTACAGAAGAGGGAGGGTATCTGAAGGTGTGGGGCAAGGGCAGTCTTGAAATCCGCTTCTCCCAACGTCTCCTCCTCGGCAGTGACAGCGGCAGCAATGTCAGCAGAAGAAAGAAGTCGGTAAAGGATGTCGGTAGCCTTAACGGTAGCGGCAAAGAGAGCACCGGTAACACAATCGGCGGACTATCGGTGTGCTGGAATTCGGCAGGAGATACGATCGTTTGCTTAGACGATCGTAATCGTATTTCGCTGTTTGAGGCATTGTCTTATCTGCTCTGACGTCATATCTAGTATAGTCTAGCGTAGTTTATGATTTGGTTTGAAGAAGTGTTAGGAGGAGGTAGTATATGTAGTATAAGTAGAATATAAAGCAAGAAGAAGAGTTATTTCAAGTAAGATGTCTTTCATATATATATATTATATTTCATAGTATAGTCTAGTGTAGTGTAGTGTATTCATTAGTTTCTTTTCTGACTTAGTGACGTTGATGATGTTCGCTTGTGAAGTAATGGAGAGTAATTCAACCTCATATGATGGAGTCTGACGTATGATAGACAGGACTCTACTGTCACAGACAGGTATTGTTATTATTGATTGATGAAAAGATTAGCATTCGAATTAATGTTAAAGGTTCAAAGACATTAACGTTACTTATGACGATTATTATTATGATCTGATGATATTCTGACTGCTATTGACAGTGCAGTGTCTCATCATATGATATGATATGATATTATATTATCATCTTATTATTGTTTATTTCTTCTTGATCGGCTTTAATCGTACCTTCTCACCAGCGAAGTAAATACCCTTCTCCTTGTAGACTTCAGGTGGTTTGAGACGTTGCACGGATGCAGCGAAGTCGCCTAAGAGTACTTTATTATAGGATTCTAAGATGAGAATGTTCTTCTTCACTTTAGCACTAGCGATGTAGGAAGGGATCTCCTTCTCGACCAGATGACTGTAACCTAGCTTCATTGACAACTTCTCACCAGTACCAGCAGCATTCTTCTCTACTGACATACGGAAACCTAAACCCTTCAACACGAGTTTCTTCTTGTAGAGTTGGTCAGGTTTCTTCACGACTTGATCGAGGTGACGTCGGAAGGTATCATATAAGTTCTTCTCTGTACGATGATAGGTAACAGCTAATGTATTGGCATCAGGTAATTGAAGCTTTAAAGCGGGTGGAATATAGACGAAGCCGAGATTTTCCTCTTCTTTTGGCACTGCTGTTTGACCGCTTTTAGCAGCTAATGCCTTCGCTTCAGCTGATGGTATAGCACGCTTTACTACAACAAATCCCTTTCTCTGATTGGATAAATAAACAATCTTCTGCAGTCCATACTCCTGTGTGGAGATGTTTTCTGTGATAAATTGAACTTTCTTAACAGTTGGTCGATGTTTTGGCCTGGGTAAATTGAGATTATACTTCAAGGAGGCTGTAGCGGTGAGGATCCAAGGTCTCTGCTGCACAGAGGTCAGGACTCTGAGCGAATGAGGTCTCGCAATGCCTTGCATCATCTCTCACTGATTGATTTGTTCGTTTTTATTTGTGGTGGGGCAGGGGCAGCTGGGCTTGTACCCTCTCGATGTAGAGGAGTTCGTTTAATTTGACGCTGTATGAGGATTTCCCGCTTTTTTCTTTTTTTTCTTTTTTTTCATTTTTTCATTTTTTTCATTTGAAAAGATTTTGATATCCTTTCTTCCTTTCTTTCTTTTCTTTCTTCCTCGTTGGGAGTGACAAGCAGTCGCAATCGTCGGTATTGGCTTAATAGTCGTTAGAGTCCTTGTCCTTTCGTCGCAATGAGCTTCTTATATTCTTTAAGAGGATGTTCATATGGTCAAGAAGATCGTCGTAATCATGTGATGTTAGAATATCAATTATTCTCTTTAATTATTAGTATATCAATGAGTTTCCTATTATTAGGTTCCGAGAAACTTCGAAGAATCTATGCTCCTTTATCCAATATTGTCAATATTGCATTAATATTGCAATTACTTAGCACAGCTTTATTCTTTATCTATTTCCCATATGATGAAGATCATGGGAATTGTTCAGAGATCTTTCTTCGTCGTATTTTTATTGTTTCTATTATGTTTGGTGAACTACATCAAGTCTACTTCATTGCGAATGTTCTTGGTATTAATCGATATCGTTTTCAACTAGGTGGAGGATATTCCATATCCTTAGAAACGATGCTAAGAATTGCCACAGTTGTCGTGATTGTCACGGTCTTCTCTTCTCTTATTATCAGACGTTTGTTCATGTTGTTTCGTAATATCTGGGGTTTGTTTATCATCTCCTTACAGTTGTATTTTATTGATTATGCTCGCAAGCATCAGAGCCGACGAGACGACGAGGAAGCCTCATCACGTCACTCAGAGGCTCTCATCGATGTGAATCATGAAGCAGTCAATATCTTCGAATCTTTATCTTGGTTGCAGCTAATTCCCACCTCTATCGCATTTATCTATCGTCTGATTGAGTTCTACGAGTATCGGTATTATGGTTCGATTGATGCTGTGATGTTAATCCTGGACTGTGTTTGCAATGCTTTCTTCTACATCAAAGTCATTGTTCTGCAAGAGAAGGGCAATGCTGTTACCATTCAGATCGTGGAGGATTAGAGTAGCCTTAGAGTATAGTGTAGTAATTGTAGTAGTTGTTAGTTGTAGTGATTGTGTGTTGTTGTTAGAAGAACTATATTATTAACTTAAAAGTGAAAATGAAAAATAAAACCTACGAAACTACGAGCAATCAAAACAGTTCGCCAATCCTCCATCATCGCCATCGACGTGCTTTAAAGCTGCTTTATATATGTAGATAGGACTACAACAAACAAAAGATCGACTTGACGAAAGCTTAAAACACAATGCGATGGGGTGAATCAGTGTGAACTAAGCGAGTTCATAACAGCGAACAATAGAAAGATATATGACATCTCCTTCCCATCAATATCCTCCTTTATTCCTCTTCCATCAAAACTCCCCTTCCCCTTACCTTCTAATCCTTAATAGCAATCGCTTGAAGGGATGAGAGAAAGGAGAAATATTAAAGAGAATGGAGTGAGAAGGGAAATGCCTGAATAATATATTCATAGTATTTCAGCACCAATCACAATACAAAATACAAAAACTAAAATAACGAAATGAGGTGAGCAGAGAGAACAAAGGATATGTGATGCTCTTTCTCCGAGGTGTGACATCTCTAATCATTGCACGATAGTATCATATATCGAGAAATAGTTAGGACGTATGGATATATCACGTTGGGTAAGGAAAACTCTCTCTGCCATAGGATGATATGAAATAAGCGAAGGCTCAGAGGGAATGTTGATTAAGCATCCACTCCTCCCTTGCTCTATCATTCTTATTACAACATAAGAGGTGACCCTAAACTTCAAAACAGCAAGAACGAGAGAAACGCGACAATGAAAGCAAAGAAGAAGCAAAGAAGAAGAAACAATCAAAAACAAAAGAAAAAAAAAAAACAATCAAAACAAACAAAATCATAACTAAACGACCACCTAAGAGGGAATTAAAGTAGACTTGTTTCGTTGGGATGAATAATAATAATCTTATTTCTTTCTTTTGTGCGCATGTGACGTAGAATAATACCAATATCTCGCTATATCAGATACTTACTCCTCCGCCACACTCGCTATATAATAGAGGATCGCAATTTTACACTACACAAGTTAGAGAAAAACATCATCTAAGCGACATATGACACAATTAACAATAACATAACTCTTCTCTTCACATCATATATCATATCTCTACACAAACAATTCATTACATAGCAACTGCTCACTCACTTAAAAGATCAGCGAGGCGACAAGCTAATCATTCAGTAAATGAGGAGTAAGTGAGGAGGATAAATCAAATGTCAATCATGTTCAATCATAATTTAAATAAGCAAAGTAGATGCACAAAGAATGGGAAATACATATACAATAACAATCAATCAATCAATCAATCAATGACACTATACATAAACGATTTATAACTGTTTGTTGGAAGAGGAGAAGGTGGAAATAATTGGAATAATCTTCTCCTTCATGATAATCATATAGGAAAGACTTGAGAACTCGATACACAAATAACCATGAATATTACTTGTTATCGATGATGACGATGTTGATGATAAGGATGTTGCATTACTGCTCTTACTTTCCTCGCTGTTATCTGTCCCCTCAAGAGAGTTGACAGCGCTCTGATGCCAATTAGGAGCGAGACGACACCTCATCTTATTACTTAATAACGTGATGTTAGAAACATCTTTATAATAGATCATCAACGATCTCAGAGACGAATAATTCCCATTCGAAGCACTAAAGTGAGAGATCGATGATGAGGAAGCAGTAGAAGTATTGTTGGTTGAGGAGAAGAGCGATTGACTTGCGAAGTCAATTTGAGGGAAAAGAAACTCAAAGTGATCTGCATAAAACTGAATGTGGTTAACAACACGACACGAATAATTGCCAATCAAGATCGACTTGGCCATGAGGTTGAATAACGACGTTCCTCCAACAGCAGGGTTCGCGGAGTTCGAAGAAGAGGAGGCGGTGGAAGGAGAGGAGGGAGGAATGTTATTGCCCAGCTTCGATGCATCTCTAGGGGAACTTGTCCCCAAAGGAACTAATGATTTTAGAGAAGCAATCACTGCATTCGCACCGCCTTTCATCGGGGAGAGAAGAGTCTCAGTCATACTGGCTGATTTAGGTCGTTTAACATCCTCTAACTGTTTCAACGGAGAGTTATTACTCGACGAGGATGAGGTCAATAAAAAATCAGTGGTATTGGATTTCTCCTCTAATACTCCATTCTCCCCTCTCTTCGACGATCCTCCTTCGTCAAGGTTGTCAATTAACATATCCTCCAACTGCTTCTCGGATTTTAACCCTCTTCTCTCTTTCTCTTCCTTAATCAGCTGCTCGCTCTCTGTCGAGAGACTGTTGAGATTATTGACAATGCGGTTTTGGATCTCTAATAAAGATTTCTTCACCACCTGATCCCTTGTTGTGAGGATAGGGTTGGTCGCGGGCGCCGTTGTTGATGCCTTAATTCCGAGAGGCGCAGAGATGGGTCTGCCCCCTAATACATTTTGATTCATCGCTTTACTGACTGTGTTAGCAGCGATGCTCTTGTTCGTCAGTGTGTTATTCATCGTGTTAATATTGACGATTGTTGAGTTTAATGCGCCGTGTGAACTACTCGATGCATTGTTATTACTGCCTCCAACCTTCAACACAGATTTAACTTCGAGTTGAGAGGTACTTTGTGCAGCTTTCACTTCATTAATAATTCGATTCCTCAGAGTATTGGTCATTGGTTCGTAATGGGCGATTGGTTCAGCGAATCGCACCTTCTTCATTGATTTAATTAATGCTCCCTTAGTACTGTGACCACCTCCTCTACTTGATGCGAGAGCGTCATCGAAATCGTCTTTGCTGCTGCCTTCCTCGCGGAATAAAGCATTAAAAGAAGGTGTGAACTCACTGCTGGAAACATGTTTGATCGGGGGCATCGTGATCGAATCTCGGATATTCCACTCTCTCTTGCCATCCACTGAGAGTAAAAGAGCATTAGCAGCAGAGGCGGGATCAAGGGAATCGGAAGCAAGCTGTGAGGAGAGACCGTTGTTGTGAACCGAGGCAGGCGCTGTATTGCTTCGAACAAAAGAGTTTTTAGGATTTTGCATCGCATGATTCGAAGTATTGTTATTGCTGCTGCTTGAAGAATAGTTGTAATTATACGGTGGAGCACTGGTATTACCGGAACTATAATTTCGATTGTTTGCCGTGTTATTGTTATTAATATTGTTATTAATGTTATTTGAACTGGAATTAGGCAGCGACGACGAGAATAATAGACCAACTCCATTATTATTATTATTGTTCAGACTACTGGTACTAGGCCCATTCATCGCGGGCAGGGACGGTCCGTTACTATTGTTACTGGTCTGTTGCTGTTGTCGTGTCGTGCGGAAAGGAGTGGCGCTTCGACCTTGCACGCTACTAAATCCGCTGTTTGGGTTATCGTTATTCCCATTAGAATAAGCTGGCGAGGCACTCGGGAAAAGACCTCCACTAGTCCCTGGTGTGGTGTAACTATTACTTGCACTTCGCATACTCTGCATGCTTTGAGGACGCGCTGACGCACTCGCACTCCCGACACGACTATTGGTAAGATTTAAGTTCTCATCGCCTAAATTTATAGTAGAAATATTCGATTTCGAAGAGGAAGTCATGGTCAAATTCGGAGTCATGAGGCGATATGACTCAGTGTTAACAGTGGGTAATCCACTGACAATATTCGCATTATTATTAATCACAGAGGAATAATAATTATTAGTATTAGGACGAACTTTACCCATAGTAATCGGGTTACCATTTTTAAACTTGCCGGACATTGGAAGTGTTGAACTCATCTT
>VFQN01004000.1_pt1 | contig 20070 bp, 16 predicted proteins | sample 3512371 | NCBI WGS metagenome assembly VFQN01 (sample SAMN10412370, study PRJNA504923) | tailings metagenome | isolation source: Replicate 2 from Balatoc abandoned mine | place: Philippines: Itogon, Benguet | collected 2017-08-28
AATGCAACATAGTTTAGTCTCTGCTGTTTGTTTGAACGAATCTTATAATTTTGAATATTCGAATTTTCGTAAACCTCATCCAATTCTTTTTCGACTTTCGAACTTTCGAGTTTTCGTTTATGTTCTTCGCCAGTCAATTTTTGGGTGCAACGAATCTCTCTCATCAATTGCTTGACATAGATTATTACCACTCAAGAAATAGCTCTTTTAAACTAACAAAATGATTGTCTACCGCGATATTATCTCTGGTGATGAAGTCCTTTCTGATGCTTTCATCTTAAAGGAAGTCATTGACGCTGATGGAAACAAGGTAAGGAGACTTGGAGTGTTGTACATTTTAAGGTGACGTTAATTTGTTTTATTGTATTATAGATCGAAGGATTAATGTGCTGCGAATCCAAGAACATCACCAAGAGTGACGATGTTGATGTTGGATGTGGTAATGCTTTCGGTAGCGGAGGAGGAGATGATGAGGAAGGTGGTGGAGGAGTTGATAGCTCTGTCCAAACTGTCAATAACGTCATTGATGGCTTCCAATACACCGAGACTCAAATCGGTACCGCCAACGACTTAAAGGCCTGGATCAAGGATTACATGAACGCTGTTGTCCTTAAGTTAAGAGAGAAGGGAAAGCCAAAGGAAGAGATCCAAGCTTTCAAGGCCACCGCCCTTGAGATTGCCAAATTCTTAATCAAGAACCACTCCAATTTACAATACTATCTTGGTCCATCTTTCGATTCTACCACCATGGTCTTCGCTATGTACCCAGATGGTGCTCTTACTCCAAACTTCTACTACATTATGGGAGGATTAAACGCTGAGAAGTTTTAAGAACACAAATAGCCAAGAAAACCCTTCCTAAAACATCTTTAGACAAGACCAAAAAAAGAAACTCTGAAATTCAGAATATAATAATAAATAGCTATCACCATCATCCCGATTGGTCATTCAAATAACATCTACTCAAACAACTATAATTCTGACGAAAAGAAAAAGGAATCATTGATAGCATATATATACATACACATGCGTCATTATTGTAGGTAGATTGATTCAATGAATTCTATGATAAATTTAAAAGAGCATTTTCATTGATCTATTCATTATTACACATAGTTCTAGCTTACTATGACTACTTCAAATAGAGGATGGAAAGGTGTTTTCGGATACATTTATCTATATTAGATGGTATCCTTCCAAAGGAATGGAAGTAGATGAGGATGATATAACATAACATCAACTACCTATTATTAAAAGAAAGGACAATCAAATTTACTAGACTACTCGACATTATACCTATTAAAATATAGAAAAGATGATTGGTTTATTTGTGAATTGATCGAATTGCTTCAAGGTTCCTGTACTCATTAATCACTTTTGCGAAATCTTCCTCTGCTTGTAGAGCACGAGGAATCAAGGTGAAATCAAATCCACCAAGAGTGCCAGTTGCACGGAGTCCTGGCCACTTCAATGAGGTGGTAAGGAGGAGAGAACGGAACTTGCCCTTCTTAGATATAACTTCCTACGAGTACAACAGGATTAAACAAAGCAAAGAAAAGGCTTATTGAATTACTTACTCGAGGTTCCAGGGTCTTTATCCATTGCGCAAGTTGGCGAATATCATCTTCCGCAACGCCTAAAGCATATTCATCTAATGCGGGAACATTGTTAATCTCTCGATAGCTCTCAGCATCATCTGACGTCCAGATCTTCAAATATCAAAGGAAAGATTAAAGGGATTCCATCATCGATTAGAAGAAGAAAGTCTTACCATATTAGACCAATCTGGACCTGTCTCTGCGTTGGCATTACTATGACTTCGAGGCTTTGGTGACTGGACACCAAAAGGATCAGAAAGAGGTGTTGATTCCTTCTCATGAACGATCTTCACGTTTGGACTTTCTTCTCCCGACAAAACTCCAGTGTCAACTTGGGACACTAAAGGCTTTGTATCATTAGCATTAAGTAAAGTTCGTATACCTTTAACACGATCTGATATAGTCAAGAATTGATCGAAAGTTTCAGATCGAATTAATGTTGGCATAGAAGAAACAATTTTTGACATATACGCTTCAATTGCTGATCGCCTCTCAGTTACGACTGTTGATTCTCTCGAACGAAAGAATTCTTTCTTTGGAAGTTTAGGCATATTCTTCTCCATATTGGGGAATCGTTTCTTTAAATCTTGATCAAGCTTATCAAACTCACGATACCTATGGGCCACGATCCTATTGATGGGATTCTATCAGACGAGGAAGGAAGGGAAGAAGAAAGAGATCTCACCATGGTTGAAGATTGTCGAAGGTTGTTCCCCATTGACATCTCATCAAATATTCTGTGTAAGTATTTCCATACTCATCAACTGCTTCCGCAGATCCATACATCTGCCAAGAGAAGATTCCATCGGATAGATATGTTACCGCACCATGAAATTCCTTTCGATGATGCATAAGATCCATTTGTTTTGCTCTCCAATTTGCTTTTTGTGTTGATGTCAACTTCCTTCTTTCATCAGGAGTAAAAATATTTGATAAACTATTTACATCACCTGTTCCTTCCTCTACATCATCATTGTAATTACCTTCATCTTTTGTCTCAGATTTTTCTGATGCAATCTTCACTGATTTCGACTTTTCTGCAGTTTTAGCTTTCCCTCCACCTATGCGACTTGGTACCCGGAGTTCATCATCTCCCACGGTCGTGGTTACAACAGCCGCAGGCTCAGGAGTCGGTGAAATAGGACTTGAGGGTGAAACAGGCTCTTTGGTACCAATTTTAGAAGGCACTTTAAGAGTTTCTTCTTCAGGAAATAGAGAAGACTTGGCCACAGTACCGGATTCAGAGATGGAAGGGGGAGTTTTGTCTTTTGTTGCGCCAATCCTTGCAGGAACTCGCAAATCCTCTTCAATTGGTATCGGCTGTGCGATTGATTCGGGTTCTTTTTGAGCAAGAGGAGGTGTTATCTCTTTTCCACCTATTTTAGAAGGAACTTTGAATTCTTCCGGGGTTGATTCACTCGCTGCTTTGCTATTCCCAAAGAAAGAAGAATCATCATCACCAAATAATGAGGAGTTTTTCTTTCCTTTTGTTTCGTGTGAAGTTCCAGTAATTGGTGATGAAGTATTGTCACCAAAGAGAGTCGTACTTGCCGCGACCACCGAGGCAGTTTTCTGAACATTATTCTTTGAACCAATTTTCGAAGGTACTCGCAATTCTTCTTCAATTACCGGTTCCGCGACCACCACTGGTTTAGCGACGGATGGTGCTGGTTCTTCGCTGACAAAGAGGGGAGAGGAATATATTTCCTTTTTCTTTTCATTTACTTCTTTCTTGATGTCATAATCCTCGCCGAACAAAGAAGCCGTCGCCTTTTTGGCTTTCGTATCATCGAGTGGGGTCGCACTTCTTTCCTCACCGAAGAGAGTAGTCGATTTCTTGACAGTAGAATCGCTGCTCACATCTTCGTCAAAAAGGGAAGCAGCAGCTTTTTTCAATTTATCTTGCTTGATGACTTTGGAAACAGGCTCATCAGAAAACAGACTGGAAGATCCAACCATTTCCTTCTGACCAGACGAAGATGGATCATCAAAAAGTGTCGACCCCTTAGTAGTAGAAACAGTAGAATCAACGGCTGCAAATAAGCGAGAAGCTTTCAAAGAAGCCTCCTCGTCTGCTCGTCTTCTGGCTTCCTCTTCTTCCGCACGTTTTCTGGCGGCTTCTTCTTCCGCACGCTTTCGAGCGGCTTCTTCCTCGGCGCGTTTACGAGCTTCCTCTTCTGCTCGTCTTCTGGCTTCCTCTTCTTCCGCACGCTTTCTGGCGGCTTCTTCCTCGGCACGCTTTCGAGCTTCTTCCGCAGCTTGTTTTCGTTCCTTTTCTTCCTCTGCAAGCCTAATCTTAAGTTCGTTTGATTTGATGAGCTCTTCGTCGGCCTTTTGTTCTGCCACTTGCGTTTTCGTCTCAAAATCTGTTGTAAATGATTCTAAGTCGCTTAAGAGAGTTCGCCGTTTTGTTGTCACTCGTTCTCCGACCCCTGCAGTTGATCGATTTTGGAATTTCGTAAGTAGAGCTTTGGTTCTAAGAGATTCCTCTGTTTCTACTTCTGTTTCGTCTTCATCGAAGACTGGTACTGGTGGAGGAGCGGATTGTGGTGGGGGAGGAGGAGACTCTGATTGTGCTGTCTTTGTCTCTATGTTTACAGAAGCTACAGGTGAATGATTCGTTGCAGCTTCGTCTTTTGCTTTTGTTGGAATTGCAGTTATTGGTTCTCCAACGATTTCAGAAACAGAATTTTCTTTCTTAAATGTTCCTCTGCGTCCAGGAGGAAGCGGTTTGGAGGAAGTAACAAGCGAATCTGATGGATTTGGGTCAATAGAAGGAGTTGGTTCTGAGGATGTCGGCGTTATAGGAGTAGGAGAAGTGGAAGTATTGATTTCTTCGATCGCTCCTGTATCAATTCCAGTGACATCTTTTTTCACAGTTCCCCGTCTTCCTGGAGGTAATGGTTTCTTCATTGTGGATTGTTAGTGTAGAATGGACCAGTTGATACAATTAAAGAATCGCTGGTTTATTTTCGTGATTTATTTGTTTTATTGTTTTTTGTCTTGTGATTTGATGATCAGAAAGATCTCTCTATTTTATCGAGAGTCGCTTATAACGAAAATTTCTCAAGTTAGACAATTGTTTTATAGGTTGGAATTCATAATGAACACTTTAAATTCTTCAGGTGTAAAATTTGAATAGAAAATGAATCAATTTCATGATATAAATATGAGGGATGGCGAAGCTCAGCAACAAATTTAGAGAAAAAAAGAAAATTCAATAGAGGACAATAGAACGTCGTAGGGAAAAGAGAAACAAGTGATTCTAGAAGAACGAAAATTGAACAGATAATAGATTGAAGTCAATTGATTGAATGCACCCTGAGTTCTTTTCAATAATTTTAAACAGGTTTACTCTCCAGACACTTATTAACAATCGCCGTGAAAGCTTGAATGGTAAACGGTTTAGGGAGAAACTCATCTATTCCTGAGTCGACAGCTTCCTCCATAGTTTCATGATCAGAGTTGGCAGAAACACCAATGATGAGTTGATGGTGAGGAAACATCGCAGATGCAGAAATTGAGGAAGATGTACAGTCACAAGAACATCTTCTTTCTATATCCCGTATTCTTCTGGTTGCTTCGAGGCCATCCATAACTGGCATTTGTAAATCCATTAAGATAACATCAAATTTACACTTTCCCGTCATAGGATCACGCTGTTTGTTGAATAGGTCAACTACCAACTGACCATTCTCTGCTATTTCTACTTTGTGGCCTTGCCTCTTCAAGATCATTGTTGTCATTTTTGCAATTGAAGGGGTATCCTCCGCTACTAAAATCCATAAACCATTCGAAGGTTCAGCTTCCCTGATCGGAAAAGAAGAATTAATTTGTCCAAACTTAACAATATCTTCCTTTGAAGTTGATTCCTCCTTTTTCAGGTTTTGCTTTTCGGCAAGGCTGGAACACAGAATATCAGGACGATAAGGAATCGTAAACCAGAAGATTGATCCTCTCACACCATCTTCTCTTTTATGCACCCCATATTGTCCTCGTAAAGCTTCTATTCTTTTCGCAAACGAATATAAGCCCAACCCGGTTCCACCTGCAAGACGCTGCGTCTGCTTGAATGGATTAAAGAGACCTGGCATATCTTCATCCCTTAAACCAATTCCACTATCTTGAACTTCAAACAAGAGCACGTCTTGAATCTCTTCTCCCTGCAGATTTGGGACCAGCGGCTTTTGAGAGGAGTCAGAAGAGCTACTATCTTCATCCGGTAAAACTTCCCGGCTACTGTCTTGTTCCTCTTCATCAAACGCACTTGTCTGGAAAGAGACTGGTGGACTTGGGATCATTTCAAATAAGTCTGCGAGTTTTTTCGCTCTCGCCTTCAAAGGCAATTCTTGGATAATCGGTTCGTCCATGATTTTTCCTGGGGTCTTATTTAAAGCACTTTGCTGCATCTTCGAGATCCGGATTTTAACTTCCCCAGCGTTAGAGTATTTGACCGCATTCGATAATAAGCAAAGTAAATTCTCTTGGAGCCATTGCTTGTCAGTAATAATATGGGTGCAAATATCTGAAGACGCGAACTGACCAAATTGTTCACAAACAATCTGCACCTTCTGTTGGATGTTGATCATGCAGTTCAAGGGTAGAGCTAGGGTCTCTTGCAATTCGACCGTTTCGTATTTTGGAAGTAATTTCAATCCACTAGTAGCTTTAGCATAATCTAAGCATCGATTAATTGTCATCAGCATAAATGAATTAGTATTTCGAATATTTCCAACGCATTGATGCAACTCATTGATCATAACAAGCACAGTTTGTTGAAAATCCTCATTCCCTGCTTGAACCTTTTCTTGGCATTCGACAATATCTCGATGCATGAGCTCAATTCCAGTCATGAAAGAGGAAAGTGGCTAGATAAAAAAATAAACTGATTGAGACAAATTCGTTCAAATTAGCTCACCGTTTTCAAGTCATGGGCAACATTTGCAATCATATTCCGCATTTCGTTCGCTTTATTCTGATCCGCTAACTTTTCGTTCATCTCTAAAGTTCCTTTCAATTTTCGACTTAAAAGAAATAGTAACAGATACTGCTTAAATGAATCAAACATTATCACCACACTTGTCATCACGTAAAAAGTAATGCTTAAAGTAGGTTTCATTGAGCCAAGGACAACAGCTGAGATTATTAACGACATAACTGCCAAAGCCCAACCAACTATTGTTAAAATGATTCGAGTTTCGCGAAGAACACATGTAAAAATAATTGGAATAAACATGACCATAATTACCGAATCCAAAGGTAATGCGCCTCCTTCAGCGTTTGGATTGCATCTCCAACTTGAAATATTCTCTCTAAACTTCGATTTGCATGGTCCTATGGCAGTTCGAAAAATTAGTAAAGAGCCATGAAAACCCAATAAAAGAAGGTATAATGCAGCTTGAATTCCGTCACAAATAGATTTGTAGCGCTTGTAAAAGTACACACAAAGTCTTTGATTCTGCATCTTCTTTTCATAAACTATCAAAAGTAATAATAACCACCCAAGTACGATGATGCAAACTAAGAGGAATCCCTCGGGAATAGAAAATGATAGGGATGAACCTTCTTCAGCAGATTCATCCCGAATAAATGCTTCAAGGAAAGGTGGAATAAATAAGAACGTATAAATTAAATTCAACACAAACAAAAATCTTGTCGATTTACTATAACTCATGAAATCAATAAATTCTCGATAAATCACAGGGTTTTTTAATGTCGTAAGTAGTTGATATCTTTTCGCAACTAATTCTTTTTCGTAATCCACAATCGATACGACCAATCTATCCTGGTCACTGAAAAACAAAGTATCAGGTAAATTATTTGTGTTTGAATCTGTTAAACTCATCGCTATCTTATTCCCTAAGCTAAGGTAGTGTGTAAGATGTCAGGTGTTCTTTTCTCGACCACAAATGACCAAGTTGTGTCCGGGAGGTGAAGTTGTGTAATCGGATGAGGGATTAAGAAACGAAAACTCTAAACTTCTGAACTTCGAAAATTCAAATTCAAAATAAGATGATATTTTCACATTCACACACTGGTACGGCGGGTAGTGTGAGACTCAAGATACAGAAGATTCTTTCTTGATTTCTAAAGTGATATATTGATATACTGTCATATAGTCAAGGTTAAACCAAGCTTCGAGCAAATCAAGAGTGGAACAAACCTTCCTGTTTAGATTACTTATGAGAATTAATTCAAAATTGAATCCACGAGCAACAACTAACATCTATAATATTACTGTAAGGTGAAAGATTTAATATTTACATATTTTACGAAATCCTCGTACTTCAATATTACAGAATGAAAGATTCATCTTCAGAAGAAAACACCTAGATCACGAGTTCATCTCCTCAAAAGTCTGCCCCAGATTTACGTTGGAGAAGATAAGTAGGAAATGACACGTAGCACAGTCAGTGTATGAATTCGTTCCGTTTCTCAATTCATGAGAGGAGAAATGAAATTGGAGAATTGCGAGAAGTATTAATTAAGAAATAAACTTGAAACTTGAAAGACTTCGAATAAATTTAAAGTCGGTATACCGGTATAGCATGTCGGTATATATTTTTCAATTTTGGAAACATTGGAAACTATTTCATAAATGTCAGCGCAAAAGAGAGACCGTGAGGAGCCGAATGAGGACGAAGAATACTCTGAAGAGGATACAAAGCCAACAAAGAAAGCAGCAGCGCCAAGTAGTGCCAAGAAAGCTAAAACTTCTGATGTTCCTCCTTCAGGCGATGCAGTTTTCTCTATTGGTTCGTTTTCTCTCTCAGATACTGTGATTCTTGTTAACTTTGAATGTAGGAAGTAAAAGAAAAGTGACTGTGAGTGTTTTTAAAGGCAAAGTTCTTGTTAATATTCGTGAATTCTATGATGATCGAATTACTGGTGAGGAGAAGCCCGGTAATAAAGGAATAGCCTTAACGAAGGAACAATTTGAATCTTTGAAAAGCCAGGTACAAAATGTGAAGGTGTTAATTTTCTCTTTTCAAACTTTTCAACGTATAGATTGCGGAAATTGATCAAGCAGTACAAGAGCGATCAACTTAATCTTTTTTTTGAAACTCAAAATGAATGTTCAAAGATCAATCGCTTATCCTCTAAGTTTTATTTCAGCGCAGATTCGTCTCAAACAAAGCAATTTTACTCGGGATAAATCTTAGATCACTCACATCATTTCATTCATCTGTTCGATAATTGATAAAACTGGATTGAGCTTGCTTTAAAACTTCGTTTTGAAGGAATTAAATAATTACAACAACCAAAATAAAACTTCGATTTCACAATAAAGGGTTTCACGATTTTGTTGACGAATAAAGGCCTCGATAAAACTTAAATCTTCTAGTATGTAGATATAGCCCGAAAAGAAAAGAAAGAAAAGGGGAAAAACGTTAATCAATGAAAGCAGCCCTAAAATGAAAGGAAACAAAAGTAAGTATAAGCCCCTGTCGCTCAACCAAGCAAAACAAAAACAAAAAAAGAGCAGCCTTTCTATCCGATTGGGAATCATCAGAGAAAACAGTGAATCCTCTTAATACTGCTAAATTTCGCTCTCATGAATAACAGAGGAAAGAAGTGAAAAATGAACGTCATCAACATCGAAAAGAGTACAATAATAAACAAACAAAAGCGCAAATTTGCAATACACTTGATTTCTTCCATTCTAATATGTAAGTCGTTTCCACCATTATAATAATCCTCCTCTAATCTGCTTGTAAAACCACAAAGACAAATATAAAAAGACGCACCAACAACTATCACAAAAGAATGAAGAAAAAGATAATTTACTGCAATAGCGACGGGAAAATAAAACAATCCTTCTCAATTTCACCTCTTGCAATATTGAGACAAAAGATTACGAAATTTCTCTTTACGCTTAAGGAAAATCGTAGAGTAAATTAGGGGAAATACTTCAAGAGTGCTTGCTTGGCGTGTTGATTCCCTTGCTCAGCAGCCAATCGATAGTATCGAATAACCATATTGAGCCTTTTATCTACACCCAAACCACGTTCAAAGCAATAACCCAGATTAAACTGTGCTGGTGCATAACCCAAATCAGCTGATTGTCGATAATATCGTGCTGCTAGAAGTAAATTCTTATTTACACCCAAACCATGAAAATGACAATACCCTAAATTGTTCAAAGCTGGGGGGTGATTCTTGTTTGCACTGATCTGATAGTAATACACTGCTTGTCGGTGATTTACTTCGACTCCCCAACCATTGAAATAGCAAAATCCTAGGTAATAACTCGCTGAAATATCACCATAATCTGCGCTTTTCTGATAATATTCAACAGCTTTCTGATAATCCTGATCAAGACCTCCTAATCCTTGTTCATAACACAGTCCAAGTTTGCACAGTGCTGGTGGGTAATCTTGTGCTGAAGATTTTTGAAACCATTTCCTTGCTTCTTCATAATTTTGTTCAACACCATTGCCATCATATAAACATTTACCGACATTATATTGCGCGACTTTGTGATTTCTTTCAGCTGATTTCAAGTAAAATTCAAACGCTTTCGTCCAACTTTGAGTCACATCTCCAGCACCTTTCTCATAATAGTAGGCGACATTAAATAAGCCCGCTGCATCACCTTGATCAGCTGCTAAACGAAACCATTTCAATGCTTCATTCATATCTTTCTTGGGCAAACCATAGCTCCGTTCATAGCACATCCCAACATTACATTGTGCTCCGGCGTAACCCTGTTCAGCAGCACGTAAATAATACTTGAAAGCTGATTCGAGATCCTTTTTCACACCAAGGCCATGGAAATAACAATATCCCACATACGCTTGTGCCGCGGAATAGCCTGTGGTACCTTCATCAGCACTTGCTTTATACCACTTAAAACTTTCTCTGTCATCACAAGGCAGATCAGCTAATCCACCACTATAACAAACACCCAGTAGATACTGAATGTACATCCTAGCGACTTCGTAATCAACAAGGATTCGTTCTTGTAACCACGGTAAAACTATTCCGGCAATTTCTTCTGCTTTCTTCCTATCTTTTTGTAGATTTCCTTGGCCCAACAAATACATTCTCATCAGAAATCCATTGGCCAAAAAAAAGTTATATGCGCTAGACATGTCCATCGCTAATGTTTCCAGCTTCTCTAATGCCGACTTTCGTGAAGATTGACTTGCTAAAGCATATAATCTTGCAATTTCTGATGGTAATACGCACTTGGTACCATCTGATGACGAAGAGCGAGACAACAAACCAGCTGAAGACGGTGGCATAAGAGGGATTTTCCCATTTAATACATGAAAGTATTCGTAGATGTCGAGAGCAATATCAGGGTCGATACCGAGATCAATCAAGATCTCCCAAGTCGGAGGACCGCTAAAATCCGCAGGAGAGTCCAATTGATTCTTTGGAGATATCGGTGATGCAAGAATGGCTTTGGCTTTCGACTTATTAGAAGCTTTCAACAATTTGGACTGTAAATGACGGACGGTATAAATACCATTTCTCATAAAAATTTTCGCCGTCTCGATGGCTGAAGCATTTGTTAAATGAATTTTCTCTCGAAGATATTCGGCGAGTTTGAAACGATCCTCGGCCTCTTGTAGCGATTGGTCGATACTATACCGTAAAAAATCTAGAGATAGAACACTACTGGCTGTAGAACTTGTAGAACTTGAACAGACTGATACGATACCAGAAACTGAAGGGGAGTAACCTTTCGTGGCAATTTTAGATGTTCTTTCGCTTAATGATAGATGTAGAAGTGTCGTTTCTAAATTTGCATTTATTGACGGTAGTAATGACTCCACAATCTGAACATCACGAAATTCTGGATGAGCAAAGGAGCGAGGATCACCATGACAGCTTGTATCGAGATGCTGCTGCAAGGTATTGGCAAGCTCTTCGCTGTTGATTCTATTCGTCGCAGAATTGTTTAACAATTCCTCGAGTGACTGTATTAAGGCTGCTGATTCGGTACGCTTAGACAACAATTTTGTTATGTATTTCACTTGATCTTTAAGAGATAAATCGGGAGGAAGGACGAAGTCAGACACACTGAGCACCACCAGCGCGTATTGGACAAAGCTGTACATATCAATATCGACATCGTCTTGATTTTGTAGGATCATATTCGGTTCGAGAACAGCACCTTCATTTGCTGTTAAGGATATGGTCTTCTTCTGCGAGAGAGCACCGGAGCGAGGAGAGGGACAATATATAGTCTGATTACAAGCTTTTGCTGACTGAAAATTGCACAGCTTCGTTTCTAATCTCTCGAACACTAAGACATTCTCCGCCTTGATGTCTCCATGAATGATCCCTTTGCTGTGTAAGAACTGCATCGCATCTGCCAAGTCGCTCATCCATGCCACCATCAATGACAAAGGGAAGGATTGCACTTTGTTTTCTCGCAGAACCTTGTCTAAAGATCCGTAAGGAGCCAGTTCATATACTATTTGTATGGAAGGACCGTTGACAACATATCCATAACATGAAAGAATGGTCGGGTAATTTCCTAAATACTTTAATAACAATATTTCTTGTTGTATTGCCTGTTTGAGCTTACTATTCTGCAGGACATCAACAGGTAATTGTTTCAAGGATACTGTGTGACGTCGATGAAAAGTGCCAATAGCAACAGAGGAATCAATCTCTTTCTCCATATGTATCAGTTTCGAATCTAATTTAGCTTGTAGAAAATAATTATCTTTCACCTTTTGAAGTAATGTAAGAGTATTCTTGAAAGAAGGAGTAACAACTGAGGTTAAAACCTCGTTTACAGTGCTAATGGATGAGGCATCATCAGCAGTATCAATCGAAACTGAAGCCTCAGCCAAATCCTTAACGTTGGCTTTGTTAGAGGAAGTTGAAGGAACTTGGATGAAGGAAAGTTGAAGGCTGTCCCGAAATTTGCTGGTATCATTCGATAAAAGTTGTCGCTCTTTCACACTTAATCCTATATACTTATTTAACGAAAGAAATAAAATAATCCCAGTTGAATAAGCTTGAATATCGTTGAACAAGATCTGCTTCTTCTCGCTAGAAACTTTCTCGGTATCTGTCAGCTCGTTTAAGAGGCCATATAGTGCAGTACGATAAGCTTGTCTTTGATCCTATCACAAAAGGTAAGGAAATGGTCAAGAGGAAATTAAGTTAGAGCATACCTGAATATCTTCTTGACGAAAAGTTTCAATTGAATATTCGATGCCTAAACTGTCATAAAAGGATCGAATCTCTAAATTTAATGAAGAAAAATCTTGAAGATATGGCTTTCGTTGTTGGAAATAAATTATTTTTTCATTTGCATTGGTGCTTTTAATATAAGTAGTGAGAAATTGCTCGAGCTTGACGAGTAACTGACCAAAATTTTCCAATAATATATCCTTTACACCGTGAGTCATGATATGAGACATCACTGGATCGAGGCGCGCGTATAAGCGACTGCATTCTGGTCGAGCTTGATAAGTAGGTAGTGACGAAGTCTGAACAAATGATCCTCTCTTATCAATTTCAATGCTTTCTTCATTTGCTTCAGGAATTTGAAGGGACAAAACAGGCGTCATCAAAGGTTTGAATTCAAGGGATGAATTTCCTCTCTCAATTTCACGCCACAATACTGTATCAACCTAGAGTTTCCCTAGTCGCATTAGATAGTTTCTTGCTTCACTCAATACAAATTTCGAAACACCAACTTTTGGTAGTATAGATCGTTAGGCGTCTGCCCGCCCGTTGGCAAGCCAACACGACAAACGTGCATCATGAGTGTTCCAAGCATATTAAGTTTACATGAACTAACGAATTTGTAGTAGTCAAAGCTAAGTACGACTAGAACATGTGATAAAAAAGTAACTAAAATCGATATCACATCATAAAATGAGGAACTGAAGGCAATCATAGGAACTGTTCTACAAAGTTGGATAGGAAGGAGGACCGGACAAGATACCACATTGTCCTTGTTTCTGGGAAACACCGCGTTGGAAGTAGATGTAACCTTCGTCGCCCCAAGTGGATCCCCAAGAGTTCTTGACTTTGTAATAATCGAGTCCGGAAGCAGAATCAGTCCCGTATCCGACAGCGAGGACACCGTGATCTAAGTTGGTACCACAAGAAGCTGTGAAGACACCAGACTTGTACAACTGAAAAGTAGCTTGATCAGCCTCGATAGCCACAGACACAGGTCCCTTGTTTAAAGCAGACATGAGAGCAGAATCAGAGTTCGTCGCAACATCAACGTATCCCGTTGGAGCAACCTTCGCGTCCTTGGTACATTTGCTTTCATCGCAAGTTCCAGCTTTCTTTGTGGTTCCAGAAACGTAGGGATAGTCAGCTTCTAAGCAAACACCCTTGTTTCGCTTGGCCCAGTCGAATGCATTGTCCATCAAGCCACCATTACAGCCCATATCCTTACCTCTCACAGCAAAGTTTTTACGGTTATCGCAATCGACAAAGTGCTGCTCTGAATAGGATCTCAGCGTACCATATTTATTAAAATATGCACCCTCTAATGCACCAGTTGTAGAAAAGGACCAACATGAGCCACATTGACCTTGATCTTTCACAGCAGTAACAGCACCCTTCGCAACCCAATCAATTGAAGTGGCCAAAGTAGAAAGGTCAACTGGGGCTTCATGAGTGTATAATGGAGGCTCGGCACTCTCAGGACGTTGTAATCCACCCGCGCGTACAAAAGCCCTCCACTCGTCTAAAGACATATGGGAGAATTGGTTGTGGCCTAGTGAGCGAGGATAAGTCGAATCAAAGAGGAGGCGTGATGAAGTCAACCTAAAGTGTAGCTATGGTTCCCTGAGTTGTGTGTTTCAATCAGATCATGGTTATTGGCGAAATTTTGAAGCATCTTGACGAAATGTAAACCGGATTGAGCCAGGACTTTGTGATCTTGTAGCCACTCAAAGAATCTCTCCTCATAGTAAGCACGATCGTGAAGATTAGCAGAAGCTAAAGCGAGGAAAGTGAGTGCAGCAGCTACTTTTTGGAAATACATTCTTATTAGATTCAATTTTAACAATAGGAAGTTCGATTTAAAAATGAAATTTTTAGGAGAACTTGAGAACTCGAATGACCACCTGTGACCAAAGTCAACAAACACAAGGAAATCCTTGAAAAATTCATGGAAAATGGAGACTTTTTATTAAAGAAGACTTAGGTATAATAGTAGAAAAACATCAATTCTAAGAAAGCGGAAGGATTTTCATTGCTTGAATCTTAAGGAGAAATTAATTTATAATTCTCGTTTGGGAACAAACACACACAAGCACTCATTTCTTACAATTTCAGAGATTGTTAGGAATACAGAAATGAGAGTTGGATATACAAACATCAATGAAACTATTTGGGATAAAATAAAGATGACTAGAGAGAAATAAAAGAAAAACTTCGAAAAATAACGATAATCCTGTAAGAGAATAACAAGATTTTAAGCTATAAATGCTATTTCAATTTGAAGTGTTCCTTAATGTTTCGTAAATCCTCCTTCTCAATGCTCGATCTCCCATATGGATCTTTTTCAGAAAAGAGGGATTTGATCTCACCCTCTCTTGCAAAATGTCAATAGAATAAATGTTTGATTGAATAAAAGAGCAGGCAATGTTCTCGGCAATACCAGAAGGAGCTGCACAAATGGTCTCCAGCCATTCTCTTAAGATCTGCCGTTGATCGAGTATCATTTCTGTTTCAGGGATCCTTGATTGAGTACTATTGTCGCTGCTAATATCACCTCGGCTCTTTTTCCCTTTGATCTCAACTTTTTGGGGAGATTCACCATTGCTTTCCTTTAGTCTTTGGAGTATTAATTGTAAAGCGAGAGTGTTTTCATTAATTCTCATGATTTCTGAGCTTCCACCAGCATCAATTAAGCTTGATAGCTGCACTATTTGTTGAATTTGATCTGTGCAAGATATGAGGATCTTCTCAATTTGTTTGATTTGCATACCGAAAGGGCTTGAATAATCACGTGGATCACCGTCGCAAGTCTCTTCCAGCACATGAAATAGTTGTTCAGAGATTTCTTTGGAAGTAACTAAATCATTGTTCCTTTCAGCAAGAAGAAGTGAAGTTAAAATACTGTAAACTGAGGAGGAAATATTATACACAGATAAAGGGAAATTAATCATGGCTTGGGCTAGCGCTTTGTCCATATCTTGTCCATTTAAATAAGCTTGAAGATCAGTGGATGATGAGCGGGTTAAGACTTGCAGAAAGGTATGAAAGAATGCAGTTAAATCACGGGAGAAAGATGGAACAGTTTTCTGAGCGTTCTCCCCTAAAAACGAGGTTGAACGAAAACATTTGTCAATATCCATTTCAGGTTCACTAGCGGGCTTTGAAGTGTGGAAATTGCACAGCTTCGTTTCTAATCTCTCGAACACTAAGACATTCTCCGCCTTGATGTCTCCATGAATGATCCCTTTGCTGTGTAAGAACTGCATCGCATCTGCCAAGTCGCTCATCCATGCCACCATCAATGACAAAGGGAAGGATTGCACTTTGTTTTCTCGCAGAACCTTGTCTAAAGATCCGTAAGGAGCCAGTTCATATACTATTTGTATGGAAGGACCGTTGACAACATATCCATAACATGAAAGAATGGTCGGGTAATTTCCTAAATACTTGAGTACTTTGAGCTCCTTCTCGACGCTCATTTTCTTTACCTTGGTTGTTCGTTTCTGGTTCTGTATCGTCTTTATCGCGACCCGATACTTTGAACGAAAACTGCCTGCTTTCACCAAACCAATCGGATCCATCTGAATTTGTAGAGAAAAAATCTGCAGTGGACCTTTAGGTAAGAAAAAATCTGTGGAGATTTCTATTTCGTGGATTGCATCCATTAAACCTCCATGCAATTCTCCAAGATCTTCTGACGAAGATTCACAAGCAGTCACTGTCTCCTCTGAAGCTTCGGACCAGCTGCTTTTGGGAGATTGGAGAAGATTCTGCTTTAAAGAATCTTTTTGCGGAGAGTTAAGTGATGCATTGGTTATTCCTTCCTAAATTCAACTGTCAAACCGTTTAAACGGGAGAATCATGCTGCCTCTCACCTTCGTAACAATAAACAGCCCACTCTCCTCCACTTCTTCATTCGATGAGCTGAAAAAGCCACAGATTCCTAGAAACTGTAACCCCTTAATACTTTTTTTCTTCTTGTTCATACGACTAACTGAACGAAAAAAAATTAATTATCAAAGTTTCTTCAAAGGTTGGAAAGGAGGACGGAACATTCCTTGCAACGGAACTATTTAGAGAAGATAGTGAGGATTTCGGAATTTCGTTTTTTCGCCGGTCTTCCATCCAATTGTGCAATTAAGGACAGCAGTAGTTTTGTTTTCCGCGTTGAGAAAAAGAAGCTGTTGAGAAGAAACCGATGATAATTGGCGCGGACCTAACGAAGTGATGAAAACAATGGAACGTTCCTTGATAGAGTCTCAACAATTTAAAGGAAAACAATCAATCACGGAGGAATCTTTTGTCGAAGTTGAGCAAGTTCGCGCGACGAAAAATACTGGAAGACCACCAACAGGAAGGATGATAAAGCAATTGACACGACCCAATCTCAGATCACGCTCTGTTGATTTACTCGAAGAAGAGAGATGTAGTACTAGCTGCGAATCATCAAAAAGTGAGCCATTTACTCGATGTAGAACAGTTGTCTTCGAAAATTCCGAAGAGTTTGTGAGAGCCGGTGGTGATTTGATGATCGAGCAATTGGCGAGCTGTTCAAGTTATGATTCTTTAAATTCAAGAGTTAGTTTTCAAGTAAGTTTTTGAAAGGAATCGAATCTTTTCATTCTAACAAACTCTTTAGATTCCAGCACAGGAATCAAAGCCGAAGCGAAATGAATTTTTGCAGTTGAAGAAACAGAGAAGAGGAGACAAATTATCGAGTACGAGTAGCGAAATTGAATTATTTGGAAACTATAATAATACCGAATATTGGCAAGATTATGTTCTGCCTCGAGGTTCCTTAACTACAATCTCTCATAATATGACCATGGGACCTGTCGGACAGATCCAAACTGCTTTATTTCGCAATAAATATCGTGTTGCCCTAAAATCAGAGAAGATGAGCAGCAAAGATCTTCAAAAAGAGTTGATTTTGCTGAAATATTTAGGAAATTACCCGACCATTCTTTCATGTTATGGATATGTTGTCAACGGTCCTTCCATACAAATAGTATATGAACTGGCTCCTTACGGATCTTTAGACAAGGTTCTGCGAGAAAACAAAGTGCAATCCTTCCCTTTGTCATTGATGGTGGCATGGATGAGCGACTTGGCAGATGCGATGCAGTTCTTACACAGCAAAGGGATCATTCATGGAGACATCAAGGCGGAGAATGTCTTAGTGTTCGAGAGATTAGAAACGAAGCTGTGCAATTTCCACACTTCAAAGTCCGTTTTGTCTGATAGTGTCCTCTCTGAAACATTTTCTGCACTTTCTATGGACGACGACGCAAAAGATCATAAACTGATTAGTACTTACTCTGCGGATATCACCAATTTCTTCAATACGACTCATCATATTTTGGATGGAAAGGTATTAAAAGTCGCCACCGAATCAACTTTACAAAAATCTGAACGCGATAAATATTTAGAAGATTCTTTATTAAACCGTCCTTTCGTGGAGTTTAATGCTGCTTCTAAATTATACTATGTTCTCACTTCGTTTACTGAATTTGAACAATCAAACCATCAATTCCATCGATATCTCTCCCTTCAAAGTAGCAGTAGTAATGCTCCCTCAAATACATTAGATACAAAATTACCTTCAAAGAAATTATCTGAACAATTATTTGCTTTAGTTGAAGAGTTTTGTGATGGAGATCCAAGAGAACCCTTAAATGAAAATTATAAAAAATTACAAAGGTATGAATTGTTAATCAAATCGAAAATTGACAACTTCGTTCCTCTTCCACCAAAATCCCGTTTAAGACAAAAACTTTTTGGGTCTAGCACATTACGACGATACTATGACATTCAGGCGTCTCTTTCAAAGACTTTACCTGCAGAACAAAGACTATCCACATCACCAACCTCGATCGCCTCACTTCCAGCCACGCTATTACAACACCAAGCAACTTATCAGCAACAACAAAAGCAACACCAACAACAGCAACAGCAACTGCCTCCTGCTAGCAGTTTAAACGAAGGATTTGCGACACAAAAAGTGATCGATCCTCGAACAACACTCACAGAATGGTTGATAATGGATTATCAATGCTCTTTTGCTGAAGCGGAAGAATTTTCTGCTTATTTCTTACGAAACGGAATTGATTCTAAAGAAGGAGTGATTCATATGTTAGAGATTACTCCAAATTTCTTGCATAAATATGGAAGTAATTATGAATTAGCTGGAAGAATCAAAGAACAACTTTTAAACCCAACACTCCAATAAATTATCATGGGAAATGAAATCTTCGGTGAAGTTTCATATTATTACCCAGTTCTTCAATGCGGAAAGTTTTTTCACTACAGTGATTATCTTTCCCGTACTTGTTTGTGTATGTTTTCTTGTTAGTCAGAAATGAGCGGAGAAATAAAAATAGACTTCTGTCCTGTTTAGAGAGAAGATGTTTGTGGCTGGTTGCAAGGAAGCGATATCACCAGAATTTCAAAAAAATTTTAACTTTTTATTTTCAAATTACACGTTTCTTCATATTTTTTGATTTCAGTTTGGTTCTCCTCTTTTCATCAAGTTAATTTATTATTATTGATGAAAGACGTGATGAAATAGAGTAGTCATGGAATGTATTTGTTTACATAGTTGGAATTAAAGAAAAAAAAACAGAGCATTCCTTCTCTCATTTAGTTTTGGTTTTTCGTTTTCACAGTTTGATTTCAAAAAGCAATTTCAACCCCTCTACATTATCTCTTTGTTGTGATGTTTTATTTACGTTAGTTTTGTGTCTATAGTGGTAATATCTAAGAATAAGAAAAAGAAAGAAGAAAAAAGAAAAGAGAACGTCTTTCTTAACTACAGTGAACTACAGTCAAAACTGTTGTTTCTCGTTGATTTTGATCATCATGCACGTTCATCAAATTGTATGACAAAACAAAAAAAATCTGCCTGTCAAGAATAAGTAAAGAAACTACAGAGGGAGGTTTCGAGAAAAATGAAGGTGTCTGATACAATAGAAGCTCCCAGAAAAGAAAAGGAAGAGTAAACAAACAAATTAGAAAGAAGGAAGAAAGAATAAAGAACAGATCATTGAATATCGTAACAAAACAAAAGAATCAATTTGTTAAAATGATGACTAAAATGTTGGTAAAAAATGATGCATCAATTGCTCAAATGTTTTCCTTTAACTCCTTTCATCACAATTTCTGATGGGAATGAAGATAAATAAGATAATACAGAACGACAAGGGGGGCAATAAGGAAATAAACAATGCAAGCTCCTACACCTCGAGATATGAAGTAGAAGAATTTTAGTTTGCCGACAGAGATTCGCTTGTTTCACATTTGAATGTTGCCCTGAACA
>VFQN01004001.1_pt1 | contig 20065 bp, 25 predicted proteins | sample 3512371 | NCBI WGS metagenome assembly VFQN01 (sample SAMN10412370, study PRJNA504923) | tailings metagenome | isolation source: Replicate 2 from Balatoc abandoned mine | place: Philippines: Itogon, Benguet | collected 2017-08-28
GGGGCGGGGGGCGGGGGACCGGGGGGGGGGGGGGGGGGGGTCGGGGGGGGGGGGGTGGGGGGCGCCGGGGGGGGGGGGGCGGGGGTGTGGGGGGGGGGGCGGGGGCGGGTCCACGGTGTCGGGCATGAGGAAGGCGCGGATTTGGGCTGGCGGTATCATGGCCTCGACCAGCGCGCCGCCCACCTGCGAGGGCGGGAGTCGGGGACGGAGGTTGGGGGTTTGCCAGTGGCTGTTGGACGCGCTTGTTAGTGGCTGTTGCGGCTTGCAGGGCGCTGCCCCACGGCAGAGGGCTCGGCGGAGGCACGAGCACGGAACGGCGGGCCCACGCTGAGCACTCCAAAACATCCACAGCGCGTGGCAGAGCACAGGACCACACCCGGCAGCCCAAAGCCCCACCTGTGCCACCAAGCCCGCCCCTGCACTCGGGGTGAGGCCCGTCCCATCGGGCAGTAGCGACACCACAGGCAGGATGATGCCGTTGGGGGAGCCCTGATGAGGTGGGGGAGCGATGGGCAAGCCGCGGGCCATGGGATTAAGTGAATGTGCAGAAACCAGGAAGGAGGCAGCAGGGTGATGCCGTTGGGGGAGCCCTGAGGTGCAAGGGAGGAAGAAGGCAGCGCCAGTCGCGGTGTCAGGGGTTTCAGGATGATGCCGCTGGATGAGCCCTGAGCCAAGGAGCCAAGGAAGGAGGTAGGGAGGAGCAGCCGCGGGCGCACATGATTACCAATTGAGGCTCGTAAAGTGGTGTCCTAAAGGCTGAAGCAAGCCTTGTTGCGTTGCGGCATGCACGTGATACGGCGCCCTACCAGCAGGCCGGCCTGCGTGATTGCGGTCTTGATGGCGCTCACGGCGTGGCCCTACCAACACGTGGCCCTACCGACCCGTGGCCCTACCGACACGTGGCCCTATCAACACGTGGCCCTACCAGCAGTCCGGCTTGCTTGATGGCTGTCTTGATGGCGCTGACGGCGTGGCCCGGCAGCGGCGCGCGGGGTGGCGTACGGCGTGTGTAGTGAAGGAAGCGGCGGATGACGTCCGAGGACAGCCCGCCGGACACCAGCGCGCGCACCATTGTGGACAGCTGGGTAGGGGTAGGGGTAGGGGTAGGGGTAGGGGTAGGGGGAGGGGTAGGGGTAGGGGTAGGGGTAGTATACAGACATACTCATTGGGCGGGAAAACCGACCAAATTAGGGTGTGGCAAGCACTTTTGTTGGCCCACAGCCATCTCTCAAAGAGTGCTAACCCCACTCGTCCCCGCTCGGCCCTGCCCCCTCTCACCGTGCCCACGCCTACGCTGTCCGCCAGCTCCTGTCCTTATCCGTCAGCGCCCTGCCCCCGTTTGTGAGGTGTGCCATCCCCACTCGTCCCCGCTCGGCCCTGCCCCCGCTCACCGTGCCCACGCCTACGCCGTCCGCCAGTGCCTTCCCGTCCGCCGTAAGCACCGTCTCCAGGTCACCGGCGGTGAAGCCACCGGAAAGAAGCGCATGGCGGCACGCGGCCAGGGCCGCTGGGCGAGAAACAGGTGCATGGGGGCAAGGGTACGGCGTGAGTCTTATCCACATGCTTCATTACGGGCAATCAGGCAGCATGTCGAACTGCAGCTCACAGCAGCCGGGGCAGGCACCCAGGTGCACATGCCTGGGCCATGGCGACTGCCCCCTGCCCCGCCTGCCCCCCCCTGTGACTCACCCGGCTCCAGCGGCGCCAGGTCCGCCGCCTCCCCGCCCATGACCCTGACCATCTGCTGCGGGGTGAAGCCGGCCTGAGCCATGGCCTCGGCAGCCTCGGCCAGGAACTGCAGGGCGGTGGGCGGGTGCGGGGTTGAGAGGGCGCGGGTGGGGCCGTGTGGGTGCAGGGGTTGGCGTTGACGGGTCCCATGGAGCCCCCTGAAACGAAGGGCGCAGCATGCAAGCCGCACCCACCTGCACCCACCCAGCACCCACCCACCTGCGCCCACCCTGCGCCCCCACACACCTTTGGTGTCACCTCCCCGCCCAGCCCCTGGCCGTCTGGGCGCATGAGGCTGGCGGCAGTCGCGGCGTTGATGCCGCCGCGGTTCAACGCCTCGATAATGGCGGTGGCGGCGGCGGGCGCAATGAACTACGGCAGGGAAGGAACACGCAAGGCAAGTTGAATGAGCCATGCGCTGTGTCGTGGCGATCGGCAGTGCGCCACCTGAACGACCGCGCTGGCGGCGGCTGGCGCGATGAACTGCATGCAGCTAGAGAGATTGCAGGCGACACACGTGCAGCTTTCAGATGAGTCACGTGTATGTGCGCGAGTAAAATGCAGATGACACACGCGTATAACCACGTGCAGAACGCAGATGCCACGCGTGTATAAGCACCGAGCCCCGCACCCTGTGTATCTCCAACGGCGTGAATCCCGCGCGCTCCAGCGCCTCCGTAGCCGCCGTCACCGCCCCCATGCCCGCAGTCCAGCTCCGAATGGCGGCCAGTGTGGCGTCATCAATGCCAGCCTGGGGCACAGAAGGGAACGGGGATTGCCCACACTGGAGCGGCACCACTGGGGCGTGTGGCGGCAACAGTTCATCCCGTCATCAGTGCCGGCCCAAAGGAGCAGGGCCAGTCAGGGGACAGACGACAGAGAGGTGGAGGGGTTTGGGGCCGGTGGTGGTGTTGGTGTTGGGCCAGTGGCTAGTTGGGGCCGGGGTATGGCAACATCCCTCAGACAGGAAGCAGCTTGGAGCTGCCTCTGCCAGCCTGGCACAGGGAGGGGCGTACACCGTACGGGTCAAAATGGCGTGCAGGGTGCCGCGGGAGTTGCACCTTTCCCGGGTGGTACGAGGCTGGGCTCTGGAACGGGACCAGACTGTAAAGCCACTCACACATGTCGCACCGTCTACACACCTTGTGCAGCACCTGCCGCATGGCGTCCAGCTGCCCCTGCGGCAGCTGCCCCTGCGCCACCTCCTCCGGCAACGTGGTAGGCGGGAACAAGAAGGCCACGATGACTTCCGTGCCGAAACCGCCGCGGGCCATGATCTGCGGGGCAGCGGTTTGGTAGGTATGGTCTGGAGAAGGATGCGTGCGTGGCTGGGGCCCAAGATGCTGGGGCCATGGCACATGTTGACACAGCAGCTGTTATACGGTATGTGCATGCTCGACAGGGAAGCACGTCATAGCCCCCTATGCTGCTGCTCACGTCTGCCACCCGTTGCAGCATCTCGGGCGGGACGTCGTGCGCAAGGCCCATGCCGTGGGGGGCCAGCACCTCGGACAGCTGCTCCGACTGCAGGCCGGCGTCCTGTGGGCGGGGGGTGGGTGAAAGCACAGGTTCGGCAGCACATGCACGGTAAGCAACTTGATATGATGATTTTCAGGAACATTGACTGCATTTTTGCGTACATCCTGGAAAAGGTAGCTTGTTGAAGGCTGGGGGCTGGGGTGCCACCCGTGCCGGTGCGCTCCCGTAACCACCTACCGACCTTTGGTTTCGCGATGCCAAATGGCGAGACAGCTGGCAGCCTGCGGCCGTGAGTATAAACCATCAGCCCAAGGCCAATCATCATCACTACTGCTGAGTTGTTCTGGCATCCATTTTCTGTCAGTACGCTTCAAGCCGCGACATCATGGCCCTGGCCAACCGCGTTTCCAGCTCCCAGTGCACGTCGCGTTGCTCTGCAAAAGGATATGCACCTTTCCGTCCAGTTCCCGGTGGTTCTAGGCAGGGCGTAGCTTGCAGCGCGCTGAGCAGGTACATACAGGCGCATCGTTTAGAGGCCTGCACCTCGAGGCGCAACCATCGAGGCCCGCCTTCGATATAAAATCCATGTGTATGTTGATCTCTGCAGGCAGGGCGATATCTCGCAAGGCGCCCGGCAGGCGCTGGTTGCGGGTCTGTCGGCATGCTTGCTGCTCGGCACAGCGCCAGCCGCACCCGCCAACACCATTGCTGGACAAGCACGCGTGGTTGATGGAGACACCCTCGTAAGTTCTGCATGCAGCTGGGGGCCCACCCCGCAAGACCAAACCACGGAAGCCGACCAAAGCTTCTGTAAGTTTCGGCAGTTGCTCAAGGTGCTATCGAACTGCCTGCGCAGGTTATCAACGGCGAGCGCATTCGGCTTTATGGTGTTGATGCTCCCGAAAGTGCCCAGCAGTGCAAGGACGCTGCGGGCAAGGAGTATGCATGCGGGCTTGTGAGCAAGGATGCGCTCGCCAAGAAGATTGGCAACAGCCCGGTGAAGTGCGAGGTCAAGAACCAGGACCAGTACGGTCGCAACGTTTCAGTTTGCGGCCTGACCAACCTAACCGGCTTCGAGGACCTCAACGCGTGGCTGGTCAACAACGGCTATGCCGTGGCCTACAGGTGCGACCCTTTTCAATACCCTAGAACCCTTGCACATTAGCAGCTAAAAGCATTCCTGTATTCGCCGATAAGGACAGCACGCATGGCACAATGCAGCTAGGGCAGGCCTTCCCAGCTTGGTATCCCACTACGCTCCTACACCTCCACGCACCCTCCCCATCCAGCCCAGCCCAGCCCATCCCCACAGCTCACACCCGCCCTTGCCCAACACACACCATGCCCCGGCCCACAATTCTCGTTCCCATGCCCAATGCCCCTGTCGTACACCGTCCGTATGCCCCATGCAGGCAGTACGGCAAGGACTACGTGGCACTGGAGGACGTGGCGCACGCGGCGGGCAAGGGCGTGTGGCAGGGCGAGTTCCAGATCCCCTCCGACTGGCGCAAGGCCAACAAGCGTGGGGAAGCCGGTCCGGTGCAGGGCTCGGTGGCGTTCAAGCCCAGCGATGAGGCCCCGGTGGTGCCCAAGTGCCCCAACGGCGCTGGGGCCATCAAGGGCAACATCAATGCAAGCGGCGAGAAGATCTACCACGTGCCGGGTGGGCGTTACTACGAGAGCGTGCGCATTGATCTGCCGGACGGGGAGAAGTTCTTCTGCAGCGAGGCGGAGGCGGTGGCGGCCGGGTGGCGCAAGTCGGCGCAGTAGGTGGCGGGGGGAGGGCGCACGGGCGGTTTTGGTGACGTGGTGGGGTAGCGGGCAGAGGCACGGCATGCGGAACGGCGATACCGCTGTGGGCTGGCAAGGTGGTGTTCGGCGGGGGTGCTCCGCGCGCGTGTATTGAGCTGCAGCGTGACGGGGTGCTGGCGCTCCTTTGGATCTAGCAACTTGTGCTGCGAGGTATGGGCGTTTGTATGATGCATAGGACCGGCCTAGTCGTAAGGCGTAGCCGGGGCGGGTTGTCGGCTGTGAGTGAGGTGTGCGAGTAGCTGATTTGAGAGGAGTGTGCCGAAGGGAGCAGGCAGGGTTAATGGTGCAGGATGCCGCCGGTAGCATCAGAATAGTGGTGCAGCGTAATGCATAGACAGGGCAGTTGTGACGGTGAGAGTGAGTACGGTAGTACGGCATCCAGCATTCCTGGAAGCTGGGTGGTCGTTTGGCACCCCTATTCCCCCCTGTACTTTGTAGCTTCGTCAGGTATTCATCCATTTTGCAGGTTAACAGTCAGGTCAATGGACGCTGTTACGGTAAGGTTTCTTGCGGTGTTGCACGGCATGTTGGTGCAGGGCGCACAGTTTAGGCTATGGATTGGCCTTGAAGGGCGAGCAGGTGCACGGGACCTGTCGAGATGGCGAACGCCAGGGGAGATCCCCTGACAGACCCTGTCCGCGCTTGCTCTGTCCCTCTCCTCTCTTGTCTGTAATGAAGGAAAATGAAGCTGCCAAACGCTGGCCAACGCGACTCGCACATATGAGATATGACCTGCACTGCTGCACACATGCGGTTTCGGACCGCTAGCCCTAGTAGCGCTCACCTGCCCTCCAGCCGCACTCGCACGTGTTCCCAATCCCCCCGATGATATGTAAGACGGACGGCCTGTCGGCATTCGGGCCCCAGATGCATCATGTGTTGTTCCAGTCTCCCGATGCAGGTATTTTCGGCAGTCAGCGGTCTCGTCGGCAGTCGGTCCCCAGCTGCACAGAGGACCCGCACGCGTGACCCGCACGTCCCAGCTCCGCCCCACACCCTTACCCAGGCCCCGCACACCCAGCCCATGCTGGCGTAAGCCCGTAACCCACCTGCAGCGCCGCCCGCACCGCACATAGGGACACCGGGTCCAGCACCGGCGGCCGTACAAAGCCGCCCTCCAGCTCCCCGCCGAACACCTCCGACCCCAGGCCTCCTGCTCCCGCTGCTCCTCCCGCGCTGCCGCCTCCCCCGCTCAACCCACCGGCGCCCCCCACCAAGGAGCCCTGGGAAGCCGTCTGTGCCAGGCCGCCTCCCTCTGCCCCTCCCTCCACGCCGCTCATGGACTTTTCAATCGCATTGTTGATGAGCGCCTTGCTGAGCAGGCTGCTGCGAGCCACATGTGCGCCTCCCCCGCGCGCGTCCTGCGTACGGGTCGCGACACCGGACGAGCTCGTACGACCGGGGGCGGCCGGCGGCGGGGCGTACGGCATCGCGGATGCCGCGGTTTCGGGGCCGACGCTGGGCTCGCCGGGCCGCAGCGTGCCGGTGCTCCAGTCGCCCGAGAGGGGGGAGGAGACGGAGGCGGATGCCGCGGCGCCGGGGGGCTGTTGCACGGGGAGGCCGCTGAGGGAAGTGCGGGTGCTGCCTCCTCGGGAGGGAAGGCCGGAGGCGAGCTGCGCGAAGACGGCGGAGGCGGCTGCCTCGTCTATGACGCCTGTGTCGTCGGCGTAGGAGCTGAGGAGGGCGCGCATGTGGCGGGTCTGGTGGAGGGGAGGTGGGGTAAGGGGGCCGTGGGGTTCGGTGGGGCGTGTTGGAAAACAATGGCGAAACAATGAGGCTAAGAGGCTTTCAAGGTTATGTTTCCATGGCGCGGTGGGTGCGTACGGTAATGCTGTGAGGTAGGCGCTCGGTGGAGATGCGGATTGATGAGGAGCGGCGAAAGCTTCCACTTACAGCACGTGTTGCTGACGCATTGCTCCCACGCGCCGGACCAAGCGGGTGTACGACTGTGAAGGTAATAACCAGTCAACAGCGGCTATCCGTAAGCCCCCTGCCTACCTCACCTTCATGCATTTGAGTTTGACCAGCCGTCCGATCAGCTCCGACAGAGTGTGGGGGCCCAGCGCGCTGATGGTCACCTTGCTGTCCTCACGCATGAGGGCCTGGGTGTTGATGGACAACGGGGCAAGATGACAGTTAGCTGATACCGGTACGCACTGAACACGCACAATAAGATGCTGGCTCCATAGAACGGACGGCACGGCTTTCCGTTTCCTGGTCTGGCTCAGTTGCATGTTAGTGAGCTACAGGGGATGCAGCTTGCAGGGCAGGGTGTGTTAGGTGCATGGGCGGCTGCGTCGCGCCCCGCAGCTGAGCAAGGGCTAGCAAGCTAAGCCACGTAGCCAAAGCTAAGCCACGTAGCCACCTGATGGCGTTGCCTCATGACCCTGCCGCCGTGTCCTCAACCCCTCCTCCCCTGGGTTGGCAAGGGGCGTCCAACCACACACGTGCACGGTACAGCCCTGCGTCACGCCCCTCCCCCCCCGCTTGTGTGCCAACCTCCCGCAGCACCCACCTGCACCTCCTCCTTCGCCGCTCTGCGGTTTCACCCCTCGCCCCGCCCGCAGCACCCAGCTGCGCCTCCACCGAGTACCTGCTTGTTATTATGCTACTGTGCACCCGCAACTGCTGGGACATCGCTACCCACCTGCACCTCCTCCGAATTGGCCGAGGTGCCCATATCTATCAACGTGTCGCGCACGGCATCTCGAAGCGTCCACGCAGGCGATCCGGGCACCTGGCGGTAGGAAGGCAGGCGAAGTCCGTAGCTTGCAACGGGTTCTGGGCACAACGGTGATAAAGAATAAGCCGAGTACCCGAACCCTTCCCGAGCGTCCACGCTGGGGAGCAGGGGACCTCAAGAAACGAGTACCGTACGCCACGATATATTTAGGCGGCAGGCCAGGACAGGCGAGGCCTACACATTGATGCAGCAGGATTGCTTGAGCGGTGTAGATGGCACCCGGACACAGCCGCTACGCACGTCCTGCCGTTCCGCCATGCGTCGCACGTGGCATGATGCACGTGACAACAACGACCCACACGCTGCCGCTGCATGCCGGCACGGTACCGCACGGATCCCAAAGCCCCCACCACAGCCGCGTACAGTACCCCATAAGCCAGCCCTGCCCTGCACGAGGACCCCTCCCCTCCTCCACCCCCACCCACCCCCGCCCCTCACCGTCAGACCCTCACGCTGCGCCACCGACCCCAGGCCGCCCTGCACCCCACCGCCGCTCCCTCCGCCGCCCTCCGCCAGTGCCACCGCCGCCACGGCCGCGCCACTTGTGCTCTCAAAAATCGACGCGGGCCCACCACCGCCGCCGCCGCCGTCGCCGCCGACGCCGCTGGCAGCTGCCTGCTTCCGCCGCTGCTGCGCCTTCCGTGCTGCACCGCCCCACCCGCCCAGCCCCATCTCCACCCCCTCGTCCTCGCCGTCGCTGCTGGTGGAGCTGCCGCTGCCGCTGCCCCTGCGCTTGCGGCTGTCAAGGGAGTCCTCACCGGAGGGCTCGCCGGCAGCGGCCTGCCGCTGCATGCTGTTGGCCTTGTGCTGCGGTGACGTTTTTGATAATGTGGGGCAGTGGGGCGGTGGGGGGCGCAGTAGGTTCCGGTGGTGTAAAAAATGTAGCGTGGGCTGGCGTATGAGATTGTGGGTTGGGGGAGGGTGACCGCTGCCTCAGTCCCATGGGTGCACATTGCAAAGGCTATCCCATGCACTGCCCACCTCCAGCACCCCCATCATCCCAACCAACCTTGCTTACCCACCTGCAAGTACCTACTCCCGCAGGAGACAACACACGCATGCTCCTGACCTTCACCACGCCACCGCTGCCGCCACCCCTTGCCCCTGTCCGCCAAGCCACCTGCAGGTACCTCTACCTCCGGTTGCTAGAGACAACACTGAGGACCCCCCACCTGGTCCACCACCACCGCCACCTTTTGCCCCCACCTTCCGCAGCCCCTGTCCGCTAACCCACCTGCAGGTACCTGATGTTGCGCTCAATGACCTTTTTCCACCAGTTGGTGGCAGCCTCGTGCTCCTCGTCGTCCTCCTCTTGCTGCCAGGGGGACAGGGCCATGCAAATCCAAAAGTCAGGGTCGTCCATTCGCGTTGTAAGCCGGTTAATAGCCGCATTGGTTTCTGCCTTGTGCTCCTAGGCGTCCTTCTCTTGAGGTAAGATGCAAGAGGAGGATTACATTACGCGTGCACGAGGCAGCAAAGAGGCAAGGGAGCATAGTAGTAAGGCCATTCAGGAAGGCACCGTAGCCTCTGTCCACTGCAGCTCGCCGTATGTACCTTATCTGCCTGCGCAGGGGAAAGACACCCGGGCCGTCCTCGTTCTGCACACCTGGCTACACCTGAAGAGTTGGCGAACCAGGCGCGAGGAGCCCTGTGCAGGCCCAACGCCCACACCCAAACCCACGCGAGCCTGCACCGCAGGTATCAACTCACACCCACCTGCACCACAGCTTACTACCAACACCCACCTGCACCACAGCTTACTACCAACACCCAACTGCACCACAGCTTACTACCAACACCCAACTGCACCACAGCTTACTACCCACACCCATACCTGCAGCGCGTCCATGACTTTGCGTTGGGGGCCTTTTGCGGTCCATGCTTGGGGGACCCCTTCCGGTCGGGCCCATCATCCACACCCACACCCAAACCCAAACCCACCTGCACCACATCTTACTACCCACACCCACCTGCAGCGCGTCCACGACTATGCGTTGGGGGCCCGTCACCCACACCCACACCCACACCCACCTGCACCACATGTAACTACCCACACCCACACCCACACCCACACCCACCTGCACCACATGTAACTACCCACACCCACCTGCAGCGCGTCCATGACTAGGTCCGCCTCGTCCACCTCCTCCCCGCCGCCGCCCAAGTTCGAGCCCGGCCTTGGCCCCAGGCCGCCCACGCCTCCTTGGCCCAGGCCCTTCTGGCTCGGCCCCCCGTCCGGCACACCCCCGCTGATGCTGTCCTCTCTGGAGTAGCTCCGCTGGTACTTTCGCAGCAGCTTAGTGAACAGCCCGTGCCGCGCCTCCAGGGCCTGTTGGGGGAGCACAAGCAAGGGAGAAGCAAAATGGGAAACGTATGAATTTGATTTGTCAATATGGTACCTTCGCAGTAGCTTGGTGAACAGACCGTGCCGCGCCTCCAGGGCCTGGTTGGGGCCAAATCGAAGGAAGAAGCAACATGGGAAACGTATTGACTTGGTCCGCCAATATGAACCTTTCGCAGCAGCTTAATGGACAGCCCGTGCCGCGCCTCCAGGGCCTGTTGGGGGCAACAAGCGGTGGGCAGTGCAGCTTGGTGGCGCCGGTCCAGTAGCTCGTTCAGAAATGGCCACGCAGTCGTCACCTCCGTGGTGGGTCATAACACCACCCCGCCCTGAGACACAGGCTATAACCCACCTTAACACACATTCCCCACCTACCTGGCACTGGTCCAGCAGCTCGTTTAGGATGGCAACATAGTCGGCCGTCTCCGTGGTGGGGCACCACATGTCGGCCAGCTCAAACAGCGACTGCAGCAGCTCGGGGAAGGTCAGGAACCTGCAAGGGGTTCAATCTTATATTATTATATCATCAATATTTCATTATTATATGCATGGACCAGCTCGAACATGGACTGCAGCAGCTCGGGGAAGGCCAGGAACCTGCAGGGGGGGCGAGAAGATGGAGCATGGAGGTATGCACTTCCGTCAAATTTGTTTAGCCACTCAACAGCAACTGAGGGGGACAAAGCAAGGGGTTACGGCAAGGCAATGGTCATGAACCTGCAGCAGGGATAGACATCGGCTGCGGGCGGGAGGGTGGATCCCCGTAGCAGGGCAGTGGAGGGGGAAGGTGCAGCAATCCTGAAGAGGGTGGGTAACTGGCGGCCTGGCGGCGGGGATGGGACACTTCAGCACACAACGCAGCAGCGTTGAGGCCAGGTGCAAGAGGGGCACATACCTGGTAGGGGGCTGGGGCAGGGTACCGGTACCGACGCATGACACATGGCACGTGCCGCCCACCTCTTGCCCTTGCTGTCGTACTTCCAGTCCTCCTCGGGCTCGTAGCTGGGGTTGGGCTTGAGGCCGAAGCGCGGCAGCAGCACCTGGGGTCGGGGAGGGGAAGCGGGGTGCAGGCAACGGGCAACGGGCAACCGAACGCTTGCAGCGGTTCCAGAGTGCGAACTGCGCGCAGGGTGTATCATCACTTGACCCTCGCCCCGAAGCGCGGCAGCAGCACCTGGGGGAAGCAGGGGTGAGGTGCGACGCGTGTGTGTAACCGGCACGTGTGCGGCGTGACACGTGTGTGCAAATGACACGGGGGTGGGGTCCGAGGCCGAAGCGCGGCAGCAGCACCTGGGGGAAGCAGGGGTGGGGGCCCGAATTGTGGGTCAGGGGGCAGGGAGATTCGCACAGCACCGTGCAAGGCGTGGCGGCATAAGGCGCCGAAAGCGTGCGGCAAATATCGCCGGAGCTCGAAATGACACTGTAAAGAACATGGGCGCACACAGCGCTGATGAGGGCAGCAGCAAGGCCTGTGCATAGCGCTGGGTGCTCGCTTTCGCACTTAGTCTGCCGCCAGGTGCTCACAGGCAGCTGGCGCGTCTGACACGTATGTGTGACTGACACGTCCACCATTGCACGCCGGGGACGCACTCACCCGCTGTATGAGTGCGGCCATGGCGCAGTAGATGGGCTTGGTGAAGCCGCGGACGTCGGGGGCCAGCATCCTCTCCTCGGGGGTGAGCCGCCTGGGTGTGGCGGGAACGGTAGGGAAGGAAATGGGGTTGGCGGCAGCGTGCCAGTATGACATACATAGCCCACGGGGAAGGGCACCAGCAGCCCTCCATCGGCCTCCCCTCCCCCTGCATCTGTCCCTGTCCCCCTCGACCACCCCCACCCCCCGGACCCACTGCTCCAGGGGGAAGGGCACCAGCGATAGCCCTGTACTACCGTCGAACGAAGCTGCGCCAGAAGACCCATAACTCCCTCTACCCCCTTCCTCGGCACCCGGACCCACTGCCCCACAGGGAAGGGCCCCAGGGACAGCTCTGCGCTATCGCCAAACGAAGCTGCGCACAGACGACCCATGACTCCCCCTCTCCCACCCCCAACCCCCGGACCCACTGCTCCATGGGGAAGGGCACCAGCGGCAGCCACTGCCACCAGCTCCGCACGGCAGCTCGGAACTCGTCCGTGTTCTTGACCGCCATTCGCAGCTGCGTGCGCGGCAAGGAGGCAAGTGGCAGAGAGTCCGGCAGTAGCAGAGTCCCCTTTTGGTATTAAGGTAAATGACCTGTAGCTTGTGCGTGTTGGGTAGTGTAGACAGTCAAGGAAGGCACGCGGCAGAGGGCACTCGTTCCTAAGCCGCTGTTGCGCCGTGTTATCCCCTCAACAGCAGCGCTCGGGACCTGCCCTGCCGTGCGCCAGCCCCCAGCCGGAAAGCCCAGTACGTCGACAGCATGTCTGCGCCTTATTACTTGTCAGCCTTCGCAGTTCGCACCGATCACATGCTCCCATTGCGCCATCTCCTCGCCGCCTCCCGCACCCCACTCCCAGCCTGAGCTACCATGCACTTGCCTGCACAGGTGCACCAACTGCCACGCATGCACGGCCACGTGTGTACCAGCTCATCCCAACATCATCCTAGACCACATCTCAGCCTCCGGGACACTACTGCCGCAGAACACATTATTATTGTCTTCACACATTATCGCATCGACAGTCGACACATAACCGTCTGAACACATCATGGCCTGACCACACGCTTGCCCTCCGTCGACACCGTGACACCCAACACCTCGCTTCCCCGTGCTCACGTCAGGTTCACGTGTGCTGTGCGTGCTGTACACACCTGCATGGCCTCCGGGGTGTACAGCGAAGCATCGCCCTGCTTCAGGTAGCTCACTTTCTGTGCGGCAAGGGGTGAGGGGAGGATGGGGGAAAAGGGTTGGGCATGAGGGGGGGACGCGAGGGCGGCATTGGGAAAACAGGGTGTGCGGCGGGGCCCCAGCAGTTTGATTGGGTCGCCGCTTTATGCGGTACGGGATGAGGAGTATGGGGGCAACAGGGCGAACTCACACGGCAACACGACAGGTTGCGGCTGGCTGGGACTGGGGGTAGCGCTTGTGAGGCGGGCGCTACGGTATCGCACATCACGGGATGCACTGCCAGCATCAACATCCCGTACAAGGGCCACCCCCCGCAAACCGCCCCCCCCCCCAAGCAATTACATTGCCACTGAGATTCTGCTCCTGCTCGTGGGGGGAACACCACGCAATGGACGTCGCATTCGGGAGGGCCGCCTGCTGCTTCCAGCCCTGCACCCCTCGGCCCGCCCAAACTTACCCCCACCCAGCCCAGCACCCTAGCCCCCGCGCACTAGTAATTTCTTCCGCCCCTCCGCACCTTGAGCTCCTTTTCGTCCTTGACTGTCAGCCGCACGTCGATGACGCCAATAGCGGCCAGCCGGAGGGTCTACAGGGGGAGCGCGGGGCAGGGGTTTGGTGTCGATTTCCATGTGAGCGAAAGTGCCTTTAGCCCACCTCCGGCGGCGCGCTGGGTCCGCCAACGCCCCCATTCACTCTTGCCGCAACCGTAGCTCTCACTCGAAACCCAAGCCAACCCAATCCCATTCCAAACCCCAACCCTACCCCACCTTCTGTGCAGCCGTCAAGTACGCCAGCACCTCCCTCCTTCTCATCCCACCCCAGCCCCAACCCTACACCACGCTGCCCACCACACCAGCAACTGGGGAGCAGAGAAGACACGGTGAAGGTGCCACGTCGCACACCCCACCCCACCCACCTCCTGCACCGCCGCCAGGCACTCATTGTAGATCCCCACCGTACCACCTACACCGCTCACCTCCTGCCCCGCCGCCACGCACGCATTACAAGCTCTCCAACACCACCGTGCCAGCAGCCCCAACCCTACACCACCCACCTCCTGCCCCGCCGCCACGCACGCATAATAAGCTCTCCAACACCACCGTGCCAGCAGCCCCCACCCTACACCACCCACCTCCTGCACCGCCGCCAGGTACGTCCGCTCCACGCGCTCGTGCTCCTGCCCATCCCGCCCACACTCCAATCCCGCTACACTCACCACCTGCGCCGCCACGCCGCAGGCACCCGTAGCACGTTTCCTTCACATCACCGTAGGTTGGGCTCGTTCTCACCTCAAACCCAACCCCACCTGCAAACCCGCTTTCCTTCCGTCAGATACACCGACGCCCCCCGCCGTCTCATCCCCCACCCTCCCACCCTACACCACCCCACCTCCTGCGCCGCCACCAGATACACCAACGCCCCCCTCCGTCTCGTTCCCCACCCTCCCACCCTACACCACCCCACCTCCTGCGCCGCCGCCAGGTACGTCCGCTTGTCGCGCTCCACCATCTCACGTAGGCTGTGGATGCGGGACGAGGGCAAAATACCGTACAGACTTCAGTGACTTTGCGGGGGTTGTGTAGAGGGCAGCAAAGGAACGCACAGGGTGGCCCGGAAAGGCTAGCATGGATGGGCGTTGCACAGCATGGGGTTCTCCTTGGCTCGTCCCTAAACCCGTACGGCGCGTTGTGCCCCTGACCCACATCATCACAAGTAGTACACGTGGCATGCCTGACGCGCAAGCCCCTGCCCTGCTTTGCGGTCAGGATCCCTGCGGATGCGCCCACTTAACCGTCGTGACGGCGTCGCAGAATCAGGCACAGCCCCCACCCCAGCTCCGTGACCGCTACCACCACATCCCATGACGTGCACCCCCGCTGCAGTCCCAACCTGACCCCCTGCCCTTGCCCCCTGCCCCCACCACAGCGCAGCACTGCCCTCATGTCCTTCATCGGTACCTCCCAACTACTCCTGTGGCCCTGGTCCAACACTGCCCTTCCATTTATGTCAATATCCAGCTACTGACACAGCCCTGGGCCCCTCAGCAGCAGTACGGCACCGAGGCCCATGCCCCCACCCCGTGCACGCACTCTCTGACTCAAACCCAGCCATGCTGCTGTCTCCGTACAGCCAGTGCCCGGTGCTGATGCAAGCACCTTGATGCCCCGCAAGCTGTCCAAATCTTTCCCTTGTTTGCAGCGTGTCCCACATCTCCAGTGTACCGTATGTAAGCTGACGAGTGCACCCTTGCTGTCGGCCCCTGTCCCGCCCCCACCCCACCCCCACCCCCACCCCCACCCCTGCGGACATGCCCCACCCACACCACGTTCTCTGCATCCCCACGATTTGCCCTGCACTGACTTACACCACCAGCCCTGACCCGGGACACCCACAGCGCCCTGTCCCGACCCACACTACCCTCACCCACATTGCACACCCCGGGTCGCCTCCTCCCTCCCTTCTCCATGTGCCCCCGCACCCCGCCCCCTGCCTTGAGCCCACGCCCTCTCTCGCCCTCGACTCCAGGCCTGCAGTTCAGTGCTCAGCTAGCTTCACCCACACCCAAAAGTGCCCATGGTTGCCATCAGCCCGCGTTGCCGTGCATCCCCTCCACCCCCTGGGCATCCGCACCTGGACACCCCAAGCGCTGTGTGCTTGAGCAGCTTCCCGACCTCCTTCCACTTCCTAGCCACGATGGCATTAGCCACCGCCGCCCCCATGCCCTGCTGCCCCGCCAGCCTGCTGTGTGCTGCCAAACGCGCCATCTGGGCAGTGGCACGGAAGCGGTTTAGCACCGGGGCAGTGGGCGCAGCCCGGCTGGGCTGTTTCGGCGAGGATGGCGCCTTATTGGGCGTCGGCAGCTCCGAAGTGTATAGCGGGCGCAGTCGCGGTTTATATGTAGGCGTGGTGGCGGGGGCGAGGAAGGAGTGGGTGCGCATTGGCTCTCGGGCTTCCCTCGCTGGGGTGTGGGTTGTGCTGGCATTGCCGCGCAGGGGCATCACCAGCAGGCCGTCGTCGACGGGTGTGTCCGACGCCTGGGACGTAGCCGACGCCACGACTTGACGGAATCGAAGTGCTGCAGCCATGACGTCGCTTTGTTGAAGCGCTCACGAGGAGACCAAGTTCCGCACACGGTCTGTCCGGCACGGCAATTCCGCCCTCAGCTGCTCCGCTGAACTGTCTCAACAAGCTGGCAACTACTCCTATATTAAATTAGTATAATGGTCAGACTTGGTGCCTTTCCTCCTCCTTGAAGCCCAACTGAAGGCCAGGCGGGGCAGCGGAATGCCATGTCGCGCGCGTGAATTGAAGGCATGACGTTGCCTCCAGGTACTGTCAAGGTGTATTGAAAGTCTCCTTGTAGCGTTGTAGCGCATGTGCGTCTTGGGTTATAACTTTCGTCTTTGGGGGGCTGCCCGGACTTCACGACGGCTGCTATCTTTGAGGCATTATGGTTGCAAGCTCTCATTAAACCGACACTACATGGACACGGGCGCAACTGCGAGCCCTCAATTTCAGTCACGTACGGCTCTGTACTGCTCTGGCACAGTTGGCACGGTTGCACAGCTTGCCGCCCACCATGGCGCCAAGCCGCGTTCGGGCACAGGGCGCCCCTTTGCCGTACTCCAATTGCAGGCGTAAACAAACCCTTCACAGGTACCCTACATCAGAGCAAGGAGCACGCAAGGGTCACAGCTGCTGGCGCAGGCGCAGTGGCGTACAGCGAGGGTCGCCAGGTGCCCAACCAGGTGCAACACCACCTCGGGCACTCTGCATCAGGAGGGCTTCCCTGCGCTGCATGGCAAAGCAATGGAACGCCCACTCTGGGAGTTTGCCACCCCTGGGAGCAGGCAAGGGAGCAGGCTGGCTCGTCAAGCTCTGTCGTACAGCTTAAGTACAGCATAAGGCCTTCAGACCCCCAGCTTGCTCGGTCCACACACGTAGGCCTGCAGGACAGATCCTTGCCAACGGGGTCAGCTAGCTCTCCCGCCCGGAGGGGAACGGGAGGGGCTACGGGACACGGGCCATGGGGGAATGAGAGGCGGTACTGTACCGGAGCTTACAAATAACTTGATCGGTCATATTACTACAGTGTACCTCCTCGCGCTCAGCCTTGTGCTCTTGCAATTTTTTTTTTTTTTCAGGAGAAGGGCATTTAAACCTCCGTCCACGCAGGTACCGTAGGCCTGCAGGACTGATCCTGGCCAACGGGGACAGCTAGCTAGGACGCCCTCCGAACCAGCTCGGAGTTTGACGCCTCTTTCACTGTACAGGAAGGCAGTGTCGGGTCCTGTCCTTCAGAGTCCAGGTATAGAACTCCCCGACCAGGTGCGACCAATTTCGCCTTAGCCTGAGCTCGCCGCCTAACCCCCGTAAACATCACACACAGCAGGTAGCTGCACGCAGTCCCACACACGGGTCCCACCCACCCACTTCCACGCTGTCCTTCCCGTGCATTCAGCATGCACGGCAGTGCCATGCGTATATATCAGGGCCGGCCGTCTCTTCAGCGCTTTCGCGCCCTGAGAAATGCCTTGCACTCCTTGGGCTGCACCGTTGCTGTTCTGCCCGTTTTCCTTCCCTTGTTACTTGCACGTGTGCGGAGGCTCATGGATATGGCTCGACACCCGCTCCGCTTTTTCCCCCGTGTCTTTCCCCTAGCTAGGGCGGGGGAGGTGTGCTCCTGGGTGCTCGGTGATTTCAGGAAGACACAACGTATTACCACCAATACAGTGTCCCCATGTGTGCTAGGGCAAGCATGCAGTAGGCTGTGCTTGACGCCTCATGCCAGGGAGATCTCTCTTGTTGCTTCAGAGCCCTGACAGACTACCACGCTGTCGTTGGGACCCAGATCGCTGACCCATACCGGTCCTATACGCTGCTTCCCTTCCCTCTCCTTCCGCTTAACCCCACTTCGTAACCTACCCAGGCCCGCTGCGCGCGCCCCTACATGGAGGACCGGCACTGCATCGTGCAGTGCTTGAGGCCCATCAGCTCGGCGGGGCAGCCGCTGCAGGTGGGGGTGGTGGGTGTGCGTGGAGGAGGCACAGATAAGCCGTGATGTTGCAGTATGTCATATGCATGTTGATTGTTGTTGTGTTACACGTTCCAGTGAAGCTCAGCGTTGAACTTCGCCCAAACAATTGGCAGGACGGCGTGCAGCGTAGGGAGCGCTGCATCTATGACCTGGTCATTGCTCAATAACGTGGGTTCATGAGATTGTGTGTTTGTGTGTTGATCCTGCTGATATTTACGAATCTCCCATTGCCCACAGGACGGCGTGCAGCGCTCCCTGGCCGCAATCTACGACGGCCACAACGGCACGCGCGCCGCCGACACCGCCGCCAGCCGCCTGCACATGCTGCTGGCAGCGGACCCTGCCCTGCGCACCAGCACCGGTGGGTAGGGGCCAGCACGTGTGGGTCAGGGAGGGGCACGTGTGGGTTAAGGGGTGGTTGGAACCTGGGGTGTATGGGGCCAAGGCAGCCGCCTGCACATGCTGCTGGCGGCAGACCCGGTGCTGCACACCAGCACCGGTGGGTTAACATGGCATTGCGTGGGTTAGCAACTTCGGGTCGTTGCATCCGTGCACATCCGAGCGTCGTACGTGCTCTTGGCGTTTAGTGATGGGCAGCGTGAAGGTGGGCTTGGGCCTCTGTCGCCCTGCGGTGCGGTAGACGGTGCTGTAGACTAGACCGTAGCGCCCCAGCGAGAAGCTGGCGCATGTCGATACTTCACCCATTGTGTCGTGTGCGTTTAGCGTTTAGCCCTGCTGTTTATAAGTCATGTACAACGAGGGCACAACCAAAGCACGCGACATGGGTACGGAACCCCAGCATGCCCCATGCGCCCATGGCCGTATGGGGGGCGAGTCGAAAACCTGCACTCGTTCTGTGCAAATATATCAAGCGTTATTCTTACTGCTTAACTGTTACCAGTACCTTAGAAGCCTTGAGCCACAAGTGAGCACGATACAAGGTTGCATCGGTCACACTCTAGCCTGAACCACTTGGTTGATCCCTATCGTAGCGCCCGGCTTAGCCAGCAACGGAGGACTCTCAAGGCGTCACTTTGCAAGGTGCGTCCGGCGAGCCTCTTGCTGAACGCTTGACCTATGGGCGGGAGCGCGCGCACTTTCGTGACACCGAACCGCTCTTCTCTTGCCGGGCAAGCGCCCTGTAGAGTCTGAAATACATGAGCATTTGCCTTTGACGGCCTGCGGTTGACCGCCGCTTGGCGCGCTCTGAGGAGGCACGGAACGCATTGACCTCCCGATTCGGGCGCCCTCCCAAGGTTGGCTGTGTTACCGAGAGCAAAGCGTATACTTGTGCTCAAGGATGTAGAGAAGATTGTTAATTGTATTGGGGCTTGTTGTTCGCTTCCGAGACGAGGCTTTTGGTTTCGCGGAAGGGCAGAAGCTACGTCACCGCCCCGTTGGACTGTGGCCCCTTTGCAGCTGACAGCTAACTTACATGGCCTAATTGCTCCGGCTTCACACCATGCAATTGCAGACTCTTCGCGTAGAGACTTGCAGCAAGCGTCCTCCCGTTCGTGGCTTTCGCCGGCCAGGCCGTGGGCCCGTCGCGTGGAGGCCGCGTTGTCCTTGTGCGGCCGGGTGTGGATCTCTTCCCCTGCACCCAGGTGGGACCCCAGGCGTCCGGTACTGTGTTCCCTCGACTAGCCCCTGTCATAGTGCAGCTGTCCCAGTGCATGGCGGTATGTGGTTCACCTTGGGCGGGGCTGTGGCCCACGATTGCTGCTGAGTTCCACGGGAATGGGCCTGCATGCCCCGAAGCTCTAGCAGATTGGGATCACTACGATGCCTCTATTGTACATCGGCTAGCAACGGGTTCCGCTGAGCCGAACGATCTCCACCGCAAGCGGATTTAGCTCAGTTGGGAGAGCGCCAGACTGAAGAACTACCAGTGTATCTGGAGGTCGCTAGTTCGATCCTAGCAATTCGCAGCTCAAGAATGGGCTCCCTGGCAACGGGGTTCCTTTTTTCTGGCGGGTGGAGGTGTAGGTTGACGGTTCAGGTGCTACCCATACCACCGCAGGGTTGGCGGTGCACAGGGGGCGGAGGATGACGTTGCAGGTGCTGCCTGTCCATACCACCGCAGGGTTGGCGGTGCACAG
>VFQN01004002.1_pt1 | contig 20064 bp, 14 predicted proteins | sample 3512371 | NCBI WGS metagenome assembly VFQN01 (sample SAMN10412370, study PRJNA504923) | tailings metagenome | isolation source: Replicate 2 from Balatoc abandoned mine | place: Philippines: Itogon, Benguet | collected 2017-08-28
GCAGACTTTCCAATCTCCCCGAAGGCATTTCCTCATCGAGCTTTAAGTGGAGGGGGAGGTTCATTGTTTGGCATAATGTCTGAGCTTGATCCTGTCAAAGGAACATTAAGTTTTGTGATTATTGTTGCAGCCGTGTTATTCGTTGAATTTCTCTTTGAAGGTTTAATGTATGCGACAAATGATACTCCTTTTCAAAAATTAATCCCTTACGTACAAAAGGAATTAATGGTTGCAGGTTGCACAGCTTTTGCCTTTAAAGTCATTGTAAATGCATCAGATAACGGGATGGACTCCCATTGGTTCGAAGGATTAGAGTACGCTGACTTAGTTGTACCCATCTTTTCTTTCATTTATTGTGGATTCGGTATATTTTTAATTATTGCAGCAGGTAAACAATGTAATGAATGGAGTTTAGCCTATCGTCATCATTTATATGATTTATTTAATCATTTTTTCGATTATGCATTAACATGGAAATATACGTATTTCTGGTGGATACCAACACGTATTACAGATAATGTTGAATTTCGTATTTTTCATAATATATTTTGTGATACTTATAAAATACAGCGACAAGCATTCGCCTTTGATGAATATGTTGATCGTGTATATGAAGAATTAGTATTAGAAAGTATTGAAATCCGTCCGCGTGATTGGATTGTTGTTTCATTATTATTTACATTAAATTTATTAAGATTGATAGCTGGTGTAGGCTTTGGTTCAAGTTGTGATTCACATGATCATGAATGTCGTGATGAAGGAATGTCAAAGTTATTCGCTGTTGGAGGTACGCTTGCTCAAGCATATATTTCCCCATATTCTTTGTTACTTATGAATGAACTTTTCTTTAGGTGCTCTACTAATCTTCTATAGTGTAATTGTTGCTCTTTATACAAGATATTTGAAAATTAAGATCATGGAGAAGAAAGGTGTTCGCAACATTGACCAGTATCATAAATACCTTCATGTAATCCCTTATAAATCTTCGATGATTTCCATTAATTTTACGATAGCATATGGAATTCGCGAGAGATAAGATCGATAACGAAAATCGTAAAGGTTTAGATGAATTGAAGGTATTGCAATTCGATGATCCCTTAAAGACCATCGACTAATTTGTCTCTTTCTAGACTGTTGTTGATGAGTTAAAGAATCAAAAAGATAGAAAAGTGAAGTCTGTTAGTAAGTGATTTGTGATCAAGCCTTTTTTGCATTCAAGTGCTAATATGGATTTTATCATAGAACGATTCTTCTCATTTAAATACTGGCACGACCTTTACAGAAACTTTGGAAAGAAACAACTTAATACAGTCGTTACAATTGTGAAGAATACTATTTCTCGGGACAGTGGTGATTTAAGTGAAAGTGAAAAAGAATTACTTGATCAATGGAAATTTATCGCTGAAGATGTTGAACGTGAGATCGAAAACTCAAAAGCTAGATCTTTAGAGAGAAGAAGTTCCTTGAGAAGCTTTACTGGATCTCCAAGTCAAAAAGTTGTACCACATATTCAACGTGAAAATATCCCTGTCGGTTCTGAAAAGGAAAAGAAAGAGGACATAGAGACTGGTGGTAACTCGAATGATGTAACAAAAGAGGGTCCGAGCAATAAGGGATTAATGCCATCACATCAACTTGTTCTTTCGGCGATTGGAGCCATTAGTCATCATTTTGCCATCCATGCATCATCAAAGAACCATGAAGAATCAGAGAATCCAATTGATAAAGATGAAGAAGAAATCCAAAAATTAGAAGATGAAGAAATTGCATTAAATTTTCCATTTGGACAACCAGAAATTTATTTTGAAATGATTCAATTATTAATTTTATTTCTTTCATTATATTCTGCTTTATGGGTATCTAATTTTGTTGAAGTTGGTCCAAAAGTTTATAAAGGAATTAGTGTAATTCCAATTGTTATATCAACTTTTTTCTTTATATCTATGATGGGCACAGCAGCTTTATTAAAAGCTGTGAGTGAATTTGATAATGATGTTGTATTAGAAGTAATTGAAGAAACAGAAAACTCGAAAATTCTTGCTAAGATGGTGCGAGAAAAAATTGTGATTCGTTTAAGAGAATTATCTGGGAATACACATGATATTAGTGAAGGTTTAACTGCATTATTTAAACTGTTTAAACAAATTGATGCTAACGGGAATGGTTTATTGAGGTAAGTGTCATATATTGTCCATTCTATTGTACTTGAATTGATTGCTTGAAATGTTCTTAGTCGTGAAGAATTCGCTGAGTTCCTTCATGCTGTTGATATTAACTTTAGCCGAAAGAAATGGAATCAAATTTTCCGTGATATCGACCTTTCTCATGATGACCTCGTAAGTGATATGGCATCGTAATTTTAGTCAATTGTATGTTATTGTTTCTATTAGATTTCTTTCAATGAATTCTTCATGTTTGTTTTCCTTCATGATAATCGCCAGCCTGATCCTGAGGAAGTTGTCCGTGTGGAACAGCTATCAAAAGAAGTACAAAAGAAACGATCTTTATTTGAAGCAATGACTAAGAATCGTCGCCAATCTTTATACTCCTATACAAAGAATGGTAGTACTATCGCTCCTGAGAGTTCAATTGTTGGTAATCGCAATCGTAATGGTTCTTTTACTAAAATTGATGGGAATGATGAATTGCTTGAAAATAGCTTATCCAAGTAAGATTGATATCTCTTGCCTTCCTACAAATAATAATATTCATCTCTCATTGATTTCTTTCCTTACAATTATTGTAGTCCACTGGCTCTGTTTCCTTCCCTTTGTCTTTGTTCCCGCCTTTGGTGGACTGTATGTTTCCTTTCTTTTGTTTCGTACTTTCGTACACTGGTTATATCAAATGGTATAGTATTGTGGTAGTTGACTGAGTGGTGTAGTTTTTTTTCTTCGACGAAGGTAAACTTAAGCATTAAGTTATGTGCGTAATTCTCGAGTTCCTTATAATCCCTCGGGACTCCTGACTTGAATAACCAGTTTCACTTACTTTTTACGATGAGGATAGGAAACATTGCTATCATATCATTTGCTCTTTCCTTTAGTGCTTATTTCTTTCTTTTCCATTATATTTATTTGAAGAGATTTATTACTAAGAAGTTCCATACATTTCGTTCTCCTCCAAAACGCTATCACTATCAATGTCGTCATAATGAGCCTTTTCATGCCATCATTCGTTTTCGTCTCTATCTTCTTGTCCATGATGACGATTCATTATCAATGGCAAAGACGTGGAGTTCCTGCACTTCATGGGTTTCTATCTTAAAAATTCCTTCGACCAAATATTTTGAATCGATTGTTTACCTTCAATCTTTACCAGCGTTACGTCATGAGTGGAAATCTTCACATCTCATTGGACTTTGTACGTACCGCTCTGTTCAGTATCTTTCTTTAGAGAAGTTAAAAGTTTACGTGGAACTTGCTTATCATGGAAAATATGATGTCATTCCATTGATAAATAGTGGAGAAAGATTGATCGATCAGGCAGTTTATGGACACACCACATCCTTTTTACAAGTATGGGAGGCGTTCCTAATGCGATTAGGCTATTTAAAGGAGAAAATACATGAGTCGAATAATGTTGAAGTTTTCTTTCGCAACACTTTCATTATTACTCCAACAGCCCTCAACAGTTTAATCAATTTCATCCAACGCTGCATGTTCCTATGCGAAACAGATTCAAATCTCAAGGCTATTCTAGAGACAAATGCGAACTACAGAGAATCAATTTTTCGCAAAGATACTTCCTATAAGATCTTCAAGAAACCATATTACGAATGGCATCCCTTTATATTTGAGAGACTGCCAAGCTTTTACTTCCATATTCACAATTTCTCTGTGTTTACAATATTATCAGAAATAGAATCGTTTGGAAACATTCATCAACACCGACCTTCATTAGATTGAATATACGAAGCCGTTGATAAAAGCATTTCCTTCTGGAATAAATTGATATTATATATTTACAAAACCAAAACTATAATCATTTATTGCTGACAAAAGAGACTTTCGATTCATCCACTCCAGTTTGAATAGACGATAAATCCAATATTACATACTTGGTGCATTTCCTCCCCCGCCACCACCTTTCTTTCCGCCATATTTTTCTTTCATAAATGCATTTAATATAAGACTACCAAAGACAAAAATGCCACCAAATATATACAAAATTGACATTGGTTTTGGGAAAAGAATGAATGATAAAACTATTGTGACAGCTTTTCTAGTATTACCAACTAAAACTGTTACAATTCCACCAAATTCTTTCACTAAAGCCATATGAAATGTGATAGCTATATAAGCAAGGAAGGTATAAACAATCATTAATATTAAAGCATGAGGATTATTTAAGGAGTAAGAAACCGCCTCTTGTAAATCTCCTGAACTGGAAAATGCGATAGTCATAAAAATTAAACATAAAATATTGGTGTAAAAGGTTACTTCTAATCTGCTTGATCCTTGATCAAACACTCTTTCTTGAAAATTAGGTAAAAAAGCATCAGCTACAACACTAATACAGACAAGAAGAATACCTAGGCAAAGACATTAAATAGCATCAAAGTGGTAGGAAATAAAACTTACCAATGAAGTCAAAATTTGGGTAAACTTGAAAATCTGCAGCAGCAAATAAGACCATTCCAAAAGAGATTGTTGCACCAAAGAAAAACTCCCACCAAGCAACTTTTTTGTTGTTATATAGGACAGCAATTAACATGGTTGGGATTAATTTGCAGGAACGAAATACTACTTTTGTGGGGTAATTAATATATCCTAAGGCAAAATTACTCGTCGCAGAGCTTACTAATAGGCAGAGACAAAGCATGATATAAGCATTCCAGGACGCTTTCCTTCCAGTCTCTCCAGCGACTTTCCTTTCAATAAAGGAGCAAACTGCTACCCCTAATACTTCTAAATAACCTAAGAAAACTCCAACCTAAATGGAAGAAGCGAAATTGAACACAGAAATAAGAGTTATAAGAAGCTAGAGTTAAGCATCACTTACTCGAAAACCTGGGAGGCTCATGATCAATTCTTGCATATAATTATGACATCCGAAGAAAAACATGATTCCTCCAACTAAATAAACGAACTTCCACCATCTTTCATTCGAATAAGCACTTGAATGTGGATGATTGTGATTTTCGTCAGGCAAGGCGTCAGTTGATTTGAGCAAGTTACTCGTTTCAACGTCGTCATTGGACGAGTGATGATGATGAATATGATGAACTGTTGGCTTGGGAGAGTGAACACTTGTCATTTTACGCATAAATGCAGAATAATATATAATGCTGCGAAAAGATGGACAAACGACTGAAATTTGGTTCGCTTCTCACACTGAAAAACATCGATATTTCTATAATTTCAGTAAACAGGATTTCTTTATAGCAAAAGTTTAGGTTTTATGCAATCTAAGAAAAACTTCGACTTTTGAAGACCTTATTTTGGCACATCAGATTCATCTTATCATCAATTGTCATTACGAATGTTGATCTTTGCTTAACTTAGAAAAGCAAACAAAAGTGATCATTTGATAAGATTGTTCTCGGAGAGTTTAAGAGTGATTTTAATTTGGGAAAGGAATTTCGAGAAAGCTTTCTAGATACAATGGATTTTGGGGAGTATGTTAGAGGTGGAACTGCACCACTTAGTGGCAAGCCTAAGATATCTCCAGCATTGAATCCAACTGTATTAAGTCGTCCTAAAACCAGAGCTGTTGATAATGATCTTCAAGATATGAATGTTGATTTAAAAGTAAATCGAATTAAAACAGGAAGTAATAATAATGCAACGAATTTATCACCAGAACAAACATCTGACGAAGTACTGTTAAATGAAAAAGAAATAGCTCGAATTAATTTAAATGATTGGAATGATAAAACTGATAATAACAATGTTGCTGCAAAGCGAGCTCCTTCGCGTGGGAAGAAGAGTAAAGATCCAACAAGAAAAGATAACTCATTAATGTCTGGTTTATCGGCTTATACCCAAAACATGCCTGCTATTGTTCTCAACACAAATCGAAAATCGCACAAGGGACCGTCAGCCTCCCCTCGTATGGCGAAAGAGAGCAAGAACATTAGTCAGATAAATGAACTTCGTGCTGCTTATGGCACCGACTTTCCGCTGAATAAACCTGTTTCCCCTCCTGGTAAGACTCGAGGGAGTAAACCAAGTACTGCAGAAGCTCCTTTGCCTATCAAACCTTTAGAGGGTCTCAATAGAGCTAGTTTAGAGACGAGAGCAGCTCCATCTAGTGCAAATCGAAAAAATACTACGGATACAGCCAGTGTTGCGTCATCTGTCACTTCTTCCAAAGAGATTGAAACTCCTGAACGAGGTCGTGAATTATTGAGTAATCGAAGTACAGTGAGTTCATCAAGTGAAATATCTCATTCCCCTACAAGAAAACTAAAGAAGAACAATTCCTTGCTTAAAGTCTCTTTCAGTTCAAAGCATTCTGATGAATCGAATTTTGATGGAAACAATATTGATCATAGTTCAACCAGTCCAGAGAATGGTGATACAACCGAAACTGAAAGAAATCGAACAAGGAGTTACAGTGGAACAGGCCCCTCACCAACTGATAATGTTCTCGTCCCTGTCGACGATTTCTTAAATGAAGTTATCGTTACCGGCACTGAGATTCAAAAACGAAAAAAGGAAGTGAAAGCTCAAAATGCGACGGGTAGTGGGAGTAATAGAGCATCCGCGACTAACAGTCCTGACGTTAACAATCGTCCGTTGAATTTAGCTCATCCTTCCTCAAACCTCATCTCATTTTCAATCAGTGATTATACGATTGGTCCTGTTGACACACCTAGAGACGAACTCTTTGCAGATTTAAATGACCATGAAATACCTGAAGATGAGATCGTCCCAATTTACGATGGCGCTGATGAAGAGAGGATTCATCAAAAGAAACATTCTTATATTGCAGACGAAACTTTTGCTTCTCAAGCGAATAAATCGCGACTATACTTGCAAGATCCCAATAATGCCTCATATAATCATACTCGCAATAGTGCAGAAGAAGTTGAAACCGAAGAGCATCATGAAGAATTCGACGAAACTGAACATCAAGAAGAACTTTCTCCACGACCACAATCAAGAAAACTGTATTTAGGCTCAGAGAAACCTCTGCTCCGTGATAAAAGTAATAGCAAAGTTCCTCGCTCCGCTGGTGCGAGGTATGGGGCGTATAGTCCAATCAAAGGTGGCGTCGAATTACCCCCTGCTGAGATTGGCGTAAAGACTGGTGGAAGCCCGAGAAGCAAGAAGTCGCAATTTAGAAAGCTTTCTTCTCATGGTGATTTAGCTGACTGGGTGGATGAAAGTAACCCGGACTTGCGGCCACCGTCGCGTCAGAGTACAGCCTTCCCCGTCCATTTGTCTTCTTTGCCGGGTAGTAGCAGTCCTTTAGCCCTTATCCAACCTGCAACTATGAATAAGATGGAGATAATTACAACAGAACCTGATCACGATATTGCGGAATCTCCTGCATCTGTTCGCTCTTCCCGTCAGCCTATGACCATCAACACAGAACCACGAACAGTGAAGAAGGTAGTAACAAGTGTAAAAGGTGAAGAGGAGAAGAAAGGCCCGAGTATTGTAACTCCTTCAAACAGTACGGTTAACACCTCGGAAAGTACTTCGACGTATAATGTTCGTCCACCTTCGAGGCAGAAAGTCGCTGCTCAACATTTATTTGATAATGAGCATCCAATCCCTGCGGCCACACTTCACGATAATCCAAGTATTGAAACGATTACTATTGTTTCAAGAAGATCGAGTCGTGCAGACGGCCCCGCATCTAATCGAAAACTAGATAGCGCATCAGGTGATATCTATGTACCTTCAGAGGGAAGTTCTACAGTTCGATTGAGGACTGCTAACGGCCACCGCCCCACTTCAACTCGAGGGAAGCCAGCAACCTCTTCTGCTTACGAATATGATGATGATTATAACGACGATGGATTTGCCGCACTCGATCCGAATGATAACTTCGCACCATTCCCAATCACTGTCAACTACGGTAATAATTTTGAGCAACCCAATCCTTCTGCAATAGGAAATATGAAGACACAAAGTAACGACAATCGAATTAGAACTAGCGCTGGAACGCAAAAGATATTAGTTGAGGATTATCCTGTAGATCATCGTCCAATATCGTATGAGAACACCAATACCATGGGCTATGGGAATCAGAGTAAACCACGGAAAGTGAATCACATCAGTCCGAAGAATGCCACAAATAAAGAAACTCTTAAAGATCCAGAACCTCCTCACCATAGACCAAAGTCTGTAACTGCGATCCCAGGTCACAGTGCCCACCCAGGTGCAGCGGGAAGTAAATATGGTGTCAAGCCTCCTGCCTTAAATTATGACGTTAAACAAGAAGAAAATACATTAAGATCAAAATCAGCGAATAACTATGCTGGTCATCATCGATTATATAATCCTGTACATAGTAACGATCCAAATACAAATAATGGAGTGAATGGAAGTGGTGGAGTTGCTGCAAACACTCCTCATCTCCCTTCTAAACCAATAAAAACCAATCCAAATCCTCCAACTTCGCAAGGTGCAAGAACTCGTGCTTGGGGTGATCAGCCAGACCCACGTAATATCCCAAGAGCGCAAGTAAGTATTATAAGCGTCTTTTCAATGTAGTTCATTGAGATTTGATCTTTTGTAGAACGTATTTGGTATGGAAGCGGATACTGGCTGGACATCACCAGCGTTATTAGGCAATCCTTTCAGCTCTACAACTATTAATGACAACTTCATTATTCAAGATGATGATGAAATGACAATTTTGGTAAGAAAACAGTTGCTTTACTCACGAAGAAATTTTCTTACTGATTATGCACTATTTAGACAGAAGAATCCGGTGGATATAACATGGATGGTTCATTAAGCATTCAAAGCTTTAATATTGAAACAAGTTTAGATGAGGTACAGTGATTTTATATTTTTTGCTGTTAATCTATTCGTTGCTAATCGGGCTTGTGTCCATTTTTCTAGGACTTTTTGAAGCTTTTTGCCCCTGGTCGTTAGCCAAAACCAAATCTTGTTTATTCCAACGATCACGCTATAATAAAACATCTTGATGTCAAATCAAGGAAATTTGATATTTGAGTCATGTAACCTTTCATAATTCGCTTATTATACTTTCTTGCCCATAATCTTTGGCTTTGTTCATTGTTGTTGTTGTCGAATATTTTGAAAGGCATGAAAGACATGTTATTTCTTAGCAAAGAAAAAGGAGCAGAGCGATTATTCAAATTCTTCCCTTTGTTGATATCTTATACATATACATAAACACTATTTGATATCATCATTTATGCGTAATTCTTTTCCACATCGCTTATGACTTGTGCCTTTTATTTTGGTGTCTTTATTATAATTCCTTTTTTGTTTGAGTCTATCGATGTGTATGTCTGTTTCTCTTTCACCTCTTTGAATGATTGGATTGATATTTATTTTCTCTTATGAACATCATATCGTCTGTCTTTACGTTTGTCCTCGTACTCGGCTCCTTGCAAGTTTATTTTCATTTTTTTAGTGCTTTTTTGGTGTGGTGGTGAGAAGTTTTTTCCTGAGTCACCTATTGTGAAAGATGCTCACTAAGAAGAAGAAAAAGAAGAAGATTGTACAAAGAGTAAATCAAATAGACATTGTCTCAATGGTAATTTTAATATCAATGAATTAGCTGTCCCATAACAAAACAACTTGCTACTGGCTTCACTCGTTTAGGATTATCATCATGATCTAAATTGAGTTAGTAATTTTAATTTAACTTGTAACTCCTGGTAAATCAAACTCTTTTTTAGTCAAAGGTATAAGCACCTTATTGATTCTGACAAATGATAAACAAAGAATGCCAACAAAGTAGCAGGTGTTAATGGTCATGCCAAATTGTAGAGATTTATTGCTCTGCATTCAACCTTGAAAGGCAAAGAATTGCTGTCCTGAAGTTTTGATCAGATATTTATGATTACAAAGTATCTGATGATATTATCTTCCTCCTACTATCATTAACTATTTGCTTGTGTATGATGATCTCCAATCTCATATTTTTGAGCTATGACGTTTTTAAACAAAAATTTGTTTTTCAATAGCGCAAACGCGGATCAACTATCTGTGGTAAAGGCGCTTAGAGAAGACGGATGGCTTGCTCTAACTTGGCACCATCAGTTCCCTTGAAGTCACCAACTAATTGACCATTCTTATAGAATTGGAAAGTTGGTAAAGCCTCAACCTTTAACTCATTGCTTAATTCCTCAGCCTCAACAGTGTTCACCTTGATGAACTTGATGTTGGATAACTCCTGTGATAAGCGGGTGATCAATGGGGTGACCTTCTTGCAGTTTCTGCACCATGGAGCCCAGAAATCAACAACGGTGACACCGCTGGCAACAATTTCATGGAATCGTTGCTTGGTGGTGACATCTTCTAATCCAGCAGGAGCGACGTTCTTCTCGCCACCTTCCTTGTTAGCAGCTGTGATAGGGAGATAATTGTCAAAATCCAATACAAGAGAGCGAAATGTGAGAAACACTTACCGTGGAAGTACTCTTTGGATAAGTTAGGATCAGCCTTCATGGTTAAGTCTCCTGGTTGCCAGTTAGCTGGGCACACCTCACCGTGAGCCTCAACGAATTGGAAGGCCTTGATCAAACGGATGATTTCATCAACGTTACGTCCGACTGGTAAATCATTGACAGTGATTTGACGTAAGTTACCAGTAGGATCGATGATGAATAAAGCACGTAATGGCACGCCATCAGGTAATAAGACACCATATTGGTTGGCAACGGTCTTGTTGAAGTCAGCAACAATAGGAATCTTCATGTCGCCAAGACCACCCTCGGAGCGAGGAGTGTTGACCCAGGCAAGATGGGTGAATAAGGAGTCACAGCTGGCAGCAATAACTTGGGTGTTGATCTTCTCGAACTCAGGCTGACGATCACCGAAGGCGATGATCTCAGTTGGGCAGACGAAGGTGAAATCTAAAGGATACCAGAAGAAGACAACCCATTTTCCACGATAGTCAGATAACTTCAAATCCTTGAATTCCTAGAGAAAGAGAGAGAAAGAAAATAAGATTCGATTACAAGAAATATATATATATATATCTTACCTTGTTAGGGAATAAAGCACCAACGGTGAATTCAGGAGCAGGTTGTTGAATTGAAGGTAATGGCATTCTTGAAGCAAAGGAATTATTAGTTGTGAATAAAAAGCAGATAGTAATCAATAAAAGTGTGAAGAGAGAGTATAATCTCATATACAATAATTAATATTGCAAGGTTGTGGTGTTGTGGGTGAGGTTGCAGAAGAAGGGGTGACCTATCTAGAATGATTAGATGTGAAAGATCTCAAACAAATCCACGCCATAGAATATTCGATAAGGAAATCTTCCAGTTTTCTAGGAAAAATTTGTTGCAGGTTTCGGTTCTGGTTCTGGTTCTGGTTCTGGTACTGGTTCTGGTTCCGTAAGATTTTTATACAGTTTCATTCATTTTCATTCAAGTAGTTTTTTTCATTGAAACGATGTCGTTGGATAAAGAGAACATTGAAAATAGAATTGAAGAAGATGATTTTTCAATGCTCAAAGATCTTGCATCAATAAAAGATAGTACAAAAGAGGATACTACATTAAGTGAAATTGCACCAACGGATTATAGCATTCTTAGATCAATTCATTCACTAATGGAATTCGACTCAAAGATGGGTGAACACATGAGTGGTGTTAGCGAACAAGAATATCGAAAAACAGTCAAGCAACTCCTCCAGCAGCTACTCGTAAAGATGATGGAAAGCTTTGAAACTACTAAAGACTTAGAGAATAGAGTTGGAATACTCCAAAAGGAGAAGGTAACGGTTAACAGTTTTGGGTATTGAATGAATTTAGCATTTTGCATTGTAGAGGCGGCAGGAGGAGGCTCATCTCAAAGAGGTAAACCGCTACCAAGAGGAAGTAAAAGAATTAAAATTCCAAAATGCTCAACTTAAACAGCAAAGGGAAAGCGAACTGAAAAGAATATTAGAGATGAATGAAAATTTGATAAAGAGGTTGAAGGAACTCAACCAAAATTTTGTAAGTGACGAGAAAAGTGATGAAAGCGGATCATGTGTTGATTCGTTAAATTTGGAAGATCTTTGAGCACTTTGTTTATTGGTATGTGCGAGGCTTTTACTACATGGTTGCTCTTTCCAACATCTCTTAAAACTATTTCCATTTTTCGGCGATAATGTTTGCTTCTTTCTTTCTCTTTTCCTCTTCTTTTTCCCTTTTTTTTTTCTTCTTTTTGGTCATTTTTGTCTTTAGTTTGGATATTATATCATATAAGCATCAATATTATAGATAAGGAATCTATATATCAGTCTGTGTTGCAAGTTGTAGGATGATTGAGCATATAGCTCTTATGAGAAGTCTCTGAAAACCTTCTGGACTAATCGCTCGAAGATGTTTAGAGGAGTCTTCTCCTGAAACAAATAGCTCAACATCGAAAGGGAATTGTTGTGTTAGTTAACGATAACTTTGCAACACACATACATTCGTTCTTTGAGATTGTTAATTTCCATTTCAACTCATAAATTGTTCAAAAACCCAAGAAATCGATAACTCGAGATTTATTGACAGTTAAGGAAAGTCTTTTTTGATACTTTTCTTCATATCCTTTTATCGTTCGAAGACGAAATATGGACGAGTGGGAAGAAATTTTTAGTGAAGCTAAGCAAAAGCCTTACTGGAAAAATAAGGCTACGGGTGAAAAGACTTGGAAAAATCCGAATGGGTCATCCAATGCTGCGAAAGAAGCTCCGCCAACCGAAGCTAAAGATGTCACTGTTTCTGATGAATGGGAAGAACTTTTCAGTGAGACGAAGAACAAAAAGTATTGGAAAAATAAAAAAACTGGAGAAAAAACTTGGAAGCCTCCACCAGGTGTGACTGTAACAGACGCCCCAAAGGTTGCGGAAGGAGAAAAGACGGAATCGAACCCAACAGCGGAAGGCGGAAATATTACAGCTACGGAATCAGATTGGGTTGAATTGTTTAGTACTGCAAAAGGGAAACCTTATTGGAAGAATAATAAGACAGGGGAGAAAAGCTGGCATCCACCAAATAAAACAAAAAGTCAAGATGCAGCTGATGATGCGAAAAGCGTGGTATCAGCGCCAGCGTCAGTTGATCAATCTCAAACAGCACCAGCTCATGGATGGGTAGAGCTTTTTTCTGAGAAGAAAGGAAAGAAATATTGGAAGAACAAACTAACTGGAGAATCAACGTGGAAAATGCCTCCAGAGCTGGCAAATGCACCACCAAAACCAGCTGAAGAGGCTCCCCCAGCTGGTGGAGCAATAAGTAAGACCGGTTCCTTTACGTCTGTTGTCTCAGCATTGACTAATGCTGAAGTTACTGCTGCAGCTGCAAGTAATTGGACTGAACATTTCTCTGAAAAGAAAGGTAAAAAATATTGGAAGAATAAGGCGACTGGTGAGTCAACCTGGAAAATGCCACCTGAATTAGCGAATCCACCTCAAGTAGAGACAAAAGTCTCTGCTCCAACTCCGAATCCTGTTGCACCTGCTCCAGCTGCGGCTGTTGAGTCTGATTGGGTGGAAAAGTTTAGCGAAAGTAAAGGTAAAATGTATTGGAAGAATAAAATAACGGGTCAAACCACATGGAAACCACCACCCCCAACGGCAAGTGCCCCACCTACAATATCAATTCCCGCTATTGCAGAGGAGAAAGTCGCAGAAATTGCTCCTTCAACGAGCAAAGTTGCTGAAGTTATTGTAGACAAAAGATCAGTTGTTTTTCGGAGTGTCGCTAGATGTCCAACAAATCCCACAGGCCTTTATCTCTTTGAATTAATTGGCCCCGTCTCCACTACGCAATTAATACTTCATGAAATTACACAAGAAGCCCCTTTTCAAGCAAGTTGTGAAAGCTTGTTATCAAGTCCCACTCCTTTAAAATTAGATGGCGCCATTGAAGAATCGCGCCGCTTTCCTGTTTCAAGCATACAAAAGATTGTTTGCAATAAGGTAAGAAACCACTTCCTATTTGCCTTTATTCACTCACTGCAAACGGATAGGAGGTAGGGTCGCTTTTGTTAGTGTTGCCAAAGTCTACAGTCGCATCGATTCCAGCTGTCAATGAAATGACCTCTGCTGAAGAAACTAAATCTGGTCCAATAAACGAAGAACGGGTGGAAGAATTATTCGTTTACTTTCATTCCGCCCTATTATGTGAACAACTTTATTATTTAATTCATTATTGTTGTTATCAATGCTCCCCTCCTTCACCTTTCTTGCCTTTAGATCTTTCCAATTATACCGAAAATCATCGGCTACTCATGAAATCAAAGATTGGAGATCTTTTCGTGAATGCATCTTATCTCACCTCAATCCCTGAAAGGTACATTCAATTAGAAATGATTTTAGCTAAATACAATAAACTCTTTTACCAAGATTTATTATTTATTGATCAACTCTCCTCCTCTTCTCCATCAAGCTCGTTAACTACCCCTTACGCGGCGTCTCCTCTTTCCATCCGTTACATTCCGTCTTTGCCTGTTGGTCAAAAAGATATCGAAGTTACCTTACATCAAATTTTCCCATTAGCAGGAATGATTGTCCTCAAGGTTCATCTGCATTTACCTTCAAACAATAGCTCGGACAATTTTCAAACTTCTATTCAACAAATGAAGTCGGGTGCTTGGATGCCTTGCTGGATTCAGATCGACTATCATCAAAAATCTATCACTTTCTTTGAACGAGGTCCAACTCAACCATCAACTTTTAAAATTTATTGCTCTTTTTATCCGACCACATTACTACGAATTCATGACTTGACTGATGTTCAAGATGAATTAAAAATAGAAATTATGGACGCAGTATTGGCCGAAAATAACCAACCAAATGATAATGATAATGATAATGATGATAAAGAATTAGAATTTATTAATATTAGCTTCTTATTCAAGAATGTTCAAGATCTTTGGCGTTGGACTTTATCCTTTTCCTCGATTTGTTCGATGATCCAATGGAAAAACAGCACCAGTAATCATGAGTTTACACAACCGATAAAATTATCCAGATACCATACTCTCACCCTTAGCCCTCCACCACCAGTAGCTTCCTCATCATCCGGTTTAATAACCACACAACAGATCCCAGTTAGAGCAGTTGTTACAGATGGAAATGTACTGTTAGGGTTGGAAAGTGTCATTGTTGATCGTGACATTATTCATCAACTAATTCGTTATGTATCATTACCAGGCTATTTAATTCATCAGCAGTTTAAATTCTTTCATCAACAACAACGGATTCTCATGACCTCAAAACCTCAGAGTAAATCAACTGCTACTCCTAATTCAAGTGAACGCATAAAAGGAATTACTGATGGTTCATTGCTGCTTTCGATAAACGGCTTATCCGCTGTGCAACTACCAGGGAATACAGTAATCAAGTTTATCAATGATATACCAGATGAAATGATTACTGATATGGCTTTTATTAAATTTACTCCAACGGATTTTATTATAAATGCTGTTGAAATTGATCATACAGGATTTGTTCATCATCAATTTTTCACTGGATCCGAGAATTCCCCTTCGTCGGCGACTCATTTGGACACTAGCCCACTTTCAAGTCGCGGCGGCGGAATCGGAAAGAAACTGGATGTGGAATCAAAGAATCAATTACATAGAGTTTTAGAGAAGAAGAGAAATTTTGCTATGCAACAAACTCATAGCGATCCTGATGATACAAGAACGATGGAAGAAAAGCTTCTTGCTGTGCATTTAGGGAGTCATTCTGTTGATCCTGCAAACAATTTACAGACAGCAAAGAAAAGAAAAGAAAACCTTCTGACTTTGCAACAATTCCATTTGACTAATTTTGAAGAGATTAGCTGGACACGATATCGATTAAGTATCACCAATGGTAAAATCGTTATTTCATCTGTTCATCCAACATCTTCAATGAACGGTCTTTTAAATGGATTTGGAGAAATTTTCTATCGCTTTTCATTGAACCAAATGCAATTAAAAGTTATTATTCATCAAAATAAGGACAGCAATGACCTTGTATCTTTACAAGAGATTGGATTCGAGATTTACGATTCCAATTCTCATATTATCTTGCATTGTATGAACTTCAAGAAGTTTCGCGCGTTATTGCATCAATTACTTCTTGGAATGAAACTTTATGGAGCTTTGCCATTAGACTTGCCTTACATATACAGTCAATCGGAAAAATGGAAAATGATTAAGCAGCAATGCGAAATTGGGGTGAGTATCTCAACGACTACCTCCGCTGTTTTGGCGAAGCAGAAACTAATGCTTGAAGGTGGGGATACGCTGTTATTGGAGGATATGGAGGAAAATCAACACAAAGATAGAATGAGGAAAGCTGCCAGCAAGTATGCTACTTCTGGTATTCTCCAACAAGCAGTTTTACTCGCAAATCTGGAAGAAGAAGGAGGAGGAGGAGAAACAGGGAAAGCGGACTCCGAAGAAGACGAGATAAACGGTCGAACTCATCGAGGAGGAGGTAAAGATGAGTCTCATCATCGTCGTGAAAGTGTAATTATGAGTATTTCGAGTGTGCTTGAAGATTATTCTGATGAACATCGATCCCGCAGTCTGTTACAAGCAGCTGAGTCGTTAGAAGAAACCCTGTCTTCTTTGGAGTTGCCTCTAGTCTTCCCCACCCCAACTGTAATCGAGCAAAACTTGCAGGAGTTGCGAAGCATGAATAAAGCAAATCATCAACTAATGGCAGAGTTAATGACGTTGCAACTCGATGTTATTAGTCCAATAGATCCCCTCAATGGTGTTGGTATGGGTGCAGCTGGTGGGCCTTCTCAACAACAGAATAATCCAAACCAAGGCTTACCTGGAGTGACCAATAAAAATCCTTACCAAGGGTATGGAGAAACCCAAACTTTGGAAGATCAGTACGCTGGCGATAGTACCTTGGAGGACAATGATATAGAATCTATTGTCGAGAATGTGAATAATATTGATGATAACCTCTTCTCAACGAATGAACCACCTCATCCGCCGGTGATGTCAGGTCCCATTCCTCCCCCTCCCTCGGGTAGTGGAACACCTCAGCAAGGCCAACTTCCTCGACGTAGTTCCTTCATAACAGGCAATCCAATTGATATTTCGCAACAGAAACCTAACGCACCGAAGCTGACTCGGCGAGCCTCTCGTCTTTCAGTAAGCATTGATTTGAGTAACACGAACGTGTTAAATACTTCTAGTCCTGCCATTCTCCCTCCTCAACAGAGCAAGCCTGTTCCGACCAAGGTAAGCGAAGTTCCAACAGCTTATTTTACGTCTAACTAAAGATAATTTTCATTTAGACTTTCTCCTTGTTATCTGATGATCAATTAGCACTCAAGATATTGTTCCTTCATCTCCGTGAAAATCCGACTGATCTTATTTCCACAGCTTCAAAGATCGTTTCGGTGCCAGATCTCGCTGTATACGCCTATATTGTGGTTAATCGTGTATATTGTCAATTTTCGTCTGATTCATTGCGATTGTGTGACTTAATCGACGCGGCCATGAAATATGAGAATCCTATTTTAAATCAGAGCGGCTCGTCAAAAACTCCTTTAATCACTTCTCCCACCATGATTAATCCTCTTGTTGCTGCCAACACAGGGCTGGGAGGCAACCAGCCGGCTCTTTACTTAGATGATTTCGCAACGGCCGCATCATTAATGTCGAGTGCGGTTTCTCGTGCAGCTGGGATTGGAGTTTCTACCGTTAATAATAACGCGAATACGACAAATTTGAATCCATTAACCAACGGTGCATCCACTGCTTCCACACAACAACAAAATTACCATTATTTATATTTCAACGAATTTGTTCAATATTTCTCTTATTCGATCAAACCTGCAACATCAATAAATTCTGCATTATCCCCCGCGCCTTTTCAATCCCCCTTTAAATCTCTGAATACTCAAGCAGGCTCTTTTAACAAACCTAGCTCTCCTTCCATTCATTCCAATACCTTACTTTTACTAATATTGTATGAAGTTGCTCAACGTTTAGATATTATGACTTTTGTTGAAACATTATGTCAAGACATCCAATTATCTCAAATCCATTTCCCATCAAATGCAATGATGACATCAGCTAATGGATCACAGTATCCTCAGCCATTTCCTCCTGTCAATTCACTCAATTTTACTGTACCCATTCAAGAAATTTGCCAATTTATAATTGATCCGCTAATTCAAAAACTGGAGATCCTCCTAAATGAGAATCAAGTTCCAACTATTCTCTTACTTATGATGAAGAAGTTATCACTTCATTATCATTATGATGTACATTATTTAGAGTATCTTTATGCAATGATCATTCAATTCGTCTTACATAAAATTATGATCTTCTATCGCTCACATTATGATGAAAATAATCCAATACAAGTCGCTAATCATTTAAATCAACAAATTCAACAAATGAATTACATGAGTTATATGATGAGCCAACAGGGAGGAGGCAGTGGATCGGTTGGTTATCCCAACTCTCCTGCTTACATGATGATGAATAATTATGCGACAAACAGCAGTTCTTCGAGCGGAGCATCTTCGAACCCAATGCTGTTTATGCAAGAAGAACAACTTATCTATATGATACAATATATTAAACAGGTGTTATTGCTATGCTTTCAGTCAGCGTGTGCTTCTTCTTCTGTCGGCACTGCTGCGTCTGCCACTGCTCAATCAATCGCTGCAGGAGGGAGCGGAGCATCCGCCATTATGGGAGCCAATAATACCATTCAAATTAACCAGAAAATTGTAACTCTATCATTGTCAGATGTTGCTGTTTTGTCAAAGAGTAAATGGTTGTTATCGCGCTGTTTAGAGAGATTTGTCCATACAATTGAAGATTTGACTCGCCAAAATGTTCATAATTATGGGGCTCCCTCCACGTTGCCCACCACAAACACAGGTCATGCTAACAATGGAGGAAATAATAAATCGCCTTTAGCAAGTTTATCGTATTTACATCAAACTACAGGAAAATCGAAAATTATTGAGGGATATTTATGTTTGAGGCCCTCAGAACTGTTATTTTTACTACAGTTATTCGATTTTTATAACCTGACTTCTTCGTCATTGATTATTGCTTCTTCATCCAGGCAGTTGTCTCAAGCGATTACCATTCTTCAAACCACTGATATCATTGGTCGATTGTCTTATTACACACTTTCATTACCCACTTCGACTGCGACCACAACCGCAACTTCTAGTACACTACTTGGGTCTTCGACTCGAAGAACCTATCAACGACTTTCAATTGACCGCGAGGTGACAATTGTGCTTGAAGTAGATCCTTCAATTCCATTAGGAAAGTTTGAAACAATTGGCAGCTCTGGTGTTGCTGGCATTGCTCCACTTTCGACTCAAACAGCTGGTCTGGGTCATGGAGGATTCGGGCAAAGTAAGAGTTGGGCTGATCTTTTATTCGAGAAGCACGGAGGTGGAGGGAACTTGACCTCTGTTCATAGTGAAAGTATGGATAGCACTGTTCATACAATTATTCCGAGCAACCATGCGAATCAATCAACGCATGAGGTAACAGCTTTATTGGATGACAATAATGCATCACTTTTCCTCTTTCCTGAAGCAACTGGTGGTGCTGGAGTTGGAGATAGCGTTCTCTTCTCCTCAAATAGTAGTGAATTGCAGTCGATCCAGTGGTTGATCAATACTGCAAGAATTACTTTACAATACATTTATGAGAATATTTCTAATCTTTCTTTGCAAAAGTCAAAATCAATTATAAAGGAATTAACCGACATTCATCAAAAACTACAAGAGAAAAAGAAAATAATTCAAGTATTATTAAACGATTATCAAAGATTATTATTAAATAAGGATTATCTTTTTCACGAGAAGTTATTGTTACAAGTTAATTATGATCTCTTACAATACAATATCCAAATTCATGGTCAAACGATGCGCGCTCAAAGAGCAGCAGTGACAAATAACAATGCGGCTGCATCAAACGTTAACTCG
>VFQN01004003.1_pt1 | contig 20060 bp, 23 predicted proteins | sample 3512371 | NCBI WGS metagenome assembly VFQN01 (sample SAMN10412370, study PRJNA504923) | tailings metagenome | isolation source: Replicate 2 from Balatoc abandoned mine | place: Philippines: Itogon, Benguet | collected 2017-08-28
CAATCGTGCCTACATTGCAATGAGGCTTCGTCCGCTCAAATTTCGCCTTCGCCATTTTTGGTCCTGCGTTACTCGTTTCACTGGCCACGACCCCGTGGCCGATGTTTGCGACTTAGTCCTTCGATACCGTCCCCGCGGGGTTTGCTGGAGCGGGTGAAGGGAATCGAACCCTCGTCATCAGCTTGGAAGGCTGTTGCTCTACCATTGAGCTACACCCGCTTCGACTGGTGGAGGGGGCTGGATTCGAACCAGCGTAGGCGTAGCCAACGGATTTACAGTCCGTCCCCTTTAGCCACTCGGGCACCCCTCCGGACGCCCCGCCGGGACAACCCAAACGAAATTGCCCCGCCGTCGCCAGCGGGGGCAATGCTTGGCGGTTATGGTGATTGCCCGCTAGGAAGTCAATAGCAGCGGCATACAAGGCGGGCGGGCATTGCGATGACAGACCCCAAGCGGGCGAAACCGGAGTGGCGAAGGCGAGGAAAGCCGAAGTTTTCACCGCGCCAGCAGCGGCCCCAGCGCCTGCCCGACGGCGCCGTCGAAATCTACGGGATTCACGCCGTGGAAGCCGCGCTGGGCAACCGCGACCGTCGCGTGAAGGGGCTCCACCTGACAGAGAACGCCGAGCGCCGGCTGCGGCCGCACCTGGAAGAGCGGCAGATCGCCTTCGAGCGCACCACGCCGAGGGACCTCGATCGCCGACTGGGCCCCGATACCGTCCACCAAGGCGCGCTGTTGGAAACTGCCCTGTTGCCGGAACCCTCCCTGAAGCAGTTGATCGCCGCCTCGGAGAGCCGGCCGCTGCTGATGCTCGATCAGGTGACCGACCCGCACAACGTCGGCGCCATCCTGCGCTCGGCCGCCGTGTTCGGTGCATCAGGCCTCGTCATGACGCGCCGTCACAGTCCGCCGCTGGACGGCGCGCTCGCCAAGGCCGCGTCCGGCGCGCTCGAGCACGTTCCCATCTATCTCGCGCAGAACCTGGCGCGGACCATGGCCGACCTGAAGGACGGCGGCATGACCGTGATCGGCCTGGATGGTGAGGCGGACGACCTGCTCGAGGAGGCCTCGCAGGGCGAGCACGTTGCGCTCGTACTTGGCTCAGAGGGCAAGGGCCTGCGGCAGCTGACGCGGGAAAGCTGCTCGCTGGTGGCGCGCATCGGCACGGAAGGTCCGCTGGCGAGCCTCAACGTCTCAAACGCGGCAGCGATTGCCCTTCACTGGATGGCCGCACGCCGGCTTGGTCTGGTGCGCCGGTAGGCGCGCGGAAAAGAAGAGGGCGCAGCCCAGTCAGGCCGCGCCCTCTGCAAATCGGTACGACCCGTGATCAGTCGCAGTAGGTGGGACGCCAGCAGCGATACTCGCCGCCCCGGCAAACCCGCTCGCCGTAGCTGTTGAACCAGCAGCGGCGGCCGACCTGTTCGCACTGACGGGGGCCGCGATAGCAGGCCGGACCCTCGTCGTAGTCGTAGTAGCGCGGACCGGCATAGGCACCGGCAATACCCAGCCCGAGAATGGCGCCGACGGCCAGGCCAGCGCCTACGCCACGACGATGGGCTTCGGCGGGTTGAGCCGTCGATGCCGCGATACCGACCACGAGCGCGAGCGCCGCGATCGCGTGCACGATCTTCTTCAACATGGGCCTCTCTCCAGATAACGGCCGGTCAGGCCGGCCCCTCACTTCGGGTTGCATCCAGATGGCTACGCGTATCCGGATATTAGTCCCGGAACGTATGAATACGCCCTGAACGCCAAGGGGCGCATTTTCCGTCGCGACGCGAATACTTACCGATGAGTTTGGCAACACTCGGTCGTCGGCCAGGGATAATCCCAGGCGGGGTGATATTGATAACCGGGGCCGTAATATTTGTAGCGATAGCGGTAGCGCATTTGCGCGCGCGGCACCCAGTAACGTGAGGCATTGCTGGGATAATATCCGGGTTGGTAATAATACCAGGACCGCGGATCGTAGCGGTAGACCTTCCCACGGGCGTCCTTCGGCGTGTAGATGCCGTAGTCGTAGGGGTTGGTGTCCCCGCTGGCGAACGCGGCCCCCGGCGCAACAAGCGCAAGGGCAACGGCGACAGCGCTCAGAGATGTTTTCGCTGACATTCCTTGCTCCTCAGCGGCCTTGGGGAATGAACACGTCTTTCGTTAAGGCAAACTTAAGCACAGCACCGTTGGTGCCGGTATCTCCCAATCAACACAGAATGAGCAAAACCGGCTTTGGGTTTCACGCCGGCTGTTGCTGAACACCGGTGGAAGCAGCCGGAACCGCGGCCAGCCGCTTTTTCTCCGGCCGATAGGCCCTCCACAGCACGAACCCGAAGGATGCCAGCGCAAGCAGAAGCGCAGGCAGGCCAAAGGTCAGGCCGTCTCCCAGGCGATGCGTGAAGCTGATGGCTACAACCCCGGCCGCAATGCCTATCGAAAGCGAGAACAGAGCGGCCGTCAGGATCTCAACCGGCAGGTAAACCCATTTGCGCATGGCGCACCTCGTCGAGGTGTACGCGCACTACAATCCCTCACCTGGAATGCTAGTGATTCGCAGGCCCGCGGGGAAGGCTATTGGCGCATCACCAGCGCGAATAGGTGCGACGGCTCGGATGGCGAACCGGGTAACCCGCGCGGACGTATTCGTTGTGCAGCCAGCGTGTATAGGCGGCGCGATAGCGCCAGTGCGCGTGCTCGCCTGAACGCAGGCGGGGCTGGGAGTCGACATCGGCGACCTGGAGGAGAGGGAGTTCGCCGCGCTTGCCGGCGACGTCCACCGGACCGGCCTCAACAGCCAAGGCGCTTGCCGCAAAGAGCACGGACACCACAACGCAACGACGCATGACGTTACTCCTCAACCGCGCGAATACCACCCGGGCAGACCAGGCTTCATGGGTCCATTCTCGCGCGAAACGGTAAAGAGGAGATTGCCGAACGGCCCGGAACAGGGCTTGCGGGTCCCGCGTTGTCCAATCAGCGATAGCGAGAACCAGATGCCGCAAGCCCAGCACGACCAGATCGAAGTTACAAAAACCGAAGCCCGGCAGGGAACCGGACCCAGGCAGATGGTGTCCGTTCTCACGGTTTCGATCGGCCTGGCCATCTTGGCGGGCGCAGCGCTGCTGGTGTGGTTCTACGTGGTGCCGCAGCCCCCGCCGCCGACGTAACCGATATCCTTGCGCCTATCGCGCGCTTTGCACTTCCGCCTTGGCTGTCCCCAGGTAGGCTGCAACGACCTCCGGATTGCTCAAGACCTCGCCAGGGACGCCGCTCGCCAGCGTGCGGCCGTAGTTCAGCACGTGCACGCGGTCGGCGAGGTCGGCGACCATCTGCATGTCGTGCTCGATCCAGACCATGGCCAGCTTCAGGTCGTGCTTGATGCGCAGGATGAAGCGGGCGAGGTCGTCGCGCTCGTCGCGCGTGAGGCCGGCGGACGGCTCGTCCAGCAGCAGCAGCGAAGGCTCCAGCGCCAGCGCGCGAGCGAGACCGACGATCTTCTGGATTCCGAAGGGAAGCGCGCCCGCATGCGCGTGCCGCACGCCCTCCAGCTCCACGAACTCGATGATGCGCTCCACCGCCTCGCGGTTCGCCACCTCCTCGCGCCGCACGGCCGGCGTGAACAGCATGCGCTGCAGCGGATTGGTGGTGAGGCGTGCATGGCGGCCGGTCATGACGTTGTCGAGCACGCTCATGTGCGGGAACAGCTCGACGTGCTGGAAGGTGCGCGCGATGCCGCGCCGCGCCACCGCGCGCGGCGACAGCGACGAGATGTCCTGCCCGCGGAAGCGGATGCGGCCGTCGCCCTTGTAGATGCGGCTGATGCAGTTGAAGGCGCTGGTCTTGCCCGCGCCGTTGGGGCCAATCAGGGCGAACAGCTCGCCAGCTTGCACGGCGAACGACAGTTCCTCCAGCACGGTCAGGCCGCCGAAGCGCAGGGTCAGGTTCTCGACCTCCAGCTCAGCCATACCACCTCCGGCTGCGGCGGTATTGCTTGACGTCGCGGTAGCTGCGGCGCTTGCCGCTGGAGTGGCCGAGGTAGAACTCCTGGATGTCGGGATGGTTGGTGAGCCGCGCCCTGTCGCCATCGAGCACGATGCGGCCGTTCTCCAAGACGTAGCTGTAGTCGGCGATTTCCAGCGCCACGGCGGCGCTCTGCTCCACCAGCAGGACGGTGATGCCGAGCTCGCGCCGGATCTGCACGAGCCGTGCCGCCAGGTCCTGCACCACCACGGGTGCCAGGCCGAGCGACAGCTCATCGACCAGCAGCAGCTCCGGCTTCGTCACCAGCGCTGCGGCAATCGCCAGCATCTGCCGCTCGCCGCCGGAGAGGAGGCCCGCCGTGCGCGCGTGCAGCTCCTCCAACTTCGGGAAGAACTGCAGCACCTGTGCTTCCTGGCGCTTGCGCTCGGCTGCTGCAAGTCCAGGCGCGGCCGGGACGAGCAGGTTCTCGGCCACCGTCAGGTTGGGAAACACTTTCTCGCGCTCCGGCACGAGGGCGATGCCTGAACGTGCGATGCGGTGCGGCTCCACGTTGTCGATGCGCCGGCCCTTGAAGCGGATGGTCCCTTCCGTGACGCGCGCATCGTCGGTGCCGTGGAAGCCCGAAATCGCCCGCAGCAGCGTGGTCTTGCCGGCGCCGTTGGTGCCGAGAATGCCAACGATCTGGCCCGGCTGTGCGGAGAGCGTGATGCCCTGCACCGCCGTGATGGCACGCTGGTAGACCACCTCCAGCCTGTCGACGCTGAGCAGGGCCTCGCTCATCGCCGCGACCCCGTCATCGGCCGATGCTTGAAGGGCCACAGCAGGAAATAGGTCTGGATGCGCTTCCAGATGCCGACGAGGCCGAGCGGCTCCAGCACCAGGAACAGGATCATGACCACGCCGAACGCCGCGTAGTTCACCGCAAACAGCGAGCCGGCATAGCGCTGCGCGCCGGGCAGTGCGCCTACAGCCGCCTCGATCGCATAAGGGAACAACGTCACGAACACGGCGCCGAGGATGGCGCCCAGCAGCGAGCCCATGCCGCCGATGATGATCATGGCGACGTACTGGATGGTCAGGAACAGCGAGAACGCCTCCACCGAGACGAAGCCGCGGTAGTAGGCGAACAGCGCGCCGGCGAGCGCCGTCAGCGCCGAGCTGACGACGAACGCGAGCAGCTTGTGCGCGGCAACGCCGATGCCGAGCGCCTCCGCCACCGTCTCCTTGGCGTGGATCGCGGCCCAGGCGCGCCCCGTACCGCTGCGCAGCAGGTTGAGACAGACGAGCAGCGTCGCGCCCGCGAACGCGCCCAGGATGAAATACCAGGTGCGCCCGCCCGAGATGGTCCAGCCGCCGAGCTTCGGCGCGTCGATGACGATGCCGGTGGAGAAGCCGCGCTTGGCCTCGTACTCGCCGCCCAGGTAGACAACCAGGAAATGCAGCGCCAGCGTGCTGACCGCGAGATAGAGCCCGCGCAACCTGAGCGACGGCAGACCGAACACCACGCCGAGCAAGGCGCCGACAACGGTCGCGGCCGGCAGCGTCACCCAGAACGGTGCGTTCAGCTCCTTGAACAGGATGCCGGCGGTGAAGGCACCCGCAGCGAGCAGCCCTGCGTGTCCCAGCGAGATCTGGCCTGCGTATCCTGTCAGCAGCATCAGCGCGAGCGCGCCGATGCTGGCGAGGAACACCTGGTTGGCGAGGTCGAGCTGGAAGGGCGAGGCGAAGAACGGGAACGCCAGCAGCGCGATGAGGAATGCCGCGAGCGACCAGCGCTCGGTGCGCGTCTCGACCAGCTTGAGATCCTGCGCGTAGCCGGTGCGGAAATAGCCGCTCGCTCGCGGCCGCCTAGACACGATCGAGCTCCTCGCGCGTGCCGAACAGGCCCCAGGGCCGCACCACCAGCATCGCGATCAGCACCAGGAACGGCACCACCTCCGACAGCAGCGGGTCGACGTAGTGGATCAGCAGCACCTCCGCGGCCGCCACGATCAGCGAGCCGGCGAGCGCGCCGGCGAGGCTGTCGAGGCCGCCCACCAGCGCTGCCGGGAAGGCCTTGAGGCCGATGATGGCCATGGTCTGGTCGAGGCCTGAGTCGAGCGCGATGAGGATGCCGGCAAGCGCGCCCGTCAGCGTGGAGAGCCCCCAGGCCAATGCGTAGACCGCATGCAGGTTGATGCCGCGCTGCGCCGCCAGCAGCGGGCTCTGCCCGGCGGCACGCATGCGGATGCCCCAGCGCCCGAAGCGCAGGAACGAGAGCAGCGCCCCGTAAACGAGCGCGGTGGTCAGGATCAGCAGCGCCGAGAAGAACGAGACGCGCGCGCCGCCCGGCAGCGCAATCGAGGTGTTGGCCACCCCCAGCGCCTGCGCCGGATACTGCTGCTGCGCCGACCACACCAGCACCATGACCCCGCGCAGCAGGATGCCGAGCGCGACCGTGGTCAGAACCGCCGCCAGCACCATCTCGCCCGTCATCTTGCGCATCAAGAACAGGTAGACCAGCACCCCCGTCAGCAGGCTCAAGCCCACCGCGGCCGCGATCGCCGCCGGCCAATAGGAAGTGAACTGCGCCGCCGTCAGCATCAGCGCGTACGCGCCCAGCATCATCAGCTCGCCGTGCGCCAGGTTCAGCACCCGGCTCACGCGATAGACGAGCACATACCCGCACGCGATCAGCGCATAGATCGCAGCCAGCACGACGATGTTGACGGCGAGTTGCAGGTTAGGGCCTCACGCGGTGCGTTCAGTTGTCATCCCGGCACTCGTTGCCGGGATCCAGCTTTCCGCGAACGCCGGAACAAGCTGAGGGATGGATCCCGGGCACAAGGCCCGGGATGACAGATGTTACTTCACGTCGAAGGCGACCCAGTCCTTCACCTGCGTGACCGCGCCCTTGGCCGTATCCCAGCGGTAGACGCGATAGTATTGGCGCGTGCGGAAGTGGTTGTCCTTGGTCCACTCGATGGGGCCGCCGCGCAGGCCCTTGGTGTCGACCTTGAGGCTGCTCATGGCGTCGGCGAGCTTCTGCGGCGTGGCCGGCCAGCCGGTTGCCTTCAGCGCCGCCTCGATCACCATGCCGGCGATCCAGCCCTCCGCCATCTGCTCGGCCGGATATTGGGAGCCGGCCTTCTTGGCGGCCTCCCTAATCTCCGCATGGATCGGCAGGTTGTCCTGGAACAGCGCGTTGGCGCCGACGACATAGAACTGGCCGTCCTTCAGTCGCGCGAGCTCGCCCTCGGCCTCAAGATGCGCCCAGGCCACGTAGTCGCCCTTCCAGTCGAGGCGGCGCAGGGCTTCCAGCGTGCGCACCTGCGTCACCCACGGCGCCCACGAGTAGCCCCAGTTGGCGCCCGCGTCCTTGATCTTGGTGGCGAACGGCGTGTAGTCGGGCGTCGGCGGCGGGATGATCTCCTTGGCCACAACGCTCATGCCGAATGAGGGCGCCTGCGCTTCCGCGAAATCCATCTCGCCGCGCGACAGCGGGATCGCCATGGCCGAGAGGCCGAGCTTCACAGGCTCCTTCGCCGTCTCCTTGATGAAGCCGAGCGTGGCGCGGCTGTCGTAATTGGCGGCGAACGCCGTGGTGCAGAACTGCAGTGCGTCAGCAGGCGGATAGACCGTCGGCGGGCACACGGAGCTGGCAAACAGCAGCGGCACGTTGGCGGCCTTGGCCTCGGTCGTCACCGGCGCATAGGTGGACGACAGGCTCGCATTCAGCATCAGGATCACGTTGTCCTGCGTGAGGAGCTTCTTGGCGTTGGCGGCCGCCTTGCCGGGCTGGGCCGAGTCGTCCTGCAGAATGAGGTTGATCTTCTTGCCGTTGACGCCGCCGGCCGCGTTCACGCGGTCGATATAGATGCGCAGCGCATCGACGGCCGGCGCATAGGTGCTGGCGGGCGGACCGGTGAGCGCGCCGGTCAGGCCGATCGTGTAGGCGTCTTGCGCCGAGGCGGGCAGGGCCAGTGCGAACGTGGAGGCCACAAGGGCCGCGCCCAGTGTGCGATGTCTCATTACTTCCTCCCAGATGCTTGTTGACGTTATCGATGGTTCAGGCGAGTGCGCCGGCAGCGCTGCCGGCGAGAAGCTGCTCCTCCTTGTCGTCGTACATCTCTTCAACGAGCGCCTTGAAGCGCTCGTACATGAGCTGGCGCTTGACCTTGCGCGTGGCCGTCACCGGCTCGCCTTCCTCCTCCGGATCGAGCGCCTTCGGCAGGATGCGGAAGGCCTTCACCTGCTCGACACGGGCAAGCTCGGCGTTGGCCTTGTCGATCTCGCGTTTGATGAGGCCCTGCACGCGCGGATGCTGCGTCAGGCTCGTGAAGCCGGTGTAGGCGACGTCGTTGCTGCGCGCCCAGTCCGCCACCGTCTCGAAGTCGATCTCGATCAGCGCGGTGAGATACTTGCGGCCGTGGCCGAACACCACGACCTCGGCGAGGTAGGGGCTCGCCCGCAGCGTGTTCTCGATGAAGGAGGGCGAGATGGTCTTGCCGCCCATGGTAACGAGGAAATCGCGCGCGCGGTCGATGAGGCGCAGTGCGCCGTCGCGCCATTCGCCGACGTCGCCCGTGCGCATCCAGCCGGTGTCGCCGAGCACCGCCGCAGACGCTTCCGGGCTGTTCCAGTAGCCCTCGAACAGGTCCGGCGAGCGCACCAGTATCTCGCCGTCGTCGGCGAGCTTGACCTCGAACCCCTCGGGGATGGTGCCGACGTCGCCCGGTCGCGGAAACGGCCCGCGCTGGCCGGCGATGATGCCGCCCGCCGTCTCGGTCTGCCCGTACATCTCGCACACGTTGACTCCGAGCATGTGCCACACCGCCATCGTCTCGGCGGGCAGCGGCGCACCGCCGGATACGACCAGTTGCAGCTTGTCGAAGCCGATCTTGTTGAGCACCGGGCGAAAAACGAGCGCGCTCCACACGCCCTGCATGAGCGCTGACAGGCCGCCAGCCGAGCCCGTCCAGCGCCGGCGCGCGTGCCCGCGCGCGAAGGCGACGGCGCGGTTGTAGGCAAAGCGCTTCACGGCCGAGGAACTGCCGACCTGCACCAGCACATTCGCCGCCATCTTCTGCAGGTAGCGCGGCACCGTGAACAGCACGGTCGGCGCCGTTTCGAACAGCGTCTCCGGCAGATCCTCCGCCGTCTCGCCGATGTGCGGCACCATCTGCGTCATCAGCGGCAGCGTGACGGCGATGTCACGGCCGAGCACGTGGCACAGCGGCAGGTAGGCGACGGTGCGGTGCGGCGTCTCGACCAGCATCGGATACTGCGCCGCCACTGAGCGGGTCGCGGCCAAATGCTTGCCGTGCGTGACGAGCGCACCCTTGGGATGCCCCGTGGTGCCCGAGGTGTAGACGATGAACGCCGGCTGCTCGGGACGTACCTTGGCGACCTCGCCCTCAAGCCAACCCAGATCGGCACCGCCACTCGCTTCGAGCAGCTTTTCGTAGGCCACAACCTTCTCGTGGCTGAAGGCGAACAGCGCGGTGTCGTCGATGACGATGATCCGGCGCAGCGCTGGCAACTGGTCCACCAGCGGCAGGATGCGGTCGACGAATTCCTGGTCCTCGGCGATGAACAGCACCGCGCCGCCGTCGCGCATCTGGTAGGCGACCTCCTGCGGCGAGGCCGTGGGATAGATGCCGTAGACGATGGCACCCAGCGACTGCGCGGCCTGATCGCAGACCAGCCACTCCTCGCACACGTCCGCCATGATGGCGATGCGGTCGCCGGGGCCGAGCCCCTCCGCGGCCAGCGCCTTGGCCGTGCGCGCGACCATGCCCGCGTACGCGCGCCAGGTCCGCTCGCGATAGATGCCGAGCTGCTTGGCGCGGAAGGCCACATCGTCCGGCCGCTGCCGCGCGCGCTCCAGCAGCAGAGCCGGCGCCGTGGTGCGGCGCAGCTCATCTGCGGATCGGAGCCTGGCGGCTGTGCCACTCATGACATGCGTAACGCCTCAACGTCTCGGCGCACCCTCCGCAACAGCGAGCCCCTTGGCGACAATCTCGGCAAAACCACCGGCGATGCCGCCAAGATCCTTGGCCCGGTCGGCCTCGCGCCAGTTGATGACCGCGTTGCACATGCCGAGCACCGCCAGCATGGCGAGCCGCGCGTCGGTTCCGGCGCGGATGCTGCCGTCGTCGATGCCGTCCTGGATCACCTGCTCGAAGAAGCGCTCGATGCGCCGGCTCTTGCGGCCGACGCGCTTACGGCTGGCATCGGGCAGGTAGCGCCGCTCGTTGATGAACACGCGCACGTAGTCCGGCATGGTCTGGATGGGCGCAAGATGGGAGGCGATCAGCAGCCTTAGCTTCTCCAGCGGCGGCACATCCATGCCCATCACGCGCTCGGCGCCCTCGACGAAGCCGTCGGTGCCGCGCGCGCACACCTCTTCCAGCGCCGCTTCCTTGGAGGGGAAATAGTAGTAGAGGCTCGCCTGGCGCATGCCGAGCACGTCGGCAATCGCCTGCGTGGTGGTGCCGTGATAGCCGCGCTCGGCGAACACGCGGGCGGCCGCGTCGATGATCTCGTCCGCGCGCCGCAGCACCCGGCTGTTGCGAACGAGGCGCGCGCGCGGCGTGTGCGTGGTCACGGGACCGGCCCTGCTCCTGGGACGAGTTGTATGGCTTGCTCTATACAATTATAGAATCTATACGTCTATCGAAAACGCGGCCAGCGCAGCGAGGACACCCATGGCGACAGCTCCAACCCAGCGTCCGCCCTTCCGGGCCGATCACGTCGGCAGCCTGTTGCGGCCCAAGGAGTTGCGCGACGCGTTCCGGCGCCATGCGCACGGCGAACTCGGCGACGCCGCCTTTGCCGAGATCCAGGACAAGGCCATCCGCGACGTCGTGCGGCTGCAGGAGGATGCGGGGCTGAAGGTCGTGACCGACGGCGAGTTCCGGCGCAGCTCCTACTGGGGCCGCTTCGTGGAGCGCTGCAGCGGCTTTGAGATCAAGCCGGCCGTGTTCAAGTTCCGCGACGACCACGGCCACGAGGTGGATTTCACCGCCACCTACGCCTCCGCCAAGCTTGCGCGCACGCAACCGCTCGCCGTCGACGAGTTCGCGTTCCTCGCCCAAGTGACCAAGGTGACGCCGAAGATCACCATACCGGCGCCCTCCACCATGCATTTCTACCGCTGCACCGATTTCGCCGACCCGAAGGTCTATGCAAACGCGGAGACCTTCTTCGCCGATCTCGCCGCCATCTACCGCCAGGAGATCGCCGACCTCGCCAAGGCCGGCTGCCGCTACATCCAGCTCGACGAGGTCGCCATCGCCATGCTGTGCGACCCCGCCATCCGCGACAAGGTCGCGAGCGCGGGTCAGGACCCCGACAAGCTGGTCGACCTCTACATCAAGGGCATCAACGATTGCGTGGCCGGCGCACCGGCCGACATGGTGGTCGGCATCCACATGTGCCGCGGCAATTTCCGCGGCCACTACCTTTCCGAGGGCGGCTACGAGTCGGTTGCGGAGCGCTTCTTTACGGGCACCAACGCCACCCACTTCCTGCTCGAGTACGACACTGCCCGCGCCGGCGACTTCAAGCCGCTGCGCTTCGTGCCCAAGAGCAAGGGCGCCGTGCTTGGCCTCGTCAGCACCAAGACGCCGGTGCCGGAAGCGCTCGACGACCTCAAGCGCCGCGTCGGCGACGCCTCCAAGTTTATCGATCTCGACCGCATCGGCATCGGGCCGCAATGCGGCTTCGCCTCCACCGCGGCCGGCAACCCGCTGTCGCTGGACGATGAGCGCGCCAAACTTCGCCTGCTGGTGGCGGCCGCGTCCGCGATCTGGGGCTGACGCGCGGCGCCCCGCTCGGGCACCGACTAACGCGTTGCCGGTGGGCCGCTGCCACTTGCGGGTTTGCAGGTTTTGGCGATCATGCTAAGCGCCTGACCGATCAGCGCGGGGCCGGCTTAGCTCAGCGGTAGAGCAGCGGTTTTGTAAACCGAAGGTCGGGGGTTCAATCCCCTCAGCCGGCACCAGTACTTAGCGGATAATTGGTGGGTCTGCTGGGGGTTCGGGGTAACGATCGGGGTGACAGAATGCGGGCCTCTCAAAGGGTGGCCATCATTGATCGGGTCGCGAGCGAGCTTCAATCCCGCTACACTTTTCACGATATCGACCTTTATTTACAGGCGTTCAAAATCAAGACGCCGCACGGGTTTGACGATTTCGATAGTAAAGCAGCCTACGCCAAGACTCACCTGGGTCCTCTTCCGAGCGAAGTTCTGGCTCGGATGGCCGAAGACCTTGAGCTAGGATTCGAAACCTCCGCCGCGGTCGTTACGCGCCCCAAAAACTGGCAGGACTCAAACGACTTCAAGCTTTTCGTGAGCCATTTGTCCGCCGAGAAAGCCAAGGCGACACGCTTACGAGATTGCCTCGAGCCGTTTGCAATCAGCGCATTTGTGGCGCATGAGGACATTAGGCCGACCGCCGCCTGGCAAGTGGAGATAGAGCGGGCATTGCGGACCATGGACGCGTTTCTTGCCATCCACACGGCTGGTTTCTCGCAGAGCTTCTGGACTCAGCAGGAGATTGGATTTGCGGTCTGCCGGGGGGTGAAGATCATTTCGCTGAAGATGGGCGAGGACCCTACGGGCTTCATTTCCGTGCATCAGGCGCTTCCCCGGCTTGGTAGGACCGCCGAGGCCATCGCGCAGGAGATAGACACCTTGCTGAAAGAGGATCCGCGCACTTCGTCAGCGTTGATCGAAGCGATGAAAGCATCGATCCCGTTCTAAAGGGTGCACCCGCGCCGCAATCTCCACTACCTGCCGAGCCACTGTAGGTGGTTCCTCCCACCCCGTAGACTCTGCTTCCCAACATCAAGCCGAGCCCGCCACGTCAAGGACATGCGCTCGAGCTGACATATGCCATGCAACATTGCATAGGTGTGCACTGAATATCGTGATACTGTCTGGAATCTGATCGCGGCCAAGCTCAGAGGGGCACAGTTGTCGGTTCCAGACCAGGATCCTGCAATAGACCAGACCCATCGGCTGTCTGGTAAGGCTCGCCTAATCGATCTCGCCTTCCAAAACCCCTATCTCCACTTCATAGCCTCTGAGTTTTGGGCGGGCGTAGCGTCCGTGTCCGTCTACATGTTCTACCATCTCGCGGCCTTCTCGATACAGTTTGCCGTCAGCATCTTGCCACTCCAAAACCACGCGCCGGCGGCATTCTTGGAAGCTACCCTTCACTGGGGTGCAGCACTCGGTGCGAGTTGCACATTCGGCGTCGTAACCGCCTACCAGCTTCTCGTTTTGATGCGTCGGTTGCGGGAGGACCTACTTAAATGAGCCGAGAGTCCGTATCGGTATTTGGAGCCTCCGAGGCGCAGGAGTTCCACAAAACTTGGAGGTTTCGGCTTCGTCGGCCGCGACACCAGCACGGTATAGGCTTCGGCTTCCTTTTTCGGTTCGTACTAGCTTGGCTGTCAGTGCTGATTTTCATTCTTGTGATGGTTCCGATTGGGTACCTGCTGAACTGGGAAATGAACGGCGTTGCGCTCGGCTTCTGCGGAGCGTTGATGTGCTTGCTAATCCTATTTGGCGAACATCTGCGCTCTCGTGTGTACGAGAGAGTATCAGTCGATGACCCTTCGCACTTTGAGATCGAACTTCATACGGGTCGCCGTCCGTCTTTCTCGCTGAAGTACGGGCATAGTTCGCCTGATCTTGGGGGTATTGCGGAGCGACGCGCATTGTTGGCAGTGTGGTTGAAGCGCTGCTTTGACGTGCTCGTGGCGTCGGGGCTACTCATCCTGCTGTTACCGTTGTTGGCTGTCATTGCGGCGCTAATAAAGTTCGAATCTCGTGGCTCAGCACTCTTCAGGCAGCGCCGAAGAGGGCTTCGGGGAGAGGAGTTCTCCATCTATAAATTCCGCACTATGAAAGTTGCTGAGGATGGCGACACCGTGCCGCCTGCAAGCGATGTTGACTGGCGTGTAACGGCAGTTGGCAGATTCCTGCGGCGAAGTAGTTTGGACGAACTCCCTCAGTTGATGAACGTTTTGAAGGGCGACATGTCCCTAGTTGGTCCGCGGCCAATTGCCGTGTCACACCCGATCGACGCTCGACTTGAGCACTTGCAGAAGGTGCTGCGTCGGTATGCGGAACTCCATGAGCTCAAGCCTGGTATGACCGGATTGGCGCAAGTTTACGGATACCGCGGTGAGCAGATGGACGGCGTGGATAGCCTAGAGCTTGCACGCCGCCGTTTGGAGTTCGACCTGTACTACCTCAGCAAGTGGTCGCTGTGGCTAGATTTCAAGATTCTTCTCAAGACTGCGTTAGTCGTGAATCGTGGTCTTAGTTGAGCCGCGCCAAAGTCACCACGTTCCCGTGCCGGCCGCGCGCCATCGTGACCAAGCCGGCAGCCACCATAGCGCGCACCTCATCCGTAACGGCTGAACGTGGCCGACCAACCTGGCCCGCAAGTTTACGGATGCTCTCTACACGGCCGCCAGCGTGGCTCAGAGCAGCCAGGATGGCTCGGTTTTGTGAATCGAAGGTCGGGGGTTCAATCCCCTCAGCCGGCACCATCCCGAGACGCGCGTCCGGCCTGGGTGCGTGCAAAGAACATAGCGGAAACGCTGCCGCGTGTTCGGTACAGTTTCGCGGCACTGCTCCACACATTTGGCCGCCGCGGCTCTCGACGCATGACAATTGAGCGCCTGGCGGTGCTATGCTCGATCCGCCGACGCCGACCGCTGGAGCCTCCGACGCAATGCGCCTGACCAAGTTCACCGGCCATGCCATCCGCATCCTCGTCGACTGCGCGCAGGCGGACGGCGAGCTCGTCAAGGTCGCGACGTTGTCGAACCGGCTGCAGATCACGCAGCAGAACGTCTTCAAGATCGTCAACCTGCTGGTACGCGCCGGCTTCATAGCATCCATGCGCGGACGCAACGGCGGCGTCCGGCTCGCGCGCCCAGCAAGCGCCATTCGCATCGGCGATGTGGTGCGCGCCACCGAGGTGACGCACATGGAAGTCGAAGGCGCGACCGGCGCGCTGCGCGACCGTGGCGTCAACCGCGTGCTGGACGATGCGCTCGGCGCCTTCATCGAGGTTCTGGATCAGCATACCATTGCCGATATGCTGAAAAGCGGCTCTGGCTTTGCGGCCAAGCCCACCAAGCCGGCGCGACGCGAGAAGAAGGGCCCCGCCCGCGCGGCGCAACTCAAGTCGTCGGCGCGTCTTCGCCGCAGCTCGCAAACGCTCTAGGCCGACCGTCAGACGGCAGAGCCTCCGAGTTTGTTTTTTTACAAATTCTAAAGTGATCTCGCGCACTTGACAGGCCGCAGGTGGAGGCGAATTGTCAATTCGTCATCGCTTACGATGGCTTTCGATGTCGGGGCCTTGAACCCCAACACTTGAGAGTAGTCATGTCCTTCCCAGCCTCTCCGGCGTGCACGCACAAGGCATCCGCGCGCCGCGCACCAAGCGCACACTGTCGAGGCACCGGCGATGCATAAGACCACCGCCGCAGCGCCTGGCCTTGTCGCACCGGCTTTGGAACTGGGTGCGCCCGAACGGCTGGTGGGCCTCGGCTTTCGCCTGTGGCTGTCGGGATTGAAGACCGGCGACATCAGCTACTGGGAGAAGGCCTGGTGTGCCTATTCCAGCTCGATGGGGGCCCAGGCCGCCAAGTCCGCCGTGCGCGACCTGTCCTGCTGGGTCCGCGCCATCCGGCACAACTCGCGGCGCAATCTCGAGACCGCAGCCGCCGGCTGCGATGGCTTCTGCCGCGACGAATGCGTCGCCATCGCCATGATCGCCGCCTGCCAGCATGAAGCCTGCCCCGCCATGCGCGCCTGCGCCTTTGCCCTGCTTGGCTGCTCCATGATCGATGAGGTCGTCGGCGGCGCCGAGAGCTTTGCCCGCACGCTGCAAGGCGCCGATCGCGTGCTTTCGCCGGTTGCTGCCAACACGTCCGCTCTGCTGTCGCTGCCGGCGGCCTCCGCCTTGAGGCACTGAATGATCATCTGCTCCTGCGCCGTCATCACCGACCTCGACATCGAACGGGCGCTGATCGAGATCCTCGACACGCCGGACGCGCCGCTGCCGACGCCGGGCGTGGTCTACAAGCAGCTGCAGAAGAAGATGGTGTGCTGCGGCTGCTCCGCGCTGGCGGTGGAGACCATCTACAATAAGATGGAGAAGCTCGCTGAAACCGGCGTTGTCTGCCCTTACGCCTGCGCCTGCGCGCAAGGCCGGCTGCTCAAGTGCGCCGACGGCACGCACGCCATGCGCCTGATCGAGAACGCCATGGCCAACCGCGGCAGCTCGCGCCGATCCGCAACCGCGAACGGCGAGCTGGCACCAGCCTAGCTCAGGCTTGTCCTTCCTGCGTCCTTTGCGCGCCCTTCAACTGACCAATTGAAGTCAGTTTAAAATCATTCTAACTTCGTGCACGACTGGCAGCGTCGACAGCCACGGAGAGGCGAAATGAAGGGCAAAAAGGAAGTCATCGACATCCTCAACGAGGCTCTCAAGCTCGAGTTGGGTGCCATCAACCAGTACTGGCTGCACTACCGCATGCTGCACAACTGGGGCTACACGCGGCTTGCCAAGAAGGAGCGTGCCGAATCCATCGAGGAGATGCATCACGCCGACAAGCTCACCGATCGCATCCTGTTCCTCGAAGGCCTGCCGAACCTGCAGCACGTCGCGCCGCTGATGATCGGCCAGAACATCAAGGAAGTGCTGGAGTGCGACCTCAAGGGCGAGCACATCGCCCGCGACACCTACACGCGCGCCCGCGAGATCTGCCGCAAGAACGAGGACCTCGTCTCCATGCAGCTGTTCGAGGAGCTGCTGAAGGACGAGGAAGGCCACATCGACTTTCTGGAAACGCAGCTCGACCTGCTCGACAAGATCGGCGTGCAGAACTACGGCCAGTTGAACTCCGACTCTGCCGACGAGGTCGAGGGCCACTGATCTCTCCTCAGCGTGCGCGTGCGGCGGCATCAGTCGTCGCACCACGCCCGCGTCAGGTTGGCGGCGCACTTGGCGAGCAGATCGCCTTCCGCCGTCTTGCCCTCGCGCTCGAACAGCCGCCGCCGCGCCGTCTCCAGATCGTAGAGAAGCTCGCGCCGGCCCGGATCGCGAATGAAGCTGCGCACCCAGCCCGCCGCCGCCAGACGCGCCCCGCGCGTCACCGGTGCAACACGATGCAAGGTGGTCGCGGGATAGGTGACAATGCCGCCCGCCGGCAGCTTGAAGGCCTCCTCGCCCGACGACGTCTCGATCACGAGCTCGCCGCCGTCGTAGCTGCCGGGATCGGCGAGAAACAGGGTGAAGGACACATCCGTCCTCATCCCGCCCATCAGCGCGTCATCGACATGCGCGCCATACGCGTGGCCCGCTTCGTAGCGCGAGAACTGCGGGCCGATGACCGTCTTGGGCAGCGTCGCCAGCGCAAACACGGGATGCGCCAGCAGCCGCCCACCCACGAACGCGCGCAAGGCGGCGATCTCGTCGCTGTCCGCCGCCTGCAGGTTGTCCTTGACGCCCCGCGCCGCCCAGCCCGCGGTGTCCTTGCCGTCGGCAAAGCGCGCCTGCGCGACGGCCTTGCGCACGGCCGCGACATCTGCGGCACTGAGCACGTCGGCAATGGCCAGGATCATCGGCGGCACCTATTTCTTGACATGCATAGTAGAGTTCATAGACCGGTTGCGCAGTTCAACGGCGGAGCATGACGATGGCGAAACTGACGCGCAAGCTGTGGCTCGGAATTGGCGCGGCATCGCTGGTCGGCCTGCCCATTCCGGCCACGGTCGTCGCGCAGGAGCCCGCGCACAAGGGTCATCAGCAACCGGCCGCCAAAGGGGAAGGCCCCGGCCAAACCGCCGCGCCCGGCGGCGAAGCCTATCTCACCGACGGCGGCCCGCGCGACACGCGCATTCGCTTCTATCGCGACATCGAGCTGATGCGCGGCCACCTGCTCGTCGGCGGCGAGCTGATCGCGCTCGGCCTGTGGGACGAGGCGCTGCCGCACTTCCTGCATCCGACCGAGGAGCTGTACGGCCTGCTGGACAAATACATCAAGCTGCATCGCATTCCGCCGTTCCAGCGCGACCTGTTGGCGCTGGCGCAGACCGTCAAAGCCAAACGCAAAGGTGCCTATCAGCAGTCGCTCAAGGTCGTGCAGGCCCGGCTCGACACGGCCATGCTGACCGCCAAGAAATTCATGCACCCGCAGCACCGGTTCACCGTCCAGTCTGCCGTCGAGATCCTGCGCGTCGCGCAGTCGGAGTACGAGGCCTCGATCGAGGACGGCAAGTTCACCAAGCCGGTCGAATATCAGGACAGCCGCGGCTTCGTGCTGCGCGCGGAGCGCATGATCGAGGGCGCCGCGAGCATCCTCGGCAAACTCGATGCGCCGGCGCTGCAGCGCGTCCGCGCCGATCTCGCGCGCCTGAAGGCGGCGTGGCCCGCACCTATGCCACCCGCCGCGCCGGTAATGGAGCCCGGCCAAATTTCGGCGATCATCTCCGACATCGAGTTGCATATGTCGAGGTACTGAATGGAGCTGGCACGCCGCCTCGCAGCCTTCTTCGCCGGCGTGCTCCTCGGTTTCGCGGGCCTCGCGAGCGTTGCCGTTTGGCTGCCGCGCGAGGCGGCGCTCGCACAGCAAGCCGGCGGCGACCCGTTCTCCACGTTGAAGCTCCAATATGCGCGGCCGACGTTCGTGCCGCGTCCTCCGGGCGACGCGCCGGCACCCGCCGTCATCGCGCTCGGCGAGCGCCTGTTCAACGACAAGGCGCTGTCGTCGACCGGCACCGTCGCCTGCGCCTCCTGCCACGACCCCAGGCTCTCATTCACGGACGGCGAGCGCACCGGCAAGGGCGTCACCGGCAAGCGCCTCGCACGCCACACGCCGACGCTGTGGAACGTCGCCTTCAGCCCGTTCCTGTTCTGGGACGGCCGCGCCATGAGCCTCGAGGACCAGGTGCGCTTCCCCGTCGAGCATCCCGACGAGATGGGCGACACGCTCGACAACGGCCTGCGCCGCCTGTCGCAGCGGGAGAGCTACCGGCAGGCCTTCCGCGACGCCTTCGGCGACGATCGCAGCATGACGGCTCAGCGCGCCGCCCAGGCGCTCGCCGCCTACGAGCGCACGCTTATCTCGCCGCCGACCCGCTTCGACCGCTGGATCGCCGGCGACGCCGCCGCACTCACCTACAGCGAGGTCAACGGCTTCCGCCTGTTCAACGGCCGCGCCCGGTGCAGCGCCTGCCACACGGGCTTCGCCTTCACCGACCACAACTTCTACGACATCGGCCTCGCCGGCACCGACAAGGGCCGCGGCAAGGAGATCGGCCTTGCCGCCGCCGACTTTGCCTTCAAGACGCCGACGCTGCGCGAGCTGGCCTGGACCGCGCCCTACATGCACGACGGCTCGCTCGCCACCCTCGACGACGTCATCCGCCACTACCAGAACGGCGGCGTACGCCGCCCCACGCGCAGCACCGATCTGCCGCGCGATCTCAAGCTCAGCGCGCAGGAGCGCGGCGACCTCATCGCCTTCCTGCAGAGCCTGTCGAGCGAGGCGGCTCCGGAGCCTTCCACCGAATCCTGGGTCGGCGCCGGCCGGCCCGCGCCGCCGTCGCTCCCGAGCGAGACCACCGTCGTCAGCCAGGCCGGCAAGAATTTCTCTCCCGCGCACGTGCGCATACCGGCGGGCAAGACGCTCACCATCCTCAACGACGATACGCGCACGCACAACGTCCGCATCTTCGATCCAAGGCTCGACTTCAACTCCGGCGCGCAGGAACCCCGTCAGAGCGTCACCCTCACCTTCCCGGTCGCCGGCACGTTCCAAGCCTTCTGCAGCATCCACCCCTCGATGCGCCTGTCGATCGAAGTAAAGTAGCCGCCATCCCACGCGCGCTCCGCCATCCACGTCCCCAATATTGTCGTCCCGGAATCGCGCTCCCATCCCAACCTGTCATCCCGGAGTTGCTCTCCCACTCCAACCTGTCATCCCGGAACGCGCGAAGCGCAATGTCCGGGACCAGGGCACCACGTGACACGCTGATTGTTCTTGGCTCCTGGGTCCCGGCTCTCGCT
>VFQN01004004.1_pt1 | contig 20059 bp, 27 predicted proteins | sample 3512371 | NCBI WGS metagenome assembly VFQN01 (sample SAMN10412370, study PRJNA504923) | tailings metagenome | isolation source: Replicate 2 from Balatoc abandoned mine | place: Philippines: Itogon, Benguet | collected 2017-08-28
GGCGCCGAGAGCGCCAGCGAGCAGCCCCTCAGTCATCCCTGTTGCCCTGCCCTTGCGCCGTGCCTGTGACCGCACCTCCACAAAGCAGAGCACTTGTCCCCCCGCCTTCGACCCCGCCCGCCCGCCCCCCCCCCTGGCGACGCTACTACATACCAGCACAGCACGATGTGCCATGGCGCTTATGGTACGCGGGTGTACGTGTACTGCCGACCGCTGCGTGGGCGGCCAGCAGTCCCTGGCTGCGCGCCTCCCACAGCGCGGTAGCATTTGGCCCCAGGCGTGGCCCTCCCAACCGCTGGCTCCGTCGCGGCCGCTTCCTCTGCCGCCGCCTCTGCCGCTGCTTCGAGCCAGGCAGCTCCACTACCTACCGTGCTACCGCTGCGCCTGCCCTCGCTGTGGCTGCGGACAAGTTGGTCGAGGGTGCCGTTCACCCTCGGGGTAAGGTAAGGCAAGGTAATCCATTTTCGGTTGTCGTACAGCTGGAGCGACCCGCTCCCCGCTCTGGAGTGACACGCTACACAAACACCAAAGCAGCAAGCAACTGCGATGCGCTGAAAGCAAGCTCAGCCGCCCATATGCAGGGACCGCAGTCCTAAAGGCCTCTGGGTGTGCCTAGTGCAGGACATCCACCAACTGCAACCCGCCGCGCACCTCGCTGCCGTGCAGCTCCTGCAGGTGCCCCGCGCAGTCCTCCACTGTCAGGCGTGGCGGTGTGGGCCACCGGCCGATAAGGTGCAGGTGACGACCACGGCTGCAGCCTGGTCCCGTACGGCACACGCGGCGTTGCAGCGGCGTCCCGCCCCTGGCTGCTGCGTACGGTAGCCCTGCTGCGATACGGCGCCCCAGGGGAGTCGGTCGACCGAGGCAGGCGCCAGGGTCGCAAGAGGCGCCGCAAGGTCGGCCGCTGTAGTGCAGCGCCTTCAGACACACACTCAGAGACGTGGGGCTGCGGTCCCGCCGAGCCGGGGGAGTGGACAGCAACTGACGACTGCTGGGACGTCCCTGAGCCCCCGGTTCAAGGGCCCTCCGCAGTGCTCAGTATGAGAGTGATAGTGCATGCAGAGCCGCGATGAAGAATTCGTGCATACCAGGGGGCAGGGTCTGAAACGGGGGCTGCTGAAAGGCAGCAACCCAAGCACCCAACCGTACAGGGCGATCAAAGGGTTCCCCTGTAGCTGTAGCCTCTGCACGACTCCCTTCTTGATCGCTGTTTGTTCATTCCGCCAAACGCCACGTCGCGCCGCCACCCGCCAGCGTACGCCGCCACCACCGCGCCCTGAAGGACTGGCAACGCCGCCGCGTCCCGCCCCGCCCCCGCCAGCCTCTCTCCCGCCCGCCGCCGCCAGGTCACCCGCCGCCAGCTCCTGCCATGTGGTGCGGGTGCGCACCACGCTGGCGGCGTTGGCAGCATCCAGCTCCCCCACCTCAGCAGGGATGATGTGGTGCTGGGGGTGCGGAAGGTGGGGTGGGTTGGGATGCAGCGTGTTGCTGTCATTGCAATCGTGCATGCAGGCCCGTGCGAGTCATTAAACAATCGAGCGCTGGACTTGCGAGTACGCATGCGCTCCGACAACTACAGCACCATGGCCGCTGCAGGGTCTGAGCCCACCACACGGAGCGCCAGAATCGCCGGCGAACAGCGCGCTCCTCACTCCCTTGCGCTGAGCACCAAAGCCCCTCCCGCGAAGAGCTCCTGCGCAAACTCAAGCCCTCGCCAATGCCGCGCTGCCCCCGTAATGCTGACCCCTGGGTGCTGCGCATCAGTGAACAAATAAGCTAGCTTGCTGCCGAGGACCCTGCCCCCCGCCCCCATACCAGACGCTACAAGCGTACCTCACACTCGTGCCCTGACACCGCACACGCACTGGGACCACAGTGCCGCGGCCCTACCGCACCACACACCCGCGCACCATCAGGTACTACTACGTGGCGCACTCCCCCTGCTGCACTACTCACTGCCGTACAGCCGCGAGCTTGCAACGGGCGCACCTCTTGGCGTAGCAACTCGTTACTGCAGCGGCAGGCATCGACATCGGGCGCAAGCGGAGGGCTTGTGCCGCCATTGCCCCTGGCACTGCCTGGGAGCAGCCACACAGCAGGCGCCCCACAGTGTCCAGTCCTCGCGCTTACGGGGGTGGAGGCCCAGGCGCCCTGGGGGCAGGGGGCAATATACCGCGGAAGTGTAAACAGAGGCACAGGACAAAGCGTGGCGACCGGGGGTAGGGGGCAGGGTGTCGCGGGTATCCCGTGCGTGGCACCCTCCCTGCACATGGTGGTGTACCTTCAGCATGACCAGCGACCGGCAGTTGCAATTGTGCATATAACATGCTAAACCCCCGAATGCCGTTTGCCAACACCTTTGCAGGAGGACCCGAAGGATGCACGCGATTACACCTTGTGACTTAGGCAAGCTCCTCTCACGACGAAGCAGCATCCATAAGCATTGTGCGTCACTTAGCTGGTTAGTGCGCAAGCGGTCGCCCGACTAAAGGTATCGTGCTCCTCAAAAGTATCCAAATTCCAACGCGCGAGGCCACGGAGCTAGGCTGGCTCGACGCGCTTGTAGACACGAAGCTCGCACCCTAGGTTGCTATCCGTTCGAGCAAAGGCACCACAGCACCCGCTTGCTCGCGCTAAGGTCGCGTGTCGGCAATTGTGAACGCAGAGCGCCTGAACCAGTGGTGTGACATTAAGGTGCACAAAACAATGATCAAGAGAGTTTTCTATATTCAACGGTTTGCGCTTTGCGGCAAGCCCTGAGGCCGCGAGGGGACATTTCCGTTGTGTACGACAACCTGCCCATGCTACCCCAAAAGCAGCCTCTACATTCGTGTTGCAGCCCAGGCAAACGACCTCAGTGCATGCATAGCTACTGTGTAAGGTGTCCCGGAGCTTGCGCGGACGCTTGCAGCGGTTTGCATGCCTCGCAAGCCCGCACGCAAACGCTACGGAGCGCGACCGCTGTCCTGATGCTCAACATCTCTATGAATTGCTTGTGGAACCTTGCGCTGTGCTTGAATGCGAGGCACACAGTCTTGCAGCAGTCGCCCTGTGATGCTGCTGTGAACTGGCTTGGGCCATGAGCCTGACCTTTGTTCCAGTTCCTTCCGTACAAGCTTTGATCGATAGCAACAAGTACACTCTGATGGCAGGCGTTGACAGCTTCCCGGCGGTAAGGTCCTGAGGGTCGTCCCAGGGGAGCTCCCGCGGACATCGGACGTCTGCCTACCTGGTCGCCTTGCGCTTTTGTGCTGAAAGGGGTGTACGGCCTGTACGCCTGTGCCAACAGGGTACGATACGTACTCACATGAGACGTGGCAGTTGGTGTACGCCGCCTGGGTTGTATGCCGCACTACTAGGGCCAGGAGCCAGGTGGGAAGGGGACTGACCACCGGCGCCTTCAGGGCCTGTGCGCCCGCACCCTGTCCCACCATAGCGACCGGCCCTGACCCGCGTGATCGCTACAGCATTGCAGGTGGACGGCCCCTGTACAGCACCGTACAAGTATCGCGTGCCGGTGCCCTGAGCATCACACTAGGGAGAAACCACAGGTGCCAGCACTGCCAGGGGAAAGAGTGGGTGGGCGGTGGGGGACTGCGGGTGTCACCCCAAAGCCCAAACTGAGCCGGGCCGGCTCAGCCGGCTGCTCTAAGTACCGTATTGCCGCAAGGCGGCTGAAGGGTGCCAAGACCCAAAAGAGTGACCAGTTGATAAATCAACGGCCGCTCATGCACCGCCTTAGCCCTTAGGCATGCTTGCCGCCTAGGCCCAACACAATGGTGACCAGGGGCGACTCCCCTCCCCTGATGACGACCATGCCTCAACAGCGTACTGGCGCCCACCAGGGGGTGACGCGCCGACGCCCACCTAGCTCGCTAGCTGTTGTGTTGCTTTGTGCCGCTCCTTGCCTCCTTGGGCCACCCAAACCTCCCTGGCCATTCAACGCTGACCGGCCCCCACCCCGGTGCACAAGCCCCGCCCCACTCACTGAAAGCATACCGGTACCGGCCCTCTCGCCGTGGTGTCATACATTCGGCCTACCCACACCTCTGCACGGCACCCCTTGCACCCTGGCGCTGCCCCAGCTGGGTGACTAAGTCCAAACACACCAGCGAAGGGCTGCTGCTGCTGCACATAGCTACATTTACAAAGCGCAAACACGTCGCCTAGAGGGTGCTGTCACCGCCACAGGTGCGTAACGTCCCGTGGCTATGCCCTCCACGTCCTCGGTGCCTCGCCCCTGTCCTGGCGCCCGCATGCACACAGCGAGTGCTGCCACTTGTCGGTGGATGGCCAACCGCCGCCAATGGCGTCCACGGCAGGGAGAGGCTACGCACGAAGGCAGTGTCGAAACCCACAGCTGCCCAAGCGCAACCTAGAAAGCCCGCCGCAGGGTATGAGCCCACGAAACACAGCGCCAGGAGCGCCAGCGAGCAGCATGCATTGCCTTTACTTCTTCTGCACCACCCCAGTGACCGCTCAATGCTGCACCCAATATACCCATTGTATCTCTATGCAGCAGCACGGCAGTTCGCATCCAACAACCGTTGCGGCACGCACTGCCCGCGACACCCACGAGCACCAGTGGCCGCCATTGCTGCTTTAGTTGCTGGCCACAAGCGCCCATTCGGGAGCCCGCGGTGGGAAGTCCCGGCTCGGCCCCTGCGTTTTGGCTGCCATGCTGGAACGCCGCGCAATGTATCATGAACCTCCAGCTCCGTGACGCGGTGCAGGTGCGGGTAGGTCCAACACCTTCCGCCACCACCGCACTGCCAGTCGCGTTGGCGGAGGGTGTCCTGGCCCCCACCGCTGCTGCGGTGGCTCACGGCCAAATAAAGTGCACAAGAAGCAATTGTAGCCAATGCCGCCAGCGACATGCCCCTTACCCGCGTCCCCCCCACCTGGCAGCTCCCGCTCGCCAGTGCTTGCCATGCCTGTCTTCGGTGCCTGTGGCTGTACAACAGCCTTACTAGTACAATGGCACGGCATGCTTTGAGTTCCTTCATGCAGTGTCCACGCATCAAGGCATGCCCAAGCATACATACGACCCGAAACAGAAGAACCGAGAAGCCCCTCCTCGTTCACCACAACTGCACCCTCCGCCTCGCCGCCGCCAGGCTCCCTGCCGCCACTTGCCGCCAAGTCCGCCGCCACAAGTCCTCCTATGAACCACACCTCAGCGGGTAACATGCGGCGCTGTGGGTGCGGAGGGCAGGGTGGGGTGGGGTAGGGTACGGTACAGGGTGGCGTGTTGACGTCGTACCAACCCTGCACGCAAGCATATGGGAGCAGTCCAACAACCGCGCGCTGGACTCCAAAGTACACAAGAACCCTGCCACATTAGCAACATGCGCGCTGTGGGGTATGAGCCCACCGGGTTGGGCGCCAAGAGCACCAGCGAGCAGCGTGTCACGTCTGAGTCTGAGTTACGTTCAGTTCCAAAAGGTTCGCTCAGAACACTGGCTTTGCCAGGTACTGCGCTGCCCTACACGCGTTGCCGTGGGAGCTTCATAGCTGTGCGCGGGTCTGCCTTGCTGCTGACGCCCAAAGACCGTGGCCTCCGCCCCAAACTAGGAGCGAAAAGCTTACCGACACACCCGTGGCGCCCCGACCGACCATTGCTATGCTTAACCCAAGCTTTCTTCCCTGTAGCCCCAACCCCCGCACCTTGGCATCCTGATTGGCCGCTGTTGGCCCCGCCCATAACCCCACAGCAAACAACACGTCCCACAGCAGCACCTCCGGGTACGCCGCCACCACCGCGGCGGCGGGGGAAGGGGCGGAGACCCGCCGGGGGGCGGGGGAGGAGCTGGGGGTTGGTCCGGCGGCAGGGGAGGCGGGCCCCCGGGGGGCGGCGGCGGCAGGGGCGGAGATGCAGCGGGTGCTGTTCCATCGTGTGGTAGGGGTGCTGGGGGTGGGGGCGGCAGGGCGCTTGGCTGCGGGGGTCGCCGCCACCGCTGCTGTCCTCGTCGTCAAGGTCCATGTCGTCCTCCCACTCGGACCTGCAGGGGGCGGGCGGCGGTTGGGCCGTCGTACAGACCAAGCCTGGCGCTGGCAGCTTAATCACAAACCCAGCACTCCAAGGCATCCAAATGCGATGCACCATGCGTCCCGATGGCTTCCAACGAATTGGCGTCCATGCCGCCAACCCACCCTATCCACCACCCCCACGCACCTGCGGCCGGTGGAGGAGTACTCGTGCGCAGCGCCGCCGGCATGTCGAACAGCCCCGGCCCCGCCTGCCCCTCCTCCTCACCACCCTGGCCCTGGCTGCCGCCAGCAACCCCACGGGCCGACGGCGTGCCGCCGCGCGACAAATGCCCCGCCCGCACGCCGCCAGCCGCGCCCCCCGCCGCCTGCTGCTCGCCGTAACCCCACGTGTCGTCCTCCGCCGCGTCTTCCACCTGCGCCGGCGGCGTCAGGTGCGCAATCCCCTGCAGCTGTGCGTTGCCGTACGGCGGCTGCAGCTGCCCCGAGGGCGCGTCGCCCCTGCCCCCGGACCACACCACGCCGCCAGCGGCCTCGGCGACGGCCGCCGCCAGGCTGCCTGACATGGGAGTCCCCCAGCGGGAGACGGCGGGTGCACCCGGGGTGCGGGCCCCGGGTCCGGCGGGCAGGTTGCGGTGGGCGGGGTGCGGCGGGGTCATGGAGGGGCCGGGCGGGGGCTGGTGGTGGTTGGCGCGCAGCGGCGAGGGCGGGCAACTCGGGCAGCGTGGCGCTGACGTACTCGCGGGAAGCAACAGCCGGAAAGCACCTCATACCTCACCACCGGCCACTTCACACTGACGCAAGCAACCGTGTGGCATGCCGGCTCCAGTCCCATACCGGTATTGCCGATACAGCACAGCTCCTACAAGCCATCACCGCCTCGTTGCCTCGCTGCGTCCACCCTTCCTCCCCGCCCTGCCACTCCTTGCGACCCACGGCATCCTCCGCACGCGTTGCAGCGGCCCCCCTCCCCGCCCCCACCCCGCCACTCACCGCCCCAGTCCGGCTCCTGGTCGTCCAGCGCAAAGTCCACGTCCAGCAGCCGCTCCCCCGGCAGCCCGCCCTCAGGGTCCAGCGCGCTGCACATGCTGCCGTACGGGTTGGCCAGCCAGCACCGCACGGCCAGCGGCCCGAACGCGTTCAGCTGCACCGGGCCCTCCTCCTCGCTGCCGGGCAGCGGGGCCCAGAGGGGCGGCCGCGGCAGGTGCAGCCAGCCCGGCCGAGCGCGCCTGGGGGTGGATTGGGACGGACGGTTGTGGCGGAGGGTTGGCGGTCGGTAAAGGGCAGGCGGCAAAGAGTGGTTCCGAAGTGCTGCGACATGCCATGGTGGGGGTACGCATAAAAAGCGAGAAACCGTGTGAGACGTCATGGTGGGGGTTGTATTGTGCGCTGTGCGACCCTAGTCCATTCGCCACACCGCGTACTCCTACACGCAGACAGGGCCCCCGGCCCAAGCGCAAGTGCTGCAACATACACCCAGCCCCAGCCCAGAACCCACCTCCTGACCCCGCCGCCCGGGTGTCCATGCGCGCCCGCGTGCGCGCGCGCGATCTCCACCCCGACGTCCGCGCCAGCCTGGCCCTGCTGCTGCTCGTGCGCCTGCCCCTGCCCCTCCTGCCCCTCCTGCCCCTGCTGCTGGCCCCTGCGGCCCTGCCCCGTCAGGCGTCCCTCCTGCTCGGTCACGATGCCGTCCAGCATGCGCAGCACACACTCCTCCAGCAGCCGCCGGTTGCGCCACACAGACATAACCTGCGGTGGGATACGAGGAGGAACAGCAGCAGTCACTGCCTGCCAGACCCCTTAGCCCTTACCACCCCCCTCCAAACATCTGCGCCAGGGCCGGGATGCATAGCAGTGGTGCTGGCAAGGGGGCCGCGCCCACAGGCGATTCCTTCTGGAGAGCCATGCTTGATTGTAGCTAGCACCGTGCCTGCGACCTCTCCTGCCTCACAACCCCTCCCACTACTCCACATCTGGCTGCCGCCCTGCTCCGCCTAACCCCACACCTTCCTACCCTCATCGCTCACCGGTACAGCCCCGCTCTCCTCACCTCCCCCTTCCTCCCCTCCCGCGCCCTGAGCTCCGCCGTCACGTCCGGTTTACTTGACCGAATGAGTTCCCAGCACAGCTGCCCTACGCGCCTTACCCCGGCCCCAGCCCCTCCCTCGCCCTCCCGTCCCCCACCTTGCGCACTGCCGTCAGGTGGGGGGCGTTGAAGGCGGCCAGGCGCGACACCTGGATGAGGCCGTTGCCGATGATGCGGGGGAAGTCCTGCAGCCCCTCCTCCTTGATACACCTGCGCGGGAGGGAGAGGGGGGTCGGGGCTTGAGGCAGGACAGGGGTGAACGGCGGGAGGCGACAACGCCAGCGCCGTGGTGGCCGCTCCCCAAGGCGTGCCACAGACACCGCCCCGCCCCGCACCTCTCCCATCCTTCTCCCCCGACCGCCCACCCAAAAGACGCCCCATGCTGCTGCGTCATGCCCCGCCAAGCCCCTGTGAGCCCCCGACCCCCGCTCACTTGTTCATCATGCTGTTGGGCACGTACAGCACGTTGAGCCGCCGCGACAGCAGCGCCGCCACGCCGCCCGCCTCCGGCCCCTGCCCCACGTCCCCGCTGCACCCCGGCGGCGCCAGCACCTCCACCTCCCCCCGCAGCGCGTCCAGCTTGGCGATGAAGGCGCGCGCCACCAGCGCGCTGCCGGCGGCGCGCACCATCTCCAGGGCAGCGTCCGCTGTGTCGCTGATGCCGCTGCGGGAGGCGGTGGTGAGCGCGTCCAGGGCCACCATTAGCTGGTTCTCCAGCATGCGGGTGGTGTCGGGGCCGCGGGCGCTGGCGGCGCGCGCGGTGGCGGAGGCGGTTTTGAGCGCCTGCGCCGCGGATATGGCGGTGGCAGTGGCGGCGGCGGCGGCGGTGGCGGCGGAGGGCGGGGGAGCAGTTGGGGTAGGGGCTGAGAGGGAGAGGCCGACGGCGGCGAGGGCGACGCAGGGGGAAAGGCGGGTGACGGGGGTAGGGGCGGCGGGTGTGGGCAGGAGCGCCGGCGGGAGGGTGACGGCGGCAACTGTGGCGGTTGTGGTGGTTGTGATGGTGACGGCTGCAGCGGTGGTGGTGGTGGCGGCGTCCGCCTGGGCAGGCTGCTTGGCGGGCGGGAGGGTGGCGGCCGCCTGGGCGCGTGAGGGTAGCACGCTGACGGGCAGCGCCGGGAGGGACACCTTTGGGAGGGACACCAGCGTGGCGGGCTGCGGCAGGGAGGGTAGCGGCAGGCTGATAAGGCCTACAGTGGGCCCGGAGCCGGAGCCAGAGCCGGAGCCAGGCTGGCTAGCGGCCTCCTTGGGGGGCTCTTGTGAGGCCTCCCCCCGCGCGGCGCCTGCGTCCCCCGCCCCTGCGATTGACGCACGCCGCGTTCCGCCCCGCCCCCGCCAGCCTTCTGCAGCCCGCCGCCGCCAGGTCCGCTGCCGCCAGGCGGGCGCGTTGGCGGCATCCAGCTCCTCCACACCTAGCGGGGGTGGCGTCCTGATGGTGCGGAAGGTGGGGTAGAGGCAACGTATTGAAGTTGTAGCAACACAGCGGTAAGGCATGCACGAGAAATCCGAGCACGAGCGCGGGACGCCCCACACACTCCCTGCCACAATAGCACCATGTCCAATGTGGGGTATGAGCACCGAGTCCCCAGTGAGCGGCGGATTCCTGAGCCCCTTGCGCTCAGGTCCCAACCCGTTCGCTCAAAACAACATGTTTGTCTGATGCCGCGCTGCCCTCGTTATGCTGACCCCGGGAGCTGCACATCAGTGTGCGAATAAGCTGGCTTGCTGCCGAGGACACTTGCTTCGCCGCCAGTGCTTGGCCCTACGAGGTTACCGTTACACTTGTACCCCATGGCACCGCACACGCACTTGAACCCTCCACCCACGCCTCCGCACGGCATCCATCCGCGATGGCACAGCCTTAGCAGGGTCCACGCATGCCAGTGACGGGTCAGCCGATTCCCGCCCCAAGTGCCGGGGCTGCTGCCGTTCCACCAGTGTGCCACCTCTGCCACTGTGCGACTGCGCCTTCGCGGCCACCAACACCCAAGCAGCTCTCAGCTACCTGTGCTGGGGCAGCTGCCGCCGCTGCTGCCGTTCAGACCTTTATCCACGGGGCGCATACGGATTGCATGTAGGGCGCTGACCCCGCCACCGGGTACAGCTCCCGTGGCTGTTCCCTTAGCGAATGCGAGACCCACGTCCTTACGTGCTCTCGCTGGCGCTTCGGCCCCACAGCGCCTGCGCCGTCGCTCGTCGGGGGCCGGGGTACAGCTGCCGATGGCGTTGGCATGGAACGTCCAGGCACGAAGGCGTGCCGTAGCGCACAGCTGCCAAGCGCAACCTAGTATGCCCGCTGTGGGGTATGAGCCCACGAAACACAGCGCCAGGAGCGCCAGCGAGCAGCGTGCACCACCCCAGACTTACCTGCCCGAAGTGGTCGCCATTGCTGCTCGAGTTGCTGGCCCCAAGCCCCCATCCAAGAGGCTGCGGTGGGCAGTCCCTGCTCGGCCCCTGTGCCTTGGCCGCTGTCCTGCGAACAGCTGCTGCACAGTGTGCCACGTGCGCCAGGCTCTGTCTGGCGCGTGGGCCGCGACTATCCTGCCAACCGAGCGGCTGTCCAGCAATGCTTTCACGTGCGCAGCAGGACCGGCGAGCCCTCCAATGGCCGGCGCCGCTCGGCCTCACGTCTCCAGTTGTCCGACGCCGAACGAAAGCTGCCCGGTCCGCCATCGCCACGCTGCTGGCCGTAGCCACGGAGGCTGCCGCGACTCCCGAGTGGGTCACGCTTCCGCTGCTGCTGCTGCTGCTGCTGCGTTGGCGCCGGCGGTGCACAGAAGCAAGGGGCAGGCCCCTGTGCCATGGTCCCAAAAGCTTGCAGCTCCCGCTCGCTAGGCTTGTCATGCGCGCACGCGCTGCCTGTGGCTACCGAACAGCCATGTGCTCCCTGCCCCGCCGGCCCACAGTCCCTCGAGGCTCTCGCAAAGGGAGGGGACGCGTTGGGACACTTCGCCAGCCGGTCCATTCCTGTACTGTTCTCTAGCTTCCAAGCACGATATCAAAGCATGCTGACTTTATCCAGAGTGGTTTATCCAGAGTGCCTTCACCCCAGCACGTGCGAGCGCCCTGACCCAGTTTACGAGTTTCCTGCTTTAACTAGGCGTCCGCCCCTGTAACCCCAGCCCCCGCCCCTGGGCATTGGCCGCTGTTCGTCCCGCCCCGCTGAACATCATGTCCTGCAGCCGGTGTACGCCACCACCACCGCGCCCCTAGGATTTCTCACCGTCACCACGTCCCGCCCCGCCCCCGCCAGCCTCTCTCCCGCCCGCCGCAGCCAGGTCCACCGCCGCCAGCTCCTGCCATGTGGTGCGGGTGCGCACCACGCTGGCGGCGTTGGCAGCATCCAGCTCCCCCACCTCAGCAGGGATGATGTGGTGCTGGGGGTGCGGAAGGTGGGGTGGGTTGGGATGCAGCGTGTTGCTGTCATTGCAATCGTGCATGCAGGCCCGTGCGAGTCATTAAACAATCGAGCGCTGGACTTGCGAGTACGCATGCGCTCCGACAACTACAGCACCATGGCCGCTGCAGGGTCTGAGCCCACCACACGGAGCGCCAGATTCGCCGGCGAACAGCGTGCTCCTCACTCCCTTGCGCTGCGCACCAAAGCCCCTCCCGCGAAGAACTCCTGCGCAAACTCAAACCCTTCCTAATGCCCCGCCGCCTCCGTAATGCTGACCCCGGATGCGGACAAACTGGCTTGCTGTCAAGGACCCTCCTACCACCCCACCCACCCGCCCACGCACATTCAGGTACTGCATGGCGCCCCCCTGCTGCTGCACTCCTCATTGCCGTACAGCCACGAGCTTGCAACGGGCCCACCTCTTGGCGTAACGAATCTTTACTGCAGCGGCAGGCATCGACATCGGGCGCAAGCCGAGGGCTTGTGCCGCCCTTGGCCCTGGCACTGCCTGGGGGCAGCCACACAGCAGGCGCCCCGCAGTGTCCAGTCCTCGCGCTTACGGGGGTGGAGGCCCAGGCGCCCTGGGGACAAGAGGCAATGTGCCGCGTAAGTGTAAACAGAGGCACATGACGAAGCGAGGCGACGTGGGGTGGGAGGCATGGCGTCGTGGATGTAGAGCCCGGACTTTTGGTGGTGTACCTTCAGCATGATCAGCACATGGCAGTTGTAATTGTGCATGCAATATGCTACCCCCCGATTTCCCTTTGCCAACCCCTTTGCAGGAGGACCCAAAGGCGATGCACGCGATTGCACCTGGTGAGTTAGGCAAGCTCCTCTCGCTGCACGGCCAAACAGCCCCTATAAGCGCTGTGAGTTACGCAGCTGTTGTGTGCGCAAGCGGTCGCCCGACTAAAGGTATCGTGCTCCTCAAAAGTATCCAAATTCCAACGCGCGAGGCCACGGAGCTAGGCTGGCCTCGACGCGCTTGTAGACACGAAGCTCCCACCCTAGGTTGCTATCCGTTCGAGCAAAGGCACCACAGCACCCGCTTGCTCACGCTAAGAAGGTCCCTGTCGCGTGTCGGCAATTGTGAACGCAGAGCCCCTGAACCAGTAGTGCAGAGAATCAGTTACAAAACCAATAACTAAGGAACTTCCTTATATTCAACGCTTTGCGCTTTGCAGCAAGCCCCGAGGCCGCGAGGGGACATTTCCATTGAGTACGACAACCTGCCCATGCAGCCCCAAAAGCAGCTGCATTCTTGTTGCAGCCCAGGCAAACGACCTCACTGTATGCATAGCTACCGTGTAAGACCGCCCGCAGCTTGCGCGGACGCTTCCAGCGGTTTGCATGCCTCGCAAGCCCGCACGCAAACGCTACGGAGCTCGACCGCTGTCCTGATGCTCAACATCTCTATACATTGCTTGTGGAACCTTGCGCTGTGCTTGAATGCGAGGCACACAGTCTTGCAGCAGTCGCCCTGTGATGCTGCTGTGAACTGGCTTGGGCCATGAGCCTGACCTTTGTTCCAGTTCCTTCCGTACAAGCTTTGATCGATAGCAACAAGTACACTCTGATGGCAGGCGTTGACGGCGTTGACAGCTTCCCGGCGGTAAGGTCCCGAGGGTCGTCCCAGGGCAGACACCGAACGTCTCCCTGGTCGCCCTTGCGCTGTGCTGAAAGAGGTGTACAGCCTGTACGCCTGTGCCAACAGGGTACGATACGTACTCACGTGAGACATGGCAGTTGGTGTACGCCGCCTGGGTTGTATGCCGCACTACAAGGGCCAGGAGCCAGGTGGGAAGGGGACTGACCAACCAGGACCAACGGCGCCTTCAGGGCCTGTGCGCCCGTACCCTGTCCCACCATAGCGACCGGCCCTGACCGCTACAGCCAGGCTACAGCACTGCAGGTGTATAAGGACCACTGGACACCCCCTGGGCAGCACCGTAGAGGTACCGCGTACCGGCGCCCTGAGCGTTACACTGGCCAGAAACCACACCGCAGCCATCACCTACTCAAAGTGCCAGGGAAAAGAAGGGTGTGGGGGACTGCGGGTGTCAGCGTGTCATCCCCAACTGAGCCGGCGTGGGTGCCAAGACTCCGGCGCGCCACCAGTTAGTACATCGACGGCCCCTCATGCATCAACATAGCTTGCCGCAGAGGGTAGGCACACCAGCGTACCGGTACGCACCAGGAGGTAACGACAGGACTTCGGCGCCTTTGCTATCGCGTTGCTGGTTGCCCTGTCTTTGCCTCCTTGGGCCGCCCAAACCTCTCCGGCCCTTGAAAGCTAACCGGCTCCTGTGCCTCAATTCCGCCCCATTCGTGAACAGCATACCGGTACTGGCCCTTACGGCACCACCAATTTGCTCCCGGTGTCATACCTTCGGCTTACCCACGCTCTTGCACGGCATTCCTTCCACGCACACCAGCGACGGTCCGCTGCTGCTGCACATACTTTACGTTGACAGAGCGCAAACACGTCGCCTAGAGGGGCCTGTCCCCGCCATAGGTATGTAAGCTCCCGTGTCCATGTCCTCCGCACCCTCCCGCTCTTGTCCTGCTTTCCTTGGCGCCCACAAGCGCCGAGCGAGCGCTGCCGATGGCCAACCGCCACCAATGGCGTCCACAGGGAAAGGCTACGCGGAGGCAAATGCTGAAACCGAACTACTGCTGAAGCGCAACCTAGTAAGCCCGCTGTGGGGTATGAGCCCACGAAACAAAGCGCCAGGAGCGCCAGCGAGCAGCGTGCACCACCCCAGTACCGCCTGTTCGTTGCGGCATGGCAGTTCCCCCCGCCCCACCCCACCTTACACGTACAGAACGGCAGTACGTGCCCAACACTGTTGCGGCACACGCCGCCATGCTGCTCCAGTTGCTGGACCCAGGCCCCCATCCAGGAGGCCGCGGTAAGCAGTTCTGGTGCGGCACCTGTGCCTTGGCTGACGTGCTGTTCTGCGAAACGCCCCACCAACGGCAGCTGCACAGTGTGCCACCTGCGCCAGGCTCTCCTGGCGCGTAGGCCGCCAGTATTCTGCCAACCGAGCGGCTGTCCAGCAATGCTTTCAGGTGCGCAGCAGGACCGGTGAACCCCCCAATGGCCGGCGCCCCTCGGTCTCACGTCTCCAGTTGTCCGGCGCCACAAACGAAAGCTGCCCGGCTGCACTCACCGCTGTCCGCTACCGCCACGATGCTGGCCATAGGCTGCCGCAAATCTCGGTTGAATCACGCTGCTGCTGCTGCAGCTGCTGCTGCGGTGGCGCCGCAGCAGCACACTCGCAAGTCGCACGGCAGCAAGGGGCAGGCCCCTGCGCCGTGGTCCCCATAGCTAGCGGCTCCCTGATTGACAGCTGTTCGCCCCACTCCGCTTAACGCCACGGTCCGCAGCCGCGCGCCCGCCGGTGTACGCCATCACCACCGCGCCCTAAAGGACTGGCACCGCCGTCGCGTCCATCCCACCCCGCCTCTCTGCCGGCCGCCGCCGCCAGGTCCACCGCCACCAGCTCCTGCCAGGTGGTGCGTATGTCCACCACGCGGACGGTGTTGGCGATGTCCAGCTCCCCAACTCGGCGGGCAAGAGATGGGGTCCTAAGGGTGTGGAAGGTGGGGTGGGGTAGAGGCAGCGTGTTACACTGGTAGCAACCTGGCACGAACGCACGGGCGAGCAATTCGAGCACCGAGCGCAGGGCTCCCCACGCACTCCCTGCTACAATAGCACCATGTCCAATGTGGGGTATGCGCCCACCGAGTTGGGCGCCAAGAGCACAAGCGAGCAGCGGGTTCCTGATCCCCTTGCGCTAAGATCCTACACCCCCATTCGCTCACCACACCTGATGTGCCTAATACCGCGCTGCCCCTCTATGCGTGGCCGTAGGGGCTGCACAGCTGTGCGCGGATAAGCCGGCGTGCCGCCGACGCCCGAGAACCCTGCCCCCCCGCCCCCAGTACTTGGCGCTACAGGCTCTCCGTCACGCTTATGCCCCATGGCGCCGCACACGCACTGGAACCGCAGCCACGGCGGTGGGCATATCGCACCGTAAACATGTAAAGCCACACTTTATTAGTACGTGATGCATACCCCTTGCCGTGCTTCCCACTGCCGTACAGTCACGGCCTGGCAACGGACCCACCTTCGGTGCAACAAGTGCATCGCCGCGTCAGCACTAGACGACGGGTGCAAGCGGAGGGCGTGCACCGCCATTAACCCTGGCCCCTGGCGCCCCTAGCCACACTGCAGGCGTCCGCGCCCCACAGTGTCCAGTCCGCGCGCTTACGGGGGTTGAGGCTCAGGTGCCTGGGGACAGGAGGCAACGCAGCGGGCGAGCTTATGCAGAGGCACATGACGAACCTTGGAGACCTAGGCTAGGGGGCATGGAGTGTTCAGTCTGACAATTATAACCCCCATACGTGGCATGAGCACCCTCCGTGCCTTACACCGTACGCATAGGCGCAAGCGCATGCCGTAGGCAGGTACCCTTGGCACTAGTGCCAATCTGCGCAGCGCTGCTGCAACAGCTGCATACTTGGGACACCACCCTCACCAAACACGTCCTGCATGCAACCTCCCGCCCAACACGACCTACCAGGCAAGGGACACGGAAGGCGCAGCCGGTCATCATAGCTCGTTATCACGCGGGTGCCAGTACGGGGTGTCAAGGGACGCATGCGAAGCAGCAGGCCAGGGCATAGCTTAGTGCAGTAATGCACCCGCCTGCCTACCCACCTGCCTACCTGCCCAACCTTCCGGCCACATGCAAACGCACACGGCAACCCACCGACCCACCAACACAACCGCACTCCTTCGTACCCACCCACTCACCTATCCCCACACCCGTCACATGCACCCACTGTCCACCTACCCATGCACCTACGTACTTCTCGTGCACCCATCTGCTCAGAGCTGCGGTCCGCACGAGTAACCACCCCCACCGTTTACGTACTGTTTTCCAGACCTTCGGCCTGCAACGTCATGCTACGCATAGATTCGCAAGGTGTGCTGCTGGCACAGAGCCTGGCCCACTTGCGGATGGCTGAGCAAGTCTCAGGAAGCTTGCCAGTGGCAGCCCAAGACCGCACGATAGTGTACCTCCAGCATAACCCATGCACGGCAGTTGCAGTTGCGCACGCGAGATGTTACGCAAAAGCCCTTTTCGCTTTGCCCAACCCCTTTTGCAGGGGAACCCGGAGGCGATGCAGGCGATCGCACCTTCAAAGGTTGGGCAGGCTCCTCCCGCTGCGCTGCGAAACAGCCTCCATCAACGCTGTATATCATCTAAGATAGAAAAAGCGCAAGCGGAAGTCAAACTGAAAGGTATCGCACTCGCAAAGCTTCCAAATCCGAACGCGCAGGAGGCCACGGAGCGAGGCTTCGACACGCTTGTAGACACGAAGTCCCTAACCTAGGCTGCTATCATAGTGGTTGTAGGTGCCACAGCACCCGCTGGCCTGCTGCTTGCCCTACAATGGTCAACTGTCGGTATGTTGGCATTCGGTAGCGCAGGGCAGTGAACCGGTACAAATGAAGAATAGAGCAGTTATAAGCGTGGATATTTGCAAGTTTGAACCGTGTGCACTTTGCAGACGCGAGGTCGGCGACACTGCGCATGTACGGCACCAGAGTGCGCAACCCAACAATGCCGAATGCCAATGCAGAAATGCCAATTTGTAAGAAACAAACATATAGCTACATACATTCTGCGTGCTTACACGCGGTCTTGCGCTTGCGACTGGGTGGCGCCCCCAGGGGAGCTCCCCTTGACACCCCACCCCAGTCTCCCTTGCGCCCTGGTGCCAGGAGGATGTACGGCCGTGCCAACAGGACCTGTGCATGCGCCCAGTACATGGCGATAGTAAGAAGCACCTCAGTGAAGCCTCGACAGATGTGCAACAACGTGTTACACAGGTCAGAAGGCAAGCAGGCAGGGGTACGAATGCGTCTAAGGCACGGCCCGGATGCATCCCCACCAGGCGGACGACGCAGTGCACTGCCACCGTGCATCTTAATGGACCACCTTAGTGGAGGACAACTTACTCCTCAGTAAGGTGCTGGGACTGCTGGGCTGCACTAAGGGTACTGTAGCGTGTGTGACGCAGCTGGCAGTGTATGCCACCCACCCAGGGCCGGGAGCCAGGTAGGAGAGGATGGACTGGCCTGGACTGGCTCTCCTAGGGCCTTAGCGACCTCAGCCCCTCATCTTGTCCGACCTTAGCAGCGACCAGCCCCTGACCGCATCAAACTGCAAACGTGTAAGGATGACTGCCCAGGGGGCGCCCATACCCCTGGGCAGCACCGTACAGGTACCGAGTGCCATGGAGTGTTACGATGGGCAGAAACCACACCGCAGCCATCACCTACCCATGGTGCCCAGGGAAAGCCAAGTGTGCTGGTCCTTGCCACACCCTTTAAGTGAACAGGCCCCATCTCGGTGCCCAAGCCCCGCCTCACTCATGGCCCTTACCCCACCGTCAATCCGCGCCTGATACGCCACCTTTCCTCAGAGCATTCCGTTGTCCCGTTCACCCTGGCAGTGGCGCAGCTAGGCCTACACAGGCCGGTACTGGGCCAGGTGTTGCTGCCATCAAGCAAGCTTGCCACTGCTGCCAGTCAATCGACCTCCAGAAGCCATTCGGGCACACAGGCAACTACCAGAGCACAAAGCTGCCAAAGCGCAACCTAGTAAGCCCGCTGTGGGGTACGAGCCCACAAAATGTAGCGCCAAGAGTGCCAGCGAGCAGCATGCATCACCCCAGCCAATCACAGCCGCTAACCCCACCCCACCCTACCTACACGTTCAACCGGCAGCTCGTGTTCAAAAATGGCATGCGTTGCCCGCATTTCCACGACCGCCACAATAGCCGCACCAGCTGCTGGCTCTAAGCCCCAAGACGAAAGGCTGCGGTGGACAGTCCCAGCACGACCCCCGTGCGGTGTTGCTAGGTGGGTCACCTCGCCTGCAGTGACACTGAGCAGTGCGTCTTCTGCACGAAGCTGTGCAACACCATTGCCTTGCAAGCCCAACAGTTGTCCAGCACTGCTGACTGCGCTAAGGGACAAGCTGTGCGCAGAAGGAACCGAGCCTCTGGTGGCTGGCGCCGTGCTGGGTAATGTGAACCTCAAGTTCTGCGATGCTGCACGGCAGCGGGTAGGTCCACGTCACTGTACCTGTGCTCAAGGGGTTTCCACCCTTTGGGCGCCAATGCACCCCCACAGCTGCACCCCTCCCACCCAACCTACCCAGTTCACGTGTACCCTCACAGCTAGAACCTACCCACATCACAACGACCCAATGGCGGAACTGCTCCCAAACCGCTTATCTGTCAGGTGCCACAGGCCTGCCCAACGCCCTGTGGGTCCTACTAGGTAGGAACGCGTGTTGCCCTGTGCCCTCCACAACATCCGCCATAGCACAACTCCTTCCCTGCCGCCCTGCTCCACTTGCATTTGCCGCTCACCAACCCCCCTTTGCCCAAAGCCTCAACTGCTTACGCACTCTGTCCCTCACCCCAGCCCCGTCCTCAGCACCCCTCATAAAACTACCTTTCCTCACCCTATGCTCGTCCCCACTGCCCACTCTTGACCCACGCCCCATGCTACAAACCTGGTTCGTGCTGGTGTCCCACGTTACCTTCCAAAGGCAGCGCACGCTCTGCCCCCTGTCACCTGGACATGCAGGCCCTACGACGACGCGACGTTGTGCAGCGTAATCAACGCGCCAGAAGTCCAACGCGTACCGTCATGGAACGTTAGCGAGTGCCATCACCATAAGAGAGCGCTGCAGTTTGAGCACACAGCCCGCGAACACCAACATGATCATTGCATATTGAGGAGTTTTCCTTCACCATCCTTCCAGAGGTGCCATCCCACGGTTAGGGTGGATGTCGCACAGGCATTCAAGTTCCAGTTGCGCGCAAGATCGCAACTGGACGCCGGCGACTGACAGACCCCTGGAGGATGTCACTTCCTCGCTCTACCTTGAGACTACATGAGTGAGCGTTGAGTGTAAGCTGCCGTCTGCCGTCGTTACGAGGCGACATGGCCTCACAGGCATGCTTGACCGCTTAGTGCTTACCAAGAGTGAAATGTGGTAGGGCGCCGCCACTACTAGCTTCAGGTGAACATCAAATTGTGATGGCTGCACACACAAGAGTGCCTGGTGCCTCGGGAATGTCGATGCGCGAACCGCCCCAATCACCATGCAGCCTGGCAACAGCAGGCGAACTATGTTGGTAAAGAGCTCCTATACCCGGTCTCCTAATTGTGCTGAATGATATGTGGATATGCCCAGCGGTAAACGATCGGAGAACGGGGACAGCCTAGTAATAGGCTGCCCTTTCCAGACTTCTTACAATGTAGCAGACATTCTACAGCGAAACAACAGAACTCGTTATCGCAAGTTCTGTTCGGTCATAATATGACGTGGCTGCCTGTGGCCCTTGGGTCGGAGGAATGTTCTGAAGCGTTGGTGCTTGCGCGAACGATACGGTAGACGGAGGTAATACAACCTGCATTTGTGTAACTCTCTGTCTGGCAATGCACCGCTCGTTTGCTGCTGTGCCGGCAGTCCCTCGGGCGATGCCTCCGGCAC
>VFQN01004005.1_pt1 | contig 20053 bp, 29 predicted proteins | sample 3512371 | NCBI WGS metagenome assembly VFQN01 (sample SAMN10412370, study PRJNA504923) | tailings metagenome | isolation source: Replicate 2 from Balatoc abandoned mine | place: Philippines: Itogon, Benguet | collected 2017-08-28
ACTCAGCCTGACGGTCCCCTTTTCCTTTGTACACAGGAGACAGCACGGTGGTAGTGAACTGCTCAGGGAAATCACCAGTAGTGCGAATGTGCTCCATCAACATGCACAACGTTGAGCGTTGGCCCGTGTTTGTAAGGGCAGGGAGGGGAGGGAGTTCACAGCATGGAGCGGGCAATTTCCGCTCGCCAGCACGTGTGACGAGGTGGGGATCGCAACAGGGTTGCAGGGCGTGCAGCAGCCAGGCCTACAAACGTGTCAAGGAGGCGGGCGCCGCCGCCGTGACCCCATTTCAGTTCACTGGGAGACGCCCTTGCGGCAGGGCCAGGCAGCTGTGCCTGAGTTGCACCTGCACGCGGGGCTCCGTGGTGGCTGGGCGGGGCGGTGCAGGGAAGCAGCAGTACGAGGAGTGCGCAGCGGACAGGTCGCAAATGCCTTCACGTCCTATCACCACAGGAGCCGGTTTCAGGCGGTAGAGTGAGCGCAGAGCATATTAGCGGGATGGCAGCAGGCGGGAGTCCCAGTGGACGCCGCTCGGGCCTGTGTGCGGCACGTTTACTGGGGCCGGGGGTCTAACGTTCCCATGGCATTATGCACCTGCTGCAGTGCGTATGGCGAGCGTGGCATGGCAACGGGCGGTTCATTGTCTTTAATGTGGCGCGGTCCGCGGACGCTTGAGCAGGGATGCTGGGCACAGCGGCTGCGTCGGCATGCGCCCTGAGGGGTCATGGGGCACAGGGTAGATGGTACACGTAACAGGGCAGACGGGGCAAACCTCTGCAGTCGTGCGGGCCTGTAATTGGCTGGGTTCACTGCCGTACCAAGATGCTGCCACCTGCGCGGTAGCACCGACGGACACGGCCTACAGCCGGACAAAAGCATGGGCTCGGGCGCGCAGGCAACCGACACGTAGGGCATTCCTGAGAACATATTGCTTCCTGAATACAAGGAAACGGTGCAGTGCCTGTCTTTAGTGCACTTCTATAACTGCTCATCATACGGTATACCAAGAACACACCTGCCCTGCTCCCTCGCCCCTTCCCCAGCCCCCCGTCCCCGGCCAGCCCTGGGAGATCTTCACACTGGAGGTCCTGTCCGCCCCGCCCCCGCCCCCGGACCTGTCCCCGCCGCCGCCCTCCTTCTCCTCCTTCGCCAGCGAGGATGACTATGCCGGGGAAAAGGCCCAGGCGGGCGGTGTACGAACGCGCGGCGCGAACGTGGGCGACTGGATCTCCAACTGGAATCCAGGCGTCATCCTCAATCAAAATGTGCCCGACCCGCCACGTGTCGTGCGCGATCTGCCCTCCCTCTTCATCATCCTAGACCTGTGCGACCTCGGCACGGCAACCAGTGAGGACGCGCTCGCGAATGTGATGTACAACGGCGCGAACCCCATGTCGGACTACGTCGCCACGTGCTCGTACGGCAAGGCGCAGTTTGACGCGCTCAACAGCCGTATCCTGACGGTTAAGCTGCCGTGCAGTGGCGTAGGCCCCGTTACGCGCACGCCATGGACGGCTAACAGCTGTTCCGACGACAATCTGTTCAACTGGATGCACGAGGTGGAGGATTACATTGACAATGAACTGCGGCCCACAGACTGGAACCACAGGTGGGCGGCACGGGGTGCACGGCTACCCTGCCTGTGTGGCACTTGTACACACGAGTCACACTAGCACCAGCAGCTGCCAGTAAGCCGCCCCCTACCAACAAGCTAATGGAGCCCCGCGCATGCAGGCAGCTCCCGATCGCATGGCTGGGCCGGAGTTATCTGTACTCACGTTAGACCATAATTCTTCCTTTCCGCAGGCGCTACCGCCACCACATCCTCATCACGCCGCCCAACATGCTCTCCTGGGGCGGCCCCGACTGCACGTGGAACGGCAAGGGCATCGTGGGCATGGCGCAGGGCAGCTGGAGCTACGCGTGGATCAGCGGCGACAGCTGGGCGCTGCAGCAGGTGGGGCTTCAGGAGAGGGGCGGGGGCTGGAAGCGGGGCCGGGGGTCAGTGGGCCTGCAGCAGGGGGGGCTTGAAGACGTGGCACAGCTGGGCACTGCAGCAGGTGGGGAGGGGCCCCGGGTTGTGAGGCCGGGGGGCCGTTGGGCCCGGCGCGGGGACACAGGGAAGTAGGATGGCATAAGGCAAAGTGAGCACACGCTGGTAAGTCATTTCAGGAAAGCGCAAGCCTGCGTGAGGGCCTGCTAGGGAGCGCACGTTGGAGCCAGCCAGGACTGGGGCCAGGGTGCTAGCAAGGCAGCCACGATAAAGCAGCTATACGCTGTAGACGCAGCCTGCAGCACATAGCAAGCTCATGAATGGGACACGCGGTAGGTAGGGGCGCAAAGGTCCGTTGGGCATATACTAAGACGCTCCTTCAGGACGGTGGGCCGGGCCAAAGAGAGAGAGAGATTGTGCGCCCGTGGTGCAGGGTTGGACGGAGGGCCGCCTCTCAGGAGTCTGGGGCTGGCTGTGCCACATGCAGCTCCCGCTCTCGCCCACCTTGCGGGCCATGACACCAATACGGTATGCAGCACCGTCCTTCGATTGCAGGGCACAACGCCGCACACTCCCTCCCCCACCCCTATAAGGTGTACCTCCACGAGATGGCGCACAACTACGGCCTGCTGCACGCCGCCACCCTGGAGTACGGCGACCCCGACAAATGTAGCCACTGCGACTACTCCTCCGCCATGGGCTTCTGCTGCGCCACGCGCTGCATGAGCGCGCCGCACAACTACCAGCTGGGCTGGGCCAAGCCGGCCGCCATGGTCAACCGCACGCACCTGACGGCGGGCAACACGCTGGCGTTCGACCTGCCCTCGGCCATCATCGTGGACGCAAACTACCTGCAGGTGAGCAGGTGGGTGGGTGTGTTCGCGTACCGGTACTCTGCGGGACTAAATAGCGGTGGTGGTGGTGGTGGTGGTGGTGGTGGTGGTGGTGGTGGTGGTGGTGGTGGTGGAAGCCATGGCCATGTTGTTGGTGTAACCGTGTAAGGTGTCGGGCGTTCATAGGCCGTGGTGCGCTTTTGGGGCTGGTCCAGTATTGGGGTGGCCACTGGGTGCACGGAATGTGTACATATGCCGGCTGGGAAGTGTACGCATACTACCATTACTTCCCGCCAAGACAAGGCACGCGCCATTGCCGTGCCCTACACCACGTACAATCATGTATGCTTCCTAGAAAATTAGGACTTAGGCCGGGAAGCAGCCTAATCAACATCCTACCCGGCTTGCGGTGCCGTGTCTTTCCGCGCAGGTGACCACCAACTGGCTGTCCAACGTGTCCGTAAGCAGCACCGTGGTAGGACAGTACGGCGGCCTGCCGTACTACTACCCTCCCAACGCCACCTTCTTCCTGTCGTACCGCCGCCAATTTGACGTATTCGACGAAGTGCCAGACCAGTTTGCCGGCGGTACGAACATTTACTTGTTCACAGTGAACTCCCAGTACGACGCTAAGGACTCCGTGCACCTGGGCCTGATCAAGGACAACCAGGCGTGGACTGACCCGTCCGGTACACTGGTTGTACGGCAGATGACGAGCACGAACCGCAGCGCCATCGTGACGCTTTGCCGGCCGGAGCCGGGCCCGGAGGCCAGCTTTGAGAAGTGCAACGACTTTAACGACAACGACTGCGATGGCCTTATAGGTGCGGGTTGGGACGAGAGGCGGATTCAGGTGGTTTAGGCACATGAGTGACAACGGCATGGAGCCGGAGGGAGAGCAAGATGCACGGCAACTTGGAATTCCCATGTAGGTATGCTGCTGTGCGACTCACTGTGGGTGGAGGCGCCTGGAGTACCGGGTTGTGTTGAGCGCAAGGGGACCTCCCCAACTGAGCCCTACTGTCTCGGTGTTTTGCATGCATGGAATGCGCCCCGCCACTGAACGCCCTGCCCCGTCCTGCCCCGTCCTGCCCCGTCCTGCCCCGTCCTGCCCCGCAGACGCTGACGACCCCGACTGCGCCAACTTCCTCAGCCCCCCAGCCCCCTTCTGGCCCCCCGCCCCGCGCAAGAGCCCTCCTCCCTCCCCCCGCCCCCCGCGCAACCCCTACCCTCCCCGCCGCCCCCCACCCTCCAAGCCTTCGTCTCCACCTAAACCTCCCTCTCCTCCCCACCCGGCCCCGACACCCCCATCGCCATCCACCCCAGATAAGCCCCCGCCCCCACGACGCAGTCCAAGTCCCCCTCCTGCCGTCACCGAAACCAGCTCAGGCCTTAAGCGGCCCCCACCAGTCAGGCTCCGGCCTCCCCCTCCCCGCCGCTACCCGCCACCACCTCCCCCCAGCAAAAGCCCCCGCAAGAAGAAGGCCAGGAAGCCCAAAGCCAGCAAGAACAGGAGAGGCAACCGCAGAGCGGCATTGGAAACACATCGGTCAGTGTCAGACTACGCAGAGAGCTAGTTACCGGTACTTGCTTGCCTTTCGGCATTAGATGCTTCCCGGCATCGCCACACCGGATCACCCCGGCACGTGCATGTGGCACGGGCTCTTGTATCCACCGCTTGCTGCATGACCGTCCGGGCCAAATGAGTACGGTAGGTAGCAACGGATTCAGTCATCTGCGCAGGATGCCTGCTGGCTGTTAGTGCGAAACCATTCATCCACTCTGCGGTTGCTGCGTGCGAAGCTGCGGACGCAAGGCTAGGTCACGCGGGGCAGCCGCTCCTCATGAACGGCGCGGAGCTCCCTTTGATTCTTACAACGTAGCATGTCTTAGGCATTGGATTATAGGCTTGGAATCGTAGCATTGGGGTAGCCACAGCACACTATCGAGTTACCGGCTGTACCGGTAATACACACAGGCAGTTGCTGTTGTTGCGCTGTTCGCGTCGTGGCGTCAGTGGACCAGGTGCCGTACTCCAACGAGGGCAGTGCTGCTGCCCCCTGCAGCCACGCACAGTGTGTAGTGTGTATGGGTCTCTGGGTGGCGCATGCTTGAGAGGTGTACGGAGCCGCGTATGGGCGATTGGGCGTGCTGGGAAATGCAACGCACACATGAAGGGCAGCCCGCCTTGGCCGTTGGCTCCTCGGGTACGGCACGCTGCTGCATGCGTGTCATTATTGCAAGCCTGTTGCACCGCAAGGTTGCCACTGCTAAACCCCGTCAACCAGGTCCTTGGCGGTTGCTGTACTGGTTGACACAGTTGGCTGTTGGCCCAGGTTGGCCTGAAAAGTACAAACCCGAATGGGCTAGCGCAGGCTAGGTACGTTGCTGAGCGTATTTTAGTCAGTGTTACACGGCGAGGGTTCTTCCCTCCGCAAGTGCAACGACCCGTGTACGAGCCGGGGGCTCAAGGACCAACAGTCTTGATGCAATGACATGCGCACCAGGGCCGGGCTCTGTGCAAGGTACCGGTACCGGTCCGCAGGTCTGCAAGTGAGTCATGCACGAGACATATTCCTTGACTTGCACACTGGCCTTCCCGACCGTAACAGACAACAAAAGAATTGGCATGCCACACATACATATACCATGTACATAATGCTTCCGTAACTGTCCTGTGCGATTACTTTTGCAAGCTAGCTAGTGTGGCACTGTGCATGTACAGACCCCTACCACCTGGGTGCGCGCCTTCTACACCCGGACTTGTAAAGCGCATGCTCACTGCGCCTCGGCCATCGCGACCTCACCCCAGACGGGACTTCCCAAACAATCCTTAGTGCCTATGCCTCATCGTACCAGCTGGGAGTAGGTGTGTTGGAGCGCTACATCAGCATCCGTTACCATCCCCTTAATGCCCCTCAGCAGCTGCCAGAGCAATCAACATGTGAGCGCAACTGGGCCTTGTCGCCGCTACATCCCCACCACCATGCACCCCTCCGCCAGCTCCCCAAGCGCCGCCGTCAGGGTCGTCTTGTTGGCCGCACGCACCCTCGCCAGCGGCCGCGCCGCCGCCAACACCGCCGACAGCAGCCGCTGCGTCTCCGCCGCCGCCGCCACCCCGCCCCGCCCCGCCAGTCCGCCAGCCCCTTGGCCCCCCGTTGCCGCCGAAAACTCCCGGCTGAGCAACGCTGCATAGCGCGACTGATCGAAAGCTTCCCGCTCCTCCTCTTCATGCGCCTCCTTAGCCTCCTGTGCCCTACGGATTTCCGACAGCGCCGCCAGGACGTCCGGCGGCAGCTGCCACGTGTCTTGAAGGCCGGCACGTGACCCGTGGGTCGTTGAGTCAACAACTCCAGCAGGCTGGGCCCATGGGTCGGCACCCTTGGGGGCGCGTGTGGGAAGCAGGGAGCCAAAGGCGGCAGCTGCACCGGGCGGGCCACTGCCGCTGCCCTCGGTGTGGGCTAGGTCCTCGGCAGTGCAGGGTGGTTCACCGCCAGGGCCTTGCCGCGTACTGGCCGGGCGTCCCGCAACCGCTTGCTCCTGTGGTCAATGAAGCTCGAGTTACAGGGATTGTACTTGATGGGCAGCATGAATGTGTTCCAAACACAGCGCAGGTTGGGGACGACGCCTGGATACTAGCGTGCGGCACCGTGTGCTGGCCCATGCTACTAACAGCAACGCCGACCCACATCCACAGCCTCACCGCAAGGGCCAGGAAGTGCGCCATGCCGACACCCGCTCCCCTGGGCGGGGCAGCCGCCTGCTGCTGCTGCTGCCCCAGCCTTGCCTCCGCCGCCGCCAGCTCAGGCCCAGCCAACTGCAGTGTGCGCCAAGCAGGCAAGCTCAGTGGACAATTTGGGCCGCAGGGAGCGCTGCAACCAAGTGCAAACCCCATAGAACTACGGTATGGGATTGGCACGCAAGGTCAGTATGGAAGGCCGCGCCGTGCCAATACATGTTACACATTGTGGTATGACGGCGCAACCGTATTAAAGCCACAACAGAAGCTGTCCACCTGCGAGCGAATGAGGCGCAGCCGTGTTTGGATGTAAGACCAGGGTTCGACAGTGGCTAACCTTGGGGGTTAGGGGGGCCCATAAAGCTTCGTACGACCCTTTACGGTCGACCCTTTACTGGCCACGGAGACCTACCTGTACGGCAGCCGCCAGCTGCTCGTCCAACCGCTCCAACAACCGCGAGGCGGCGGGGCCCCCTGCGTCCGGCAGGGCCTCCAGGGAGGCCAAGGCGCCGCCGCCGCCGCCGCCAGGGCCGCCGGCGGAGCCCGCCTTGGCCCCCGCTGCCGAAGCAGTCGAGCCCTTCCCCTGCGCAGCGCCATGTCAGGATACCAGGTCCATGTAAAGCGTGCACCAATCAGATCACCGACTTAATTGCGGCCGTGCTTGCCGTTGCGATCAGGAACAACCCCAAATGGCAAAATTACAACGCCCGAGCATCATTCACGGAGAACTTGCTGTCGATGGACACTGGGGCGCCACTGACGTACACCTCAGTGGCGCACCTGCGCACACATGTGAGCCGGTAGCACAACAAACCTCTGTCCCCAGATTCACCTTTGCTCCCTGCAGGTAGGGGCTGCCGGCCGCTGCCCCGCCTCGCCCGCCAGGCTGCAGGTAAGGGCTCAGGCCCTGCTGCGGCTGCTGGTGCGGCGACTGCGCCGTGGCCCCCTCCTCTGCCACCACGCTGCCAAGCCACTCAAAAAACAGCGAGCCGTGGGCCGCAAGCTCCTGTTTCAGCGCAGTAGGTGTGGTCACTTATTGCACAACACTGCACAAAAGGACGGTGAGAGCCCTACGCCCACACACATGCTTCACATGCGTTGGCCAAGAAGCTCACAGCGTTCATAGGAGCTAGGTGCCAAGACGGGCCCCAGCTTTCCAGCTCGTTCCCCGCCTTGCCACCAAACCCCAGGGCCAACAAGCTTTGCCGTTCTGCTCTCACCTGCTGCTCCACCAGCGCCACGGTTGCTGCCTCCAGTGCCGCAAGGTGCCGCTGCGCATGGGAGCCAGGGGTTGACACGTTTGCCAACAAGCAAGGCATTCGGCAGGTGCGTCCTCACCTCATGCCGTGCAAGCACGTGTTCGCAAAGGCCGCAACACCACTTGCCGCATTGAACCCCCAGGCGTGTTGAGCATTACCTACGGCCGCGCGGCCCTCACCTGCACTGCCGTGGGCTGGGCGCACAGCTGCAACTCAAAGGGTGTCAGGGGGCGAGGGGCCGTGGATGCGGCCTGCCGGCTCCACAGCGCGTGCTGCAACCTGCAGGATACATGGTAGTCACGTTGATTAATCCTTGGGTGCTTTTGGTCCGCTGAACGGGAAGCCGCGACATCGCTTTGCTAAGAAGTTGTGCTTGAGAGTACGGCGCAGCTTCAGCAACGAGGATCCTGCACACCCACCTCGTGCGGCAGTCGGTAGCCGCCTGGCAGGCAACAGGTGGCGGCGGAAGGGTGCAAGTCAGCCCAATGCTCGCATGTCCAAGCGCACCACATTCCATATTACAAGCAAACCCGCAACAAATGTCCAGGAGCACTACAACTTATACCGTACCACAAGCGAACCCCCACTACAAAGCTGCACCGATGCCTTCGACAACTGGCTCGCACCGCATCGGGCATGTAAGGGGTTCAAGATTCCGCATGCAGGCACGCACCTGCAGTGCAGCCAGCTTGGCGCGTACCCGGCCGCACAGCATCACCGCCCGCTGTGCGGCCGCCTCCACCTCAGCCCACACCGACACCGCCCCCGTCCCCGTCACCGCCCAGCATGGCGCCTGCGGCCCCCCGTCGTGCCCTGCGGGGGCAAACGGGTCGCCTACGCGCCGCCGCAGCACGCCGCTGCTATCATACACACCGGCGCCGCCGCTAGCAGCTGCTCCGGAGCCGGGCGCGCCTGAGGCGGATGCAGGGGCCGTCCCCAGCGGCGCCGCCAGGCGCTGCACGTGCTCCCGCGCCTCGAGTGCCGCCATGCCGTACGACCCCTGGGCGCTGTCACTGAAGCACGAGTCCTGAAGATGGACACATGACACGGCGTGCCGTACCGTCACAATCGGTAACCTGGTTCCCCAAAGTGCTTAATTTGACGCGATCTGACGGCCGGCGCCAACAACAGCATGCCCGTCTGAACCCGTCTCCGTGCAACGGCTTGCACCCCGCGCCCTTCAGAAATACCTCCTGTCCTACCTCAGGGTAGGGCGGTAGCAGCGCGCGCACGTCCGGCTGCGGCTCCCTGTCGCGGATGGGCCGCTCGAACAGCCCCGCCGCCGCCGCCAGCCAGCCCAGCGCCAGCAGCAGAGGGCGGCTGCGGGCTTCGGCGAAGGGCCGCCCCTCGGGGGGCTGCATGGCCGCCAGCAGCGCGGGAGGGGCGCCCCAGGACGCCAGGTAGTGCAGGACCATGTGGGCCGCTGGGAAATGGGTGGGGGACAACAGGATGGGGGAGGACAGGGAAGGGCAGCCTTAGGAATGAGGTATGCTGCCAAGTGTGCTGCTAGTGAGGCATGGAAGTTGTGGGCTACAACGGACCTGCTGTAGTCACAGGTGTTGGTATGCGGTAAGCTAGAGAGTGTTCAAGTGTGGGACAGGCGGGCTGGATGCCCCTCACCTGGCTCCGGAAACTCGTCGGGGGATAGGAGGTCCAGGGACGCCTGCTCCCACTGTCGGCCTAGGGCGGCTCGACTGCTGGGCGTGCAGCGGTTGAGGCTCAGCACGCACAGCACAGTGTCATGCAGGGCGCGCCACAAGCCCCCGGCCTGTGGGCACCGCGAGGTGGGTTGGGCGGACGCACGTCATGTGCATTGGTTGCCAGAGCCAAGTCTGACGCCCGTATGAGCGCAACCGTGCAGGCTTCCACGATAGGCGTGGAGGCCATGTGGCACGTCCTGAACAATCATTTCAGCCGGCGCTGCGGTCGTGACCTGTGGTATAGTTTAGGGTTTCAAAAGGGTAATGGTGCCAAGGGGCCAGGTGTGCGCTGCCGACGAAGAAGGCGGGGTCGGGGTACCTACCACCGGCCCATCAAACTTGGCCTGCCTGACGGTCTCCGGCTCCAAGCAGTCGATTCCATACTGGTGTAGGACGTTACATAGGCTCGTGATAGCAAGGCGAGCGGAGCTGGGCGGATGCAGCTGTTGCTGAGCAGACATTCGATTGCCGACAGCTGTTCACGTTCTTAGGTGCAAATAGTCCATCACATCCAATGTAGTATCCTAAACCAGGTTTTTGGCGACAATAGGCGCGGCGTTATCTCGCAGTCCCGGACTGCGATATCCTGGTTTGTTTGCCTTCTGTTTTGCCTGGCAGCAGCTTATGGTTGTTGGTAAAGACACTTGAACACAGGTAAACATTTGCCGTTGGTGTACGGTGTTACAGTGCATTAGTGGCTGCGGCCAGCCCTGGTCTCGGTGCAGTTCCTCCTCTGGCGTCCACTGCCTTTTGGTCCACTGCCAGGGGTCCCAGAGCGACACCACCTACCCCTGTGACCACAGGCCAGGGCCAAGACAGTCAAGGTCAGACCTGGTCAGACGCCCGCACCCTGTGCCTTACCACCGTCACTGAGCGCCAAGTGAGCTGAGTACGCTGGTAGGCTACCCTGCATGCCACATAGGAAAGGTATGCCGCATGGCCCCTGTGCCAGTGCTCTCCCTCACAAGAAACGGTCTGCCACGGTGTTCCACATTCGGCAGCCCTAACTTGACCGTTGCGTAGCAGTTGCATCACTGGCACCAGGCAAGCGTGGAACAATGGCTTGAGGCACGGACCGCCCCACTTATGCTTGCGGGCAGCACCTCTGCTCCTTCCGTCCGTTTACATCTTTTGTACGGAGTGACAACTTGCAGGCCGAGAGATTTCCAGCCCGGCAGGCCGTAGTACTACCGTAAACAAGTGCCATGCAAATGCTACCCAAGGCAGCAAACTAAGCTACCATCCGCCCTGCCGGTGCGTATAACCCTGATGACCACGCTAGCTCCCATGACCAACGGCAGGCCCCGCTCCCTATCCCTCAATTACTCCGGATCCTCCTCCTCCTGCTCCAACTCCCGCTTCTCCGCCCGCCGCAGCATCTGGTTGATCCACAGCGACCTCTCGCTCCACTTGCTCCGCCACGGGGGCCGGGTGAACGCGTCCCGCCATTCCATCTCCTGCCAGATGATCGGGAAGCCGCTGTCCGCCAGCCACTGCAGCACCTCCACCCGGCAATAGTCCTCCACGGCATACGCAACGGTGGCGTCGTGCTGGTCCACGGGGTAGCGCAGCCGCCTGAGGCACCGCAGCATGGCCACGTCACCCTGCCGGGCGGCCATGAGGTACGGCACGAACGACGCGTCCACCGCGGCATAGTCCTGGGGGGCAGTAAACAGCCAGCAGCGGGGGCATAAGCGCGTGAGCACGGCCCAAGAGACCTCGGTGAGCCTTGCTCATGACACACTGTGTACGCAGGCGCATGCTTACAGGCGATTGAGGCGCCCCAGGTCTAATGCTGCCGCATGCAGTTTGTTGCCTCTAGAATGCAGGGTTGAGGATAGGCATGCGCCTTCTTGTCTCCATTTTGCTCCCAGCCTCCTTTCCTGTTACCCACCAGGTCCATATCGTACCCCTGCTGCACCATCCACTCCACCAGGGCCACGTGGCCCGACTCCGCCGCCACGCCCAGCTGGCCGGGGCTCCAGCCAACGCCCCGCGCCCGCAGCCACTGCACCAGCTCCAGGCTGCCGGACTCACACGCCCGCTTCATCAGCTCCTGCACCTCCGCCCCGTATGTCGACGTAATGATGCTGGAGCCCTGGCCCCGCACACCCTCCGGCTCCGTTTCCGTGCTGCTAGCTGCTGCTGCTGCCGTCGCCGCAGCAGCCCCATCCTCCCCGCCCTGCTCAACGTTCCCCATGACCTCCAGCGCAAACCGCACGGCGTCCACCCGCCCCGTGCCGCCGGCCGCCGCGAGCAGGCCCCCCACGTCCACAGGCTCTCCCCTGCCCAGCAGCTCCCGTGCAATGCCCAGGTGCCCGTGCCTCACCGCCACGGTGACCAGCGACGAATTGACATCGTCGCCATCACCATCGCCTTCAGGGCCCGGCAGCACACCCGCAGCCGTGATCCGCATCACGCCCACCAGCTCCTCCCGGCCCGCCTCCACCGCCGCCCTCAGCAGCTGCCGGCAATCCCGCAGCCCGAAGCCCTGCCCCGCCAGCCACTCCAGCCGCTGCAGAGCGTCCGGGAGCGCCGCAAAGTCCCGGGCAGGGTGGCGGTCCAGGGTGTTGACGGGGTGGTACTGCTCCTGCCGCAGCAGCCACGTGACCTTGTCCTGCCAGTCGGGCTTGGGGCTGGTCGCTGCGCCAGCCAGGACCTGGGCCTTCTGGTCATCTGTCAACAGACCGCTCATGTCTTCACACTCACCGAGCAGCTCCTGCAGCTTGGCCAGGGGGCAGCCGTGCGCCACGGCGGGGAGGTCCCCCGGCGTAGCAGACAACCCGCCCTTGAGCACCCGCATGAGGTATAGGTTATCGCCGACGTACGCGGCGTTGGCCCACCACGTGGCCTGCAGGTCGTCCGGCATGCCCGCCCGCCTGAGCTGCTCTGGTGCGGCCGCGGGCGACGACACAGTTTGGCTCAGCCAGAATGCCAAGTCGAAATGCCCAGCACGCGCGGCCATTGACACGGCGTGGTGTGCCGCGGGTAAGCCGGCACTGTGCAGGAGCTCGCAGATGGCGTCGTTGCCCGCCTCTGCCGCCACCGCCAGCACCCACGCGCCCTCGTCTCGCAGGGGGCACTCCTGCTTCAGCAGCCATTCGCACACCCCCGCCTGGTCAGCACGCGCTGCAGCTCGGAAGACATCCTCGTTGACCAGGCAGCCAGTGGAGCGGGAGAGCTGCACCAGAGCGTCGATGTCCCCGCCCCGAGCAGCATCGGCCAGCAGCTGGACACGCTGCTTGTAGGTCAGGCCGCGAGAGGATCCCGGCCGGCCCCATCGCTGGATGAGAGCATGGCTTGGCACAGGCAGCTTCTTTTCTCCAATCAGGATTGTAAGCAGCTCCTTGGAGCGGACCGCTTGCGCGATCGCCTTACAGACTGGGCGCAGGTTGTATGCGGCCTCTCCAGGAGGCAAAAAGCTAGCTACATGAGCTATTACTCCGTACGGCAGCTGTAATAGGAAGTTGCGCTCGGGGGGGTGCTCACTGGGGTTACCAGCAGCAGAGTCAGCCTGCTCGGCCATGTCTAGCCTCGATGTTTACAGCCGCGGCGGCGTGGGTCCGCAGTCTACGAAATCATTCACTGCGGCCAATGACTTTAAGTACATGTGTTCTCTCCACCAGGGCAGCTGCGCCGTACGGAAGTGCCCCAGGCACGGGCCCCTTTCTGCCCCCTTGATGGACTGTGCCGTACCCGGGTCCAGGGCGCACGGAGCCCCTCACTCGCTCCCTGACCTGGTCTGCCTTAGTAAGGAAAGAACACAACGGAACGTCCGATTTATGCTGTAACTTGCAACCATCCAGTGGACTTACACCGGTTCGCACAGGTCAGCTCCCAACCTGTATCCTGGTGGCGGATGCTCTACCGGTATCTGGATCCCCACTCAAACACTACAGCTTGACGCCTTGAGCTCCACTGCTTTCCAAATCGCCTAACCAGCCGTGTCAGAGCTCACGCAGCAACAAATACCCTATGTCCGCCAGTAAAAAGACCCGGGATCAAACCGATGCAGTGCTACCAGGCAGTAGGGACGTCACGTGGTCTGCATGCCTTGGCCCACATCCTCTGGGCCCAGCCCATCAATGAATGGGCAGTCCACTTTGCTGTGAGCACAGTGGACGCTGGAGACATCTTGACAACACGGTGTGGCACGTGCTCCACATAACAGCCTATACCTAGGTGCTCATCACAGAGGCAATTAAACGCAAGCTGGCACTACAGGCGCCTGCCTAGTTCTCCTGAACAAACAGCGCCACCTGCTTGTGGCTCTGCGCCACGTCTGCAACAGTCTCGGTCCCGCTCTGGTCCAGCACCTGCGGCCAGCACGCGACAGGTGTTCCTTTTGGACATATGCACGCCACTGCTAAACCCGGTAGAAAACACCTTGCCTGCACAGGAAGTAACATGCTTGTGCACACTGGTATTCGTACCGTCTGTGCAGAACAGAACTGGACGGCGCGAGGTCGGCCCTGGGACCTGTTGGAGATGCGTGGCGTTACCGAGCTGCACCTGGCATGCGGTCTTACCTGGCGCGGGTAGCTCTGCACCAGGCTCCAGCGGGAGGGATTCCACAGCGGGAAGGCGTCGAGTGACTGCAGCCAGTTGCGCACCTGCGGGGCCGGGAGTCAACGTGCCGGAGTCCCCAGGTGAGTAACGGCAAATCCATATGCTAAAAAGCAAGCTCGCCTTACATCGATGCACGGTAATGCTCCATGCTTGCAAGCCCCCTGCAGGCAATCCCCAGCCGGCGCACGCCGGCACACGCCAGACGCACCTGCTGCACGGCGTCGTCGGGCCTGAAGCGGCGCGTGTGGCTGGTGCCGTCCGGCAGCCGCACGCGCACCAGCACCGCCGCCTCGTCATCGCGGGGAGGCTCAGCCTGGGGGTTAGGGGCGCATATGGAGACTCGGGTGGAGTCAGGTCGGATACGACGGATGGGATGCTAGCTAAATGCGGTAAAGCGCACTGCGTGTGTTAGCAGGGTTGCTGCGCACAACTGGCTACGGCGCCTCTTAATGCGCCGCCTGCGCCGTGTCCCACAGCCGCAGCTCAAGACCATCCGCCCGGTCCTGAAACGTCTGTGCAGCATGGCGTTGCCAACACACGCACGACCCACCGGCAGGCCCGTCCGCAGCTCCCCGCGGAGTGCCAACAGCCGCTCCCTCTCTGCCGCCGCCGCCGCTTCCTCCTCCGCCAGGGCCGCCGCTGCCGCCGCCGCTTCCTCCTCCTCGGCCGCCGCCTTGGCCGCCGCCTCCTCCGCCCGCCGCCTGTCCGCCTCCAGCGCTGCTTCGTACGCTTCGTCCTGCTCCTGCCGCAACGCACGCTCGGCCGCCAGGGCCTCGGCCTGGAGCGGCGTGGGGCCGCCGGCCTGCACACAACGGGAAGATCGTTTTGCTGTAACTACTCCGCATCGTACTATACCGGCATACGTGGCTCGTGCAGCTTTTCCGCACAACTCGTTGTGGAAAGGTGCTGTCGTTCTGCTTGTGCCTTTCTCCTGCGGCAGGCGTACCCAGCACGCTTACCGACAGCTGCTGCAGCCACTGCCGCTGGCGCTCCTCCGCCTCCTGGGCCTCCTGCAGCGCACGTCATGCAGCAGCAGCGATAAGCATTACTCGCCAGCGGTCTCAAGTCGTCTAGACCTTGTTCACCCTGATCCTCGGCAGCTCTCCAGGAACGGGGTTGCAATGGGAACCCCCGAGCAGGGCTCCAACAAACGGACCTGCACACCTGCTGCTTGGACGCACCTGGCGTGACACCATCCGTGAGGTCGAGCGGCTTACCGCGCCGCTGCCGCCCGCAGCACCCTTCCCCGTAAGCGAGGACGAGGAGGCGCTCTCGTGCAGGCCCCCTGCTGCCGGGACACCCTCATTGCCTGACGCCGTTGCCGTTACGGCCGCTGCAGCCTGCTGCTGTGCCCGCTCCGTTGCTGCTGCCGCTGCCGCAGCGCCGGGTGCAACTGCCGGCGCAGCCGTCGACGCAGCGGCAGCTCTCCTGCTCTTCTCTGGCACGCTGACGGACACGGAAGCGGCCGGAGCTCTCGCCGCCGCCGCCTCTGCGGCCGCTGCCCCTGCCTGCTCCCCAGATTCCGCCAGCTCCTCTGCAGCCTTCGCAGCGGCAGCAGCCTCAGCCTCGGCCGCCGCTGCCGCTGCCGCAGCTGCTGCTTTCGCTGCGGCTGCCTCGTTCTGTTTAGCCTGCGTGCAATGCGAGAGGAGTGGGGCGTCGCCGTCAACCACTGCCACATCAGAGTACTTGCATGTCGCCCTTTATTGCTGTGGGGGGGGGCCAGCCGAGTCACATATCAAACCAACTGGCCCTTCTTGCGCCTTGTTAACGCGGAGCTGTACCGTCCGGTTATGACAGCAATCCCTGCACAGGGGCGTGCAGCGACCCCCAACCCCTGCTGCCTGTCCTCGCCCCGCCTTCCCCGTCTCGTCCGACTGACTTCAAACGTGCTTACAGGGTAGCGTTGACTGTACCTGCATCTGCTCCAGCCATGCAGCACGCTGCCGTGCAGCACGCTCCTGTGCAGCAGCCACCTGCTCAGGAGAGGGTTCTGGCACCTGCAACGTAAAGCACAAGGCACTTGTAGGAAGCGAACAAAGGAAACACCAAGCAAGAGGAGAGAAGGAACAGGGAGCTGCCTTTAACATTACACACTGCTCGTCAGAAAACGTTATTGCCGGGGGTGGAAGGGGGACAGGGGCGGAGGGGGTCTGGACTGAACATGCACAGCAAACCGCTCACCGCTTCTGCTACGACAGCCTTCTTCGCTTCCTGCACAACACGGCTGACCACCGCCGCCTCCTCAGCTGCAACAGGGAGGGCAGGACGTCAGCCTGCCTGTGGACTAAAACAGTACAGGACCAAACCCCCTGACCGAGGTCACATGCTGCTGGGCTTGGCGGGAAAAGACTCGGCCAGTCAAGCCAGGCCGTGGCACGCGTGGCCCGTGGAGCGGCACGCCTATACTCAACCAGCAGTATGAAACACACCTACATCCCACTCAGCTTGCTAGTTGTTGTTACGAGTGGTTACCCGTGGAGCACACCTGCCGCGTTGGCCGTCCTTTGGAGCTGCTCACTGGCCGCGCTGCGTGACTCGGCGTGCTCTGCCTCAACCCGCCTCTGCCTGCCCTCGGTGCTGTTGCGATGCAGCCGGTCACGCAACTGCAGTATGAGCTTGTAGGCCAGAAAGCCCAGGAGGGCGCGAACTGAGGCAACATGTGCGGCAGGGGCAGCAGGGGCCGTTAGGACACGTGTGGGTGTGCGGGGAACCTGGTGCATACACGCTGGTGATGTGTTCCCGAGAGGAGGCTGAAAGCGCCAACCCTACAACGCGGCCTCTGCAACTCACCTATCATGCCCCACTTTGTTCTGGGCCAAGGCCTCAGTCGGCCGATTTCCCAGAGGCCGGTGACCTGCCACACATCGCTCCCAAAGCTCCCCTGGAAGAAGTACTGCCAATTGGCAGCAACGTAGCCAAGGAATAACACTGAAGTGGCGATAAGTAAACTACGTGATTCAGGGGTAACATCCATTGTTGCGACGCTCGATCGACGCTCAAATCCCCTCAACTCATGAAAACCGCTCTACGAGCTGACTATAGTTTGTGCATTACGTATTGCCGCATTCGTGTTCGGAGGCATGGGACTAGCTTCGATGCACAGGGACGGACACAAAGGGCGCAACCGTCGCGCGTACGGCCCCGATGGGAGCAGGAGGAGAAGTGCCCGACTCTCTATTACACACGTATGTACATATTAGCAAGCAGGAGACCTACACTACTGACTGTAAGGCAGCTGCGATAGAAGTGCAGAGCTGTTGCGCAGGCCCCACGACTGCTTGGCCTCTGTGACAGGCGCAACTAGGATCGTATCTAGCTCTAGAAGGAGTTACTTGAACACAAATTGATTATAGCCACTTGTCGGGGTCGTGCGCCTTGGCCCTTGATACTGCTGCTTGCGATCGCCTTGTGGCGACCGCGAAGGAACATGCGCACCTTGCTCGCCATTGCCTGGTAAGACAACGCCTCTGATGAAGACCGTCTGTACCTGGGTCATAGCGTGATCGGTCGCGGGCCGCGCCCACCACCATCATATGCTTATCCGACGCTCGACGGTCTGGGTCGCAGCGTCGCGCTGCTTGCGGCGCAGGTTCTGGCCATCAAGGTTGACCCAGTCTCCTACCTAGCACAGGTACAGGCTCGCGCGAACCTCTTTCACCTGCAATCTCATCCTGTCGTGTCGCCTCCCCTCCCCTCCTCCTTCCTCCCCCTGCATGACCTCACACTTGCACCACTTGCACCACTTGCACCACCAGCAGACCCAGATGAATGGGTTATCCTATGTGGCATGGGTTGGCCGGGTGCAGGTTAAAGGACCTAGCTACCATGTAGCCGACGTTTGGGAGAGCTTCAAGCCGTCGCCAAAGCATAACGAGATTGTCAAGGCCGCCCCTGATACGTGGGAGGTGCTTCCCAAGGTGGGGTGGTCCAACACCAGATGGCTGCTCATTTCCCGAGCAGGCGTCCGTCTGCATGGCACGGCATGCCGGTGGTAGGCAATGAAACGTGGGCCAGTCGCACCTGGTGCGCTTCTCCTGCAGTGGCCCTTGCCGCATGTTGCAGTGCTGGCTAGTGATGTTCCGGCCTGATGGCTTGGTGACATCTTCACGATTCCACCCTCGCAGGCCTTTGACAAGAAGTACCGCAACCCCTGCTGGACCGACAGCCGGGGCCACTTCCGCTGCGCACCTTACTACCAGATTATTGGCGTGTCCAAGTGCGGTACGACAGACCTGTACGGCAGGATGCGGCGCCACCCCGACATGGCGGACGGCGCCAAGGTGTGCACAGCAGCTCTCGTCCTCCACCTCAACTCCTGTCGGCATGCGAGTGGCCTGGAGACCCTGGCTGGGGAGCACTCATGCGTCAACAACCTCAGCCGCATGATGCCTGCGCCGTGCCCCTCGCACGTCTATACACCTGTGTTGAACCCCAAGGCGCACGGGTATGGACGCTTCCTCTGGTGCTTGTCGCCCGCAGGGCCCCCACTTCTGGGACGAGTGCCCCTACCCGCCCAAGGGGGCTTGCACCGCCCCTCCCAACGGCGACTTCGACGGCTACGTCAACCTGTTTGAGAAGGGCGCGCAGCAGATTAAGGCGAACCCGCTGGTGGGCAGGGCGTGCAGGGGAATAAGGAAAGGGACGGAGAGCATTCGCATGGCGGCCAGGTGGCCCTCAATGCAACGGAGACATGGTTGGGCTTGCGACCCAGTATGCAGCTGTGCCTGGACAGTGAGTGGATGGACGCCAACAGCGCTAGAAACAGCTGAAAGCGGGGGTAAGCAGCCATGGCTCAGCCCTCCCTGTCGTGTCCCCCCTCCCGCCCAGGCCATCTGCGGCGAGGCCTCATCCAACACCTTCACCGGCGTCTACACCTTCGTGCGGTGCGTGGGGATGTCGGGGCCTGGTATTGGGCCAGCCTGCAGCCATCTCCGCAATGCCTTTGCCCTACTGCATGCCTCTGCTGCCAGTCCTCCTTGATGCCATGTAGACGCACATAACCCTGAAGCCTTGCCAGCCGGCGCTTTCGCCCGTACCGCATCACCCTTACTTACGCCAGACTCCTCCCTCACAATGCTTCCTGCAGCGGCCTGGCCCGCCTTAAGACCAACGTGACGCTTGCGGAGCTGATCTACGAGGCGCAGCCCTACCAGCGGCAGGTGGGACCCTGCCAAAATAGCCGGGGATCGCGGGTAGCAGGAGCGGCCGAAGCCAACTTGGACGGGCCTGGCCTGGCCTCCAGTGCAACCCTTGACTTGCACAGAGAGGCGAAGGGTGGATGTGGATGTGACGAGCTCCCGGTGCGCCTGAATTCATGGCGTGGAGCTACGATGTTGAGCAGCGGGCTGGAGTGTAGGGGGCAAAGTGTGCGTGCTTAGTGCGAGGGCCGCACCCGACACTGCTTGTGCTCGTTCACCTCCCTGCAGATCATCATCATGCGTGACCCCGTGTCGCGCTACTACTCAGCCTTCCACTATTACAGGTGGGGCTGGCTTGGGTCACGGCCGGGTAGCAACGGGCGGGTGGCATTGGGAAGGCCACGGGAGGGGAGGGCAGCAAGGCAGTTACCCCGCACGCAAGCTGCTGAACATGTCTCCCGGGAACGCAAAGTGGGCTCACAGGCAACACCCGCCTGAGCAGTGCGTCCTTCATTCCTTGCCTCATTGCCACGGCAGGGGCGTCTTCTTCACACACATGCTGAGTGCACCCTTCACTTGCAAGTCTTCGAAGTGCCGCGCACATGCCACTGCTTACCCAGTAAAAAGCACTGTTGGCCGCAGGCGCCGCCCCTCGGAGCCGTTCGAGGGCCCGGACAAGTTCCACGAGCGCGTTGAGCGGGACTTCAAGGTGGGCGTGGGGGCAGAGGGTGGACTGGGGCATGCCATCACTGGGGTGGCGGTAGGGGGTGGGACCGGCACGGCATCAAGGTGTAAGGGGGGAGGGGGGGAGGCGCTGCTTGT
>VFQN01004006.1_pt1 | contig 20051 bp, 35 predicted proteins | sample 3512371 | NCBI WGS metagenome assembly VFQN01 (sample SAMN10412370, study PRJNA504923) | tailings metagenome | isolation source: Replicate 2 from Balatoc abandoned mine | place: Philippines: Itogon, Benguet | collected 2017-08-28
GAACTCGTCGCACTACCTGCTACCAGTAAACTCACGAACAGGGGGAAGGGGTCCTGAGACAGGGAATGGGAAACCATCTACCAGCTGATGCCCGAACATCACCCACTGGTAGCCACCAACCACCGACACGCCTTCCCCATGGGTCCGGGCAGACCGCACAGGCAGACGAGGTCTGGAATCTCGCCTGAGATAGGATTCGAACCCGGGTTGGAAATCTCGGGAAAGGCGGTCTAAGAACCAACTTTCGCGCCCCGATCCTTACCTTGTGGACTGATGGTGCAGGCTGGCGGGGCGAGCCTTGCGTGCGTAAGCCAGCTTGGATTGTTACGTGCTGCTGTGCACGAGTTCTGGGCGCTAGCAGGTCGCCGGTCACCGGTGCTTGCTAGCCGAGCGAGGTTTTCGCATAAACCTTTGCACCATGCGCCTCAACAGTACCTGCCCACCCGATATGTCAAGGCCGTGCGGGGTATCTACGGTATCACTGTGCCCTTGAACTGCGGTGCTGACCTTTCAAGGGCTGTGCGCATTCAGTCCTCTGCGCGGCAGTAGGTGGCACGCTTAGGGGAAGGGCCCCTGACGTCCCCTGAGCAGCACGCGGTAGCTTAGCACGGTGGGGCACGCAGTGGCATGGGATTTCAGACTGTGTGTCCACCAAACGGGTGCTTCGCTCCAACCCGGGCTCTGCCATCCACGATGTCCCGCACACTTGGCCGTGGCCCGTACCGCTAAGGCGCAACGTTCCTTACAATGCTCGCTCCTGGCCAAATGAAATGTGAACCGCACAGGGAAGCCATGTGCGAGTCGTAAGCTTCTTCCAGCTTCTACCCATGTCAGGCAACCGTACATGGTCTGCAACATCCTGAGCATTGGTCAATGAAACGGCAGCAGTGATAACGCGAATGCCAGCAAACGTTCTGTAATGCGCAGCGGCAACCGCTTGCTGTGACTTGCTGCAGCATCTGGCAGCATCCTGAAGCAAGTACCCATGAGAGGAGTCACCACTCACCAGGTGCCATGATAAGCAACGTCATCTCCCCCCCCCGCACATCGCTGCGCAGTGTCAATGCTGCCAGCACAAAAACCAATTTATATCATACCGTATACAACTGCTCTGCCGACATGTTTCAGTAGGGCTTATTGCAGTTCTTTCATCGCACGCAGATCACGACATACAGTGCGTATGCAAGAACGCCACCTCGACACCCCTCTTCATTTACTGTTGCCGCAGATGTTTTAAGGGCCAAGACCAAGGGCTAAGAGAACCTGCATACATGCGCCGCACGTGGGTTGTAGTACCGCCGCCGCCACCACCACCACCACCACCACCACCACCACCCACCACCACCACCACCGCGTCACCGTCCTCCCAGGGTTCACGAGTCGTCGCCCTCCTGGCGCACCTTCGTTCCACTAGCCCCCTCGGGTGTGGCCTCTGCTACGCCTCCGCGTCATCGGTCTACACTGCACTGTGGGGCTCCTTCTCTTCGCCGTTGGGCTCGTTGGCGGGCTCTCCGCTGCCGTACACATCGCCGACATCCAGGGCGCCGCTGCTCCCGCCCGCACCTGAGCCGATGTCGGCCTGCACACATACACAACAAGGCGGATGCCGAGGTGAGCACGAGAAGGATGACCCGTACACGTACGTAACAGGTCCCAGCGGCAGCACGTTCACGTTCATCTAGGTATGCATGCCCCCTAGTAGCTTAGTAGCTAAGTAGCTTACCAGTGCCAAGCCCCACTGTGACGCCCAAGCAAGTACTGTATTTGGCTTCCCGGCACCCACCTCCTGCTCCTCCTCCTCGTCCTCCTCCTCCACTGTCTGTAGGTAAGGCACGGCACCCTCATACTCCTCCTCGCCGTCGTCGTCGCCACCCGACTCCAGGCCGAGATCCGCACTCTGGGGACGGGACACACGGCCGCTAGCCGGCCTGGAGCCGGCGTCAGCCTCAGCACCAGCCTCCTCCTGCGCCCGGCCAGCCGGCGCCTCGGTGGTCAGGGCGCTCGAGGGGCGGGACACACGGCCGCTGGCGGGCCGGGAGCCCGCGGCGGGAGGTGCGGCGGCGGCCTCTTCCACGTGGCCGTGGCCATGGCTGGCCTCCGGCGTGGCACTCGAGGGGCGGGAGATACGGGCGCTGGCGGGCCGGGAGCCTGCCTCCAGTGCGGCTGCGGCAGCCTCGGCCGTGTGGCTCGCTGCCGCCGGCACAGCGCTCGAGGGGCGGGAGGTGCGGCTGCTGACGGGGCGGGAGCCCACGGCATCAGGAGCGTGGGCCGTCTCATCATGGCCACCTGCGGGTGCGACGGCGCTCTGGGGGCGGGAGGTGCGGCCGCTGGCGGGCCTGGAGCCCGCAGCAGGGGGAACGGCGTCTGCCTCCTCCGCAGCGCCAGCAGCGGCCATGGCGGCGCTCTGGGGCCTGGAGGAGCGCACGCTGGTCGCCTTGGATGCAGCCAGAGACGAAGGCGTGTTGACGGCCGCCATCGCGCTCTGGGGACGGGAGGCGGGCCCGGACTTCTTGGTCGCAGGCTCCACGGCAGCCGCGTCTTTCTCCAGGACACTCAGTGCCGCCATTGCGCTCATGGGACGAGTGACGTCCTTGCTGGCGGGCTTGGACATGGCATGTGACGGCGCAGAGGCCTCCTCTAGGTCAGCGGATTGCGCCATGGCCGCGCTTTGCGGGCGGGGCACGCGGCCGCTGGCCGGCCTGGAACCGTCGGCAGAGGGAGCGGCGGGGGCGTCCCCCCCGCTCGCCACTGCCGCCAGGGCGGAACTTGAGGGCCGGGAGACGCGGGCGCTAGCGGGCCGGGACGCGGGGGCAGGGGTCACAGCAGCGTCCTGCACGTCGCCAGTTGCCGCCACTGTTGCCATGGAGCTCTGCGGGCGGGACGCGCTGCCGCTGCCGGGGCGGGACGCTGGCGCAGGAGCAGAGGCGGTCTCCTCCACGTGCCCAGCTCCTGCCGTCGCAGCGCTCTGGGCCCGGGACGCGCGGGCGCTGGCGGGGCTGGAAGCGGGCGCAGCGGCGGCACGTGCCTTCTCGGCATGGCCAGCCGCCGCCTGCGCGGCGCTCGGGGGCCGGGAAGCCTGCTTGCTGGGTTCGCCGGCGGCCGGAGCAGCCGCTGACGTGCGGGCGACGCTTTCCCCAGCAGCAGTGGCCGAAACGCCTCCCACCTGCAACGGTGATGGGCAGTATGCATTGGGGTTCAGCAGCTCAGCACGGCACGGACGGCAGGGCAACAGACTGGCCGCTGTTTGACGACGTGGGTGCGGTCTGTCAAAGCGCTTGATATGTAGCGCTAATCATCGGCCAGGCCCTTCTATGCAGGTTGCTGCACGCTTGTCTCATGTGGGGAGCCATAGCAAAGCCATTCTTGTCGTATCTGGAGTCATGTGTGGTCAACGCATGACAGACGGCATATGGCTGTGTCTCCCACCTTAAAAGCGGCCTTCACCGGTGGGTTGACTGTGATTGCGGCAATCCCATCCCCATCCAGAACGTTCACAACAGCCTTAGCTGCGTCCACGGCTTTACCTGCGGTGGAAGAGAGGACACACGCATTATGAAGAGTGTTACTGTATAGTGCCACGACAGGTTTAGTCTTGATCTGAAAAGTAGAAAGGTGCCGTGCATGTCTGCATGTTGGCCGATGACCGGGACTCGACAACCGCTCAGGAACGTGGAGCTGGCTTGCCGTCCTGTGATGGTTTGCTTACGGAAATTCACAAATGAGGTGAACACGCAACGTCGCAACGTCATATCTAGCCTTCTCGCGGCCCGCGTTGGTTCGGCTCCCACATGTCTCCCTTGCCCTGAAGCAACCACCCACCCTTTAGGGACGATTGCTTCGAAGGCTTAATTCCCTTAACCTGCTCCGGGTAAGATGCAGCATTTTGCACGGCCTCGAGCTTTGCTGGTGCGGGAACAGGGCACTTGCGGTTCGGGTGCGCAGATGTCGCCGACGCAGCCGTGGAACTTCCGCAACCCTGCAAGTGTCCAATGTCGTGCTGTTAATAATCTTCAGTGTAAGGCAATGTTCAACGTAAGCTGTGCTGCGCCTACCATTGTTGGGCTTCAGCCCGACGGTGGCGATTGGAAGGAAGCGAGGGGTCGCTGCTGGCCGCAATGAGTTCCGCTGCAACTTTTGTTTCGCTGTACTGAAAGTGGTATACTACTGAAAATGTGAAGTGGGTTTCCTGTAAACTGCCTCGAAGCTCCTCCTGGGCTGCAACGTCCTGTCGTCGTCATCCGAGGTCCGATGCACCGTACCGCTGCAACTCAAAGCGAGCTGACTGCACTAGCTGCAAAATGCATATCTATCAATGATTTTGCATTCCTATGTATAGCAGTATAAAAGCACTTCCTAAGACTCCGAAACCATGGCTGTTGCGCGGGAGAACGTCGCATGTGACCTTGCGGGATCCCCAAGCGCCAAGGCCCAGCCCAGGGCGCCATGAGACGCAGTAGGCCGTGCCCCTTCAAATAGAACAACAAAACGTAGATTGCCAACAGAGCATCCTGCTGATAGCTGGTGGTGGGACGTCCTGCACCAACTGCCCAGCCAGGGCTATTTGTTTTTGGCATTTTGTGTTACATCCCAGTATGGGGCATTCTTTACCTTAACCCAAGCGTTGAACGGTTACGGTAGTTGTAATCAGAAGTCCTGGTTGTTACTGTAATATATGGCCTCTGCAGGGCACCACGAAGTGCTCCGGGCCGCGTGCAAGCCCTGGGTGGCTCCGTCTCCGCATACTGGGAAATGCCTGGCCATGCATGCAGCATGGGCTAGCCAACGCATGATCCGTCTGTGCTTTGAACTCTGCAACGGCTGGTCTTAGGGCCACTAAGCATGACTGCGCACGTGCTGTACACTGCGCGACGGATGACCATGTGCACTGTGGGTTGCGAACCAGAAGTAAGACATGCGTGTTGCTTTTGCCCTTGCATGTCTTTTCCTGATGTGGTTGGGGGCAAGCCCAGGCAACAGTCATGCTGGCGGTCAGGGGCAGAAGGGTCAGGGGCCTACCTCTGGCGAGATTCCAGTCCTCGTCTGCCTGTGTGGTCTGCCCGGACCCATGGGAAAGGCGTGTCGGTGGGCACTGGTGTGGGCAAGCTTGACGATACCTGTCTCCTCAGAGCCTCCTGCGCCGTCAGCTTCAAGCCAAGTGAAGAGACGACCTGGAGGACCTACCCGCTAAAAATAGGTCTCCGATACCCCCATAACCCTTCTCCTGAAAAAAAAAAAGGGGCGTACAGGCTTTGCCACAGCTGCTGTCCCTTCCACAGCCCTGGAATGAGCCCTGCCTTGATGCTATGTGCCTTACCAACCCAGTATATGCTTATTTACCTACATTAAATGGTAGGATTGAGTGTTGACAGGCGGCGCAATCTGCGTACGCGCAGTGCTGGTCAGACCTCGCACCAGGGGCATTGCATTTTCGGGCACAGCTGTGCATCCCCTGCATGCTCAGCCTGGCTCAGCAGGGGGTCGATTGCTGGACGGGGTGCATGCATTGCGTGCTGGTGGGTACCAGGCTAGCGCCGTTGCAGTATTGCGAGATGCCATTGCGCTTTATCATGAAGGCTTTATTTGAAACTGCTGAGTACCGTGAGTGTTGCGCAGCAACAGAGACACGCGGCCTCAAAGCACGGATCTGCCGCCTTATGCATGCCACTGCCATCCATGCTGTCTGCTAGCCGAAATCAAGATGCCACCTGGCAGTTTGTTAGCACTGCAACAGGATTGCGGACGCTGCCGGTGACGGAGCCGCTCGGCGCCGACATTCCATTCTACAAACCAGAGGAAGCATGAACCAATAATCCTGCTGATGTGTCAATATCTTCAAGCGCGCGTAACCTTTTCGTGAGGGTTCAAGCCGGCCATAAATGACAAGCGGCTTTTAGGGACGAGTGGATTTCCACTTCCACGGATGCCAGAACAGGGTCAGAGCACCCCAAGCCGGGGTAGCTCGATATAACTCGGTGCACGTTCATGCTAAGTGTGCGTTTTGAACCCAGTAGACTCTCAGTTCGGTTGTCGTGTTGGACCTATGCAACTGTGAAGAGCCCACGTGGGACTAACGACCCTTGGCATAATAGTCTGATGAGTTTCATAAAACATAATTTGATAAAGTTGATCGGTTTGGACAATTAGCCCACTGGCGCCCAAAGCACGGGTCGGTCGGACGGGTCGCAGTGTGGAGAATTGCACGACGGATGAAGTCCAACCTTTTCCGTTACGTGACAAATACCCTAACAATAGGACCGGCAGGCATGTTGTCATGGCCATCCTTATATGGCATGTGACGGTCCCATCACGAGGGTTGTGGGCATGCGCGGCTCGTGGGGGTTCCCGTGGACTCCCGTGGGGCCCCTAGATGCGGGCGTTTTGGCTGTTTGGCGCGAGGGGTCGCAGTTGCTTTATGATGGTATGATTGCGAGTTACTTTACTCGGCACGTCTGTTGCATCCACGTCGCCGACTTGGACTTCGAGTTCACCAGGCGACGCGCATACACGCGCTGCAACCAAGCACGGGGACTGGCACGTTAACGTCTTGTGCAAGTCATATGCTACCCTGAGGCACAACACGCGCGGCACCAACAATGGCTAGTGATCCGCCTAACAACAAGCAGGCAAGCGTGTCGGTATCCACCAGCGACATGAGCACCGCAACGCCAAGTCATGACCCAAAAGCGGCCACAGATACATCTGCATCACCTGCCAAACCAGCAAATGGAATGCCGGTTGACTCAGAGGGCAAAGCGAAGATATTTAGGCCGTGGTCGCTCCAACGGCCGCACCACCTGACCTTTCACCTGGTCTGGTCAGCCTTCCTCACGTGCCAGTTCGCGACCTTTTCGGCGGCCGCGTTGGCGCCGGTCATTCGGGAGAACCTCAACGCGACAGCCTCAATGATGTCAGGAGCCGGCATTGCCGCGGTAGGTGTCGTCCGTTGGAGGCTGGCGCAGGGACTGAAGCCGAGATGCCCCTGGCTCACCGCCGTCCCTTGCGTCCCTTGACCCACCAGCCTGCGCCAGCCAACCGACGCCGAGCCGCTTGATCCGCACGCAAACGCTTGCTATTCCCACTCCGCTGCCCGCCAAGCTCACATACTCGAACGGCGTGCTCCTAACCCACACGTACCACCACGCGCATGGTGCCCGCTGCCCAGCTTCGCTCCAACAGTGGACGCCTGCTCCCCGGCAACCAACTTCCACGTGGCCCCGCGCCTAACTTGTTAATATATGCCCCCACGCGCTGCCGCACGCAGGTCACCGGATCCATGGTCAGCCGTTTCATCATGGGGTGGATGTGCGAGACATTGGGCCCCCGCCTCGCAATGCCCGCCTTCATGCTGCTGCTGTCGCCAGCGGTGTTCTGCATGGTGTTCGTGACCAGCGGCGCTGGCCTCATCGTCGTGCGCTTCTTCATTGGCTTGTCCCTCGGCGGGTTCGTGACAACACAATTCTGCTCGTCCCAGATGTTCAACGTGCGGATCGTGGGCGGGACCAACGCCACCGCGGCAGGCAAGTGTGTCTTGTGGGAACGAACTAAGGAAAGCGAGGGTGTGCGCAAGCAGCCGCAGGGAGGCGACAACAGGAAACTAATGCCAGCTCCATCATCCTCCACATGCGCTCATTGCCTCCATAGCTGCTGCTGGTGTTCCTGCTCCTGCTGCTGCCGTTGACAGTCTTGCGTATGCTGTCCAGCTTCGTGACACCTGCCTGCCGTGCCCTGACTGTCTGTACGGTACGTCCGCCCTGACCTCCTGTCATCCTGTCACCCGTTCCCTGTCCAGGTTGGGGCAACATGGGCGGTGGGCTGGCACAGCTGTTCATGCCCTTGATCTATCTTGCCATCAAGAACTCCGTTCCAGGCTGGGATGCCTGGAGGTGGTCCTTCTTCATTCCTGGTGCGTGGTGCGTTGTGAGATGCTCAATTGTGTGTAAAAGGCCCAAGTGACGCACGGCGACGCACGGCCCCAACGCATGGAGGGGCTGGGGTCAGGACTGCTAGGCACGCGTGGTATGGCAACGGCATGAGGCCGAGGGGCAGGCAGCACGTGCAGGATGTGGTGGCCGAGCAGTTTGAGGAGCTTCAAAGAAAGAAGCCGTGGCTCATCAGAGCACAACCGTCTGTGGAACGGCCGGGTTTCCATCTGACTTCTGCAGCTCGTAATGAAACGGCCCGCCTTGGGGAATCTCCACAGGGATGAGTGCCGCTGTGGGCGCAGGCGGAGCCACTGCCGGCGTGCCAGCGTGCCTGTTGCCTGCCTCCCAGCACTCGCCCTTGGCCCACTCGCGTGGGCGCCCTTCGTTTGCCCGCTGCGGTGCTCGTGTGCGTGATTGGCTGCAACAACTAACCGGCGCCCGCTGACCTGCTGTGTGCGCCCGCCCGGCCCCCGCCCCCGCCCCCGTTGCTGCAGGCGGCCTGATGGTCTTGACGTCCATCCTGTTCATGCTCTTCGCGCAAGACAGCCCGGCGGGCAACGTGGTCGAGGTCCAAGCCCGGGCTGCGGCGGAAGGTCGCCAACTGGCGAAAAAAGAGAGTGAGTCGGTCCCAGCTGGCAGTAGTCTTAACGTATGTTCCCTGGACATCGTGTATCACGTCGGTCTGGTTGCGCTGGGGTAGCAGGCGGCTGCCGGCGGCTTCGGCGGCGCGTGATCCGCACTCTCAGGCTCAGCCTGTTCGTGGTGTCTAGGGGGTTTGGACAGGGCAGGCCAAGCCGCATGCTGGTCGCTGGATCCGCTCGTGCTAGCTCTGCAGCGCGGCCCATCGACCCACGAGGGCAGTCAGGGTAGATAGCTGCCAAGACTCTCTTTTTCGATGTTCGACTGTTGGGTACCGCCAGTGCCCTGTCTCGTTACCTGCACATGGCCAGGGGCCGCTGATCCATATATCCAAAGCGTGCTTCACGGGCATCGGTGGGCGTGCACTGCTCTGCCCAGTGGCAAGGACTGACGGCCGGCAGCTGTGCCCGTGCGCCGGGCCCGTCTGTACGGCAGTCATGGGCTCTGCCCAACCCCCAGCGTCCTGGTTGCTTGCGCCTCCGTGAGCGATGCAAAAGCCACCCACACAACTCCGCAACTGAAGGCGGGCCTCATCGCCAATGCACAAAATTGCTCCCGAGAAGTGCGCACCATCTGCTGCTGTGTACGATGAGCCTAGAACCTATTCAACCAATTTATGGGCCCTTACACTTCATTGCCCTGTGTGTCGGGCCGGTGCTGCACGCAGGCAAGGCAGCGGTTGCCAAGTACGCGCTTCGCAACTACCGCACGTGGATGCTGGCCACCTCGTACGCGTTCAGCTTTGGCGTCGAGCTGACAGTCAACAACATCATCGTGGGCTACATCTCAGGTCAGCGCCAGGCGCATAAGTATCAAGTCCGCAGTTGCCCTGTCCATCCGGCAGCCTCTCTGGCGGGCATTGTGTGCCAGGGGTCGAGGCAGGGGTGTTGGGCATCCCGTGTGTGCCGGAAGCAGCAGGGCACATTGTCTCACCTGCCCTTCCCTTTCCTTCATGGCTTACCTAACTGCTTCTGCGTAGCAAGCGGTCCCAGCATGCATCACATCCCCAACAAACATGCGCTGCGGCCGCCTTCGGGAACCCACGCACCCAAATGGCAGCGCCCAGCCAGGCTCAAGATCAACCCCACAACGCATGCCGGCCCCGCAGACAAGTTCGGCAAGGACATGCTGGCATAACAGATGATTCACGGAATATCCTGTTTGGCACGTCGTAAATTTCGGCCCCCGCAGACCAGTTCGGCAAGGACCTGCTGACGGCGGGCGGCGTGGGCTCCCTGTTCGGCCTCATGAACCTGTTCTCGCGCACGGCGGGCGGGCTCGCGTCCGACTACGTGGCGCGCGACTTCGGCATGCGTGGTCGGCTATGGCTGCTGTTTGGGACGCAGGTGCGTGCGTGGCAGTGCGTAGCGATCCCCTGCTCCACAGTGGCTGGATGGGGCCCAGCCACCTGCTGTGGGGGCCGCGTGTGGCCACAACCCTACCTCGCCAACCAACGCGCGGAGTGCACCACGCGCCTGGCGCAAACGTACGTGTGAACAGGTGTTCCCTGTCTGGACTCTCACTCGTCTTTGCTGCTTGTAACCTCTTGCAGGTCCTGTCGGGTATCTTCTGCATCATCCTTGGTCGCCTCAACTCCAACTTTCAGGGCAGTGTGGCGCTGCTGGTGCTCTTCGCGCTGGCCGCACAGGTGGGTGACGATGCAGTTGCGTGCGGGGTTAAATTCAGTATCATGTAGTAAAGCAGGTTCTAGGAGAGGGGGAAGCAAGTCGCACGGGCAATTACTTGGGGGCGGTTATTACCCAGGCCAGCTGAAGCTGCAAGCTGGGTGGTCCACACAGGTGGGTGCGTGCGCGGGCTACGGGTGTCTAAGCTATGTGCGGGTACAGGGTATTCTTGGAGCTTGCCCTGTGAGTACCTAACGAATGTGATTCCAAAAAGCCTAAAAGCGTTTGCTGCTGGATGGACTACTAGCGTGGGCGGGGCTGCGTGGTGCGCCACCAAACGTGTGCACCGAGCATGCCCTCGCTCCCCCGTCAACCTTTGCCTTGTGTCTTGCTTTGTACACCCTTGCACCACACCCTACCGTACTACACATTTGTGCACCGAGCATGAGCGGCCGTGCATGCCGCCTCACAACGAGGGCGGACGGGCGGACTCGTTCCTATCCCGTCGTCCTCCACCACTCCTCAACGCCACTGTACCCGCACCTCTTGCCCCAACACCCCACGCCATGCGCAGATGTCGGAAGGCGCCAACTTCTCCATCGTCCCCTTCGTCTCCAAGCGCGCTCTGGGCGTTGTAGCGGGCACCGTCGGAGCTATGGGCAGCTTTGGCGCCGTCATCTTGCAGTTCGCCTTCTTCTTCCGCTCCAAGCTGACCTACTACGACGGAATCACGTGGATGGGTGTGCTGGTGGCGGGAGTGGGCGCGACGACGGTGCCCATGATCCACTTCCCCATGTGGGGCGGAATGCTGCGGGGACCGGTGGAGGGTGCGGAGGAGGCGGGGTACTACATCTCGGAGTACACTGTGGAGGAGGTGGCGGCGGGCATGGCCACAGCCTCCATGCGGTTCGCGGTGGAGAGCAAGTCGCAGCGTGGGCGGCGCACGCCGGTGGGCGGCTCGCAGGGCGGTGTGAGTGGCGGGGCGCAGGGGACAGGGAGCGACGAGAAGATGCGAGCGAATAAAGTTTAGGGGTTGGCAGCTAGTGGCGCACCACGCGGATGAGAGGTCGCTGTCACAGCGTGTGCTCGTGCAGCAAGGTTCAGGGTGGCTTGTGTAGGTCCACGGCTGGGCCCACGGCAGAGGGCGGAGGAGGGTAGGTCGTGACCAGCCTGTGAGCCTTCGGTCGGGATTTCCCCGCACATGTGAGCCTGGTCGCTGAGTGTGCAGTCCGTGCAGGAGAGTGCAGTAGGGTGCTGTGCAGAGATTCGCACGTAAGACGGGATTAGGGAGAGGCTGTGCAGGAGAGTGCGGTGCACGTTGCAGAGGCAGGCTAGCCTCGCCCCGCCTGGTGCGTGCGTACGGCGAGAGCGGCGCCATCTTACATATTGCATGGGTTGAACCCAACTTTTCGAGGGCAGGCAGCATTTGTGGGACGGTGGGGGTTGCAGGACTGCCGGCTATGTCGCCCTCTGTGGCCTCAGCCATGAAGATGAGCAGTTAGTGGTGGTAAGTGGTCTGCGAGCGTCGACGAAGCCCAGGAGATACCACGAGTGGAGTGACTGCATGGTGAAGACCATGAACCGGCGTGAGTATTTGTGGCTCATAAAGCGGGACGCGTGTGTGACATTGTGATGCAGTTGCGGGTTGGCAGTAGCATGTTGTACAGCAGTTCTAGGGAAGGGTGAAGCGAGTGGCGTGAGCAGTTACTTGTAGCGGCTGTCCAGGCAAGCTGAGGCTGCGAGCCGCTGGCGAGCGGCATGCGTGTGTGCATGCGTGTGTGCATGGGAACGAACGTGTGGACGGGGCACGGGGGCCAGCGAATAACAGCCCATACCGGTCGATGTCGACTGTGCCTTGGTGTTGCTGGCAGGTTGGCAGACAGGTGGTCCCCCTCGCTCACACGTACGGCGTGCTCTTGTATGATGCCGCCTAGCAGTCATAGATACGGTATGCAAAGCTGCTAGCGAACCCGACTGTTGAAACTCTGTTGCTTGTTCTTGGTTCCTGAAGTGCTTTTGGACCTCCGGGATTGTAAGTGGCGTGTTGGTGCGTGTACGTGTGCAGGCGGCCCAACACCTCGTAACCCATGTGCTGTGCGCTAGCTTGCAGCCAGCCATAGAATGAGAATCCGTAAGTGGATGTAAGCTCATTGCAAGAATGCTCACTGCCCTGAAGCGTACATCTGGCGCTGGCTGTGCGACAAGTGCCAGTTTCAGCTGGCAGTAGACCGTGGCTTGGTGCAGCCAGGTGCAGCCTTGTCCTGCGCATGGATGCAGCAGGAGGGGACAAGATAGCATGTGCGTGTGATGTGGCGAGCGGACGAGGACGTAGGTAAGCTACAGGCGGACGCGTACTGCGGCCGTGCGGCGGTAAGGGATCGAGGCGGCTGGGTGCTTGTCGCTGTACACAGGGTTACAGAACCAAACCGTCTTCAACTCCGACCAGCCCTGGAGTCATGCAAACCGAACAACTCAGCGCATTCCATTGCTGACAAAATGGCTAAGTACGATGAAGATCCCCTGCGCCAAATGCTGAAAAAGGTCGCACGCGCATTGGAGGCCCAGGGACCGCACTGGTGGCGCACAGGCGCAGTGGTCCGCTGGCCCACCTTCCAGTGCAATGAATGCATAACAACGCACGCAAAAAACAACTGCAGCTACATGCTAACCCTGCGAATCAATAAGGATTTCCGTGTCTAAGATGCGTGTGATATCCTCAAGGGGAAGCCACACAGCCGCAAAAACTCAAGGGGTCCCCTCCCCCGCAGCGATGGGCCTCAACTAGCACCTACGCTTATAATGCTTATTGCCATAACACGCGCGCATGTTTCTGGCTATGTAATAATGTTTTTGTACTATGCTTCTTCATCACTGGCCCCAGTGCACCGGGGATGCCTGCACCACACCGTACCACAGCCAGCCGAACCAGGTGCTAACAACAGCTGACACAGCACTTATGCAAAGTGTCAGGCGGCCTAGTGGAGAGCCGTCCTAACACCGTACACCGTACCGATGCACGGGGGCGCCTACGCGAGCAGGTGCCTGCGGTGTGCGCCCCTGACCACCTTCATGCTCGCCTTGCACGTGCCGAACAGCTCGCCGGGGCCGGCCTTGCTGCCCCGCTCGCAGGTCAGCTGCTTGCCGCACTGCTTGCTGCCCAGGCGGCACACCTCGCCCGAGCTGGCGGACTTGCACGAGCGGCCCTTGCAGCTGCCGCACTTGCCGTTGCGCTTCACCGTCTTGCCGCTGCACTCGGCGGAGCACCTGCAGCAGCAGCAGCCGAGGCAACAACAGCGGCACGCGCTCAGGAATCCAGCGAAGCAAGCAGACCCCAAACCAGCTTCCTTGTCCAGTGTGATACTATGCGGTTGAGTGCAGGACGGAGCGGAGCAGCACCCACAGGCGCAACGACACGAAGGGAAGCAGCACGCCCTGCTCGCTGCCCTGCTCGCTGCCCTGCTCTCTGTTTCTCCTACACACGCCGTGCCCAGATACGCGCCCCACGCACCTGTTGGGGTAGGTCTTGCCGTCCGTGGTGCACACGGGCTTGTAGTCGGCGGTGCACACGTCGCAGCTTGGCGCCGAGTCGCCCGCCTCGCAGTCCACGGGGCGGCCGCTGCCGTCCACAAACACCGCCTCGCAGGGACCCACGGGTCGGCCGAAGAAGGTGGCGGCGGAGCAGTAGTTGGCCAGGCACGTGGCGTCGGGGTGCGCGGGGCAGCGCGTCACGTCGCAGGGGTTGGCGAAGCACTGGACGGTCTTGCCCTTGGGGCACCTGCGGTCGCACGGCACGCACGTGCAAGGCGTCATAGCTTGCGAGGGTTTGCCATATCACCACCAACGGCAACCCATCAGCAAGCGCACGTGCTGCTTCACAGGTGGCCGTCAACCTCAAGCTTAGCGGCACGGGCAAGGTGGGTTCTAGCGTTTTATTGAAGAGGAGCAGGCGGGATATGGAGCTCACCCGCCGCTGGGCCTCCAGCCCGACTTGGACGGCCAGCTGTTCGCCACGGCGCCGCAGTCGTCGATCACGCGTCCGTCGCGGTCCACCCACACCGCCTCGCAGGGCGCCAGGCGGCGGCCGTGGAACTGCACGCCCTCGCAGTAGTTGGACTGGCACGTGGCGGTGGGCGCGGCGGCGCAGGTCTTGGGCTCCATGGCGCACGGGTCGGCCTTGCACGACACGCGAGCGTCGGCGGAGCAGCTGCGGGGGAGGAGGTTGCAAGCGGTACGAGCGAGCGGGCATGATAATACCGTAAGCACTGTGCGAGGAACTGTCCAACTTGCACCACAGGCCGTGAGCCAACCCCTCTAAGACTGCAGATAGATGAGCAAAGCGTACCCAGCAGCTAGGCCTGAGCTTGTCGTTTACACGGGCGGTGTTCAGCACGCGGCAGACACCTGGGCAGGGTCTTGGTCTTGCCCTCGCACTCGCCCTTGGCCTTGACCGCCACCTTGGCGCAGCGCGCGGCGCAGGCGTTGGAGTAGGTCATGCCGTCCTGCCCGCACACCGGCTCCCACAGGGTGCTGCACACGCACGGCTCGCCGCCGGGCTTGACGGTGCCGCGGCCCTTGGCCTGCTGATAGGGGATCTGGGAGGTGGCGGAGCAGGTGGAGACGGAGCCGTCCTTGGACACGAACACGGCGGCGCAGGGGCCCACCTGCGGGATGGCAGGGGCAGCAGCGGTATTTTGGGGGAGTTTCGGTTACCGATGCAGGCAGGGAGGATAGCTGGAGGGATAGTGTGACAAGGGAGGAGGGGGAAGGACGTGCGAAAACTGGCTGTGCGTCAGAATGATTGCTAGCGAGCAGCTCGTCAACGTCCAAGCCGCACGCAGGCCGGCATGTTGAGTTTAAAACAGTCTAAATCCAAAGCCATGCCGTTGCCGTGTGCTGACAGGGCTGATGATGAAATGAAGAGATGGTGGCAAAAGGCAAAAGGCAACGGGCCTGCAGAGGTTGTGGGTTGTTGCTGCTGCCGGCTTACCGGCGTGCCGTCGGGGAGCACGGCGTTGCTGCAGTAGCTGGCAACGCAGGTGGAGCCCTTGGGCGCCTCGCAGCCCTCGGGCAGCACCGAGCACGGGTCAGCGAAGCACATGACGGACTTGTCGGCGGGGCAGCTGCGCAGCAGGGGGCAGGGAAGGAAGGATTTTAGGCCAACAGTGCTTTAAGAAGTACGCAGCTACTGGATCCGGGTGCCGGTACAGACCGCTTTGCATTTGTAATTTCCAGTAGCTGGCAATGACCAAGCCGTGTGCTCCCACTGGCCGGGGGCAGACTCACCTGCCGTACGGCACTACGGTTACGTCATTGTCGTCCCCAGTGCTGGCGTCACCGGCAGGGCACGTGGTGGCAGTACCGTCGCGGGCCACGAAGACGGGGGCGCATGGCGGCAGCTGCGCACGTGGGGCAGGGACCAGCAGTGTTACAGTACTGTACTACTGGCCCATGGGTGACGCACGTCCCTGGGGTGCTGCTTCCTGTTGTCACCTGTCATGACCATGGGGCCCCACTGGGCGCGACTCACCGGCGTGCCGTCGGGCAGGGCGGCGTTGCTGCAGTAGCTGGCAACACAGGTGGAACCCTCGGGTGCCTCGCAGCCAGCGGGCAGCACCGAGCAGGGATTGGCGAAGCAGTAGACGGCGTTCTCGGGGGGGCACCTGCGAACGAATGCAACCAACTGTCAACACACACGCATAGGGAGGCTGAAGACAGGAAGGGCAGAGCACGGTGCATTCCCCGCACTGCCTGTTACTCATAAGAACATGTAAGGTGAGGCGCAGGGTCCGGGCACCGGTACTCACTGGTCGTAGGGCACGAGCGCCTTGGCGTCCGCCTTTTCGCTGCCGCCGCTGCTGCCGCCGCTGATTCCCTTGCCGACGGCGGGGCATGTGGAGGTGCTGCCATCGCGGCCCACGAACACAGCGGCGCAGTCGGGGAGCTGTGAGGAGGCAGGCAGTCACGACACAGGGAGGCACGGGCTTGGCAACTCAAGCTGGTAGCTCTCGTGCTGGTGGATAGGCACGCTAGTGGGGCGGACGGTGGTGCAGGCATGTATCACGTTGGGCCTGCCAACGAGCGGTCGGGTCAGGGTAGGAGGGAGGAGGTGCCAGGCGTGCGCTGCTCACCCGTGTGCCGTCAGGGAGCGCGGCGTTGCTGCAGTAGCTGGCGACGCAGGTGGAGCCCTCGGGTGCCTCGCAGCCAGCGGGCAGCACCGAGCAGGGATTGGCGAAGCAGTAGACGGCGTTCTCGGGAGGTCACCTGCGGTGGGCGATCGTCAAGGGATCTTAGGCAGGCGTGTCGTCATGTGCGGGACTTGCAGGGAATGCACGCCCTTCCAGCACCGTGGATGCTTATGGACACAAACAGGTGGCATGGACAGCGGCTAGAAGGAGCGCCACGCGTGACATGGTACACGTATGATTTAGTGCAGCCGCCATCAGGGCCTGCACGGACTGGCACTTACTGGTCCCACGGCACAGGCTTCGTGGAGGCCCTTCCTCCGCACTCGCCTGCAGGCAAGAAGTTTGAAAGAGACTTAGGTAAAAGGAACCCCAGAGGTGAGGCGCACAGGTCAGCGGCAGCAGAGCAACAGATATCACCCATCTGCTGAACACAGTGTGCGTAACCTCAGCCAAAGGCATAGAAACGGGCACGTGTGGAGTAAGGTGCGGAGGCAGGCAAGGCCCTGCAGCCGTACGGCACAGCTTGGGGCGTGCTTCGGTGCAGCACGTCCACCTACCCTGCTCCAGGTCGGTGGCCCCAGCCACACGTGCCATGCACTCGTTGCTGTACGTCTTGACGCCAGCGGCGCACACGGGCGCGTATATCCTGGTGCAGCCCCTGGGCTCTTGCTCTGCACAGCAGCAAGCAAGCAGCACAGTCTTGTTGCCGCTTGCATGCAGGTACACAGTATACGAAGGTATGCCACGGCCAAGGTGACATCCCCGAACGAAATTAGTAACTTAGTAAGAGGTAGCAAGCTGCAGGGGCTTACCCACGGGGCAGGCGCCGTCCGCAATGATGGAGACGCCGGCGCATTTGGCCTGGCAGGCGTTTGAGTAGGTCTTGTTGGCGGCGGTGGCGCACACGGGCTGCAGCACGTCGTCGCAGACACAGTCGGTGCTGCTGGCACTGTCGCCGTCATCCTTGTCTCCGGCATCGCCCTCGGCAGGCGGGCAGTCCTCGATGATGGTGTTGGTGGCGGGGTCAAGCCACAGGGCGGAGCAGGCGGGGAAGGGCTTGCCGTCCCACTCCTGCCCGGTGCAGTAGTTGGGCAGGCAGATGGCTTCGGGGACCACGGCGGCGCACTTGGGGGGTGTGGCGCAGGGGTCCAGGGCGCAGCGCACGTTGCCGACGCAGCTGCGGGGGTTGGGACGACTTGCAAACGGGTCACGCAGAGGCTTCAGTGACCAGCACATCGCCGCAAGCTCCAGGACAGAATCTCAAAGCTTGCCACACCCCAGGAGGCAAAAACCAGTTGTACCATGGTGCAGCCATCAACAGACATGTGTCTTCTCCTGCCTCGTTGGGCCCTTGTGTGTCCCCAACTCACTCGAACGGGTTGGGCGTGCCCTCGCACAGCCCCTCCGTGAAGGCGCCCTTGCCCAGCTTGCACTCGGCGCGGCAGGGGTTGACGTAGTTGCGGCCGTCGCTGCCGCACACCGGCTGCTGGTCCTTGGTGCACTGGTCGCACGGGGACTGGAGCACCACCGGCCCGTTGTCGCCGTCGCCGCCATCGCTGCCGCAAGCGCCTGAGGGCACAACAGGCATATGGAACACGTCGGGGCACCGTCCGCATGCGGCGCGTGGTGGTAGGAGGTCTAGGGAAGCTCCAATGCATGTACGGTTAGAGCACCTGGCAGTCAACCCAGTGAGGCTAGGGGCCGAATCAGTTCCCATTTGGCAACAGGTTACAGCATGCCCATGCCTGCGACCGCTGAGCTGCAAGAGGCGGAAGGGAGTGGCAGACTGCAGTCCATCAGCGCTCACCGGGCTTAGACTCGGTGACGCCAGCCGCAGCGGCGAAGCAGCCGTTGCCGTACGTCTTGATCCCGGCGGCGCACACGGGCGCGTACAGCAGGATGCACGCGCGCGGCTCGCTCTCTGCAGACAGCGGGTAACGAGCGTGGGCGAGAAGCCATGAGCCAAGTGCTGCACCAAAAGTCGAGTGCAGACATGCTCAATCAGTTGGCTGGGGTTACACCGTTGCACAGCAGCAGGCACCTAACCAAATAAGGAAGACTCTTAGCCTGCAGCCCTGGCATGAGTCTTGAGTCCGACACTGTCCGCCCAACTCACCCACGGGGCAGGCGCCCTCTGCAGTGACCGTAACGCCAGCGCACTTGGCCTCGCAGGCATTGCCGTACGTCTTGTTGGCGGTGGTGGCGCACACGGGCTGGTAAATCTCGGCGCAGACGCACTCCTTGTCGCCGCTGCCGCTGTCACCGTCGGCGCCGCCGCCGTCGCTGCCGCCACCAACAAAGCCGCCGCCGCTGCCGCTGCTGCCGCCAGCGGTACCGACTGCAACGCCGTCGCTGCTGCTGGACGTTGTCGCGTCCTCATCGACGAAGCTCCCGCACAGGAGGCTGCCGGTGTTGGAGTCAATCCACACGGCCCCGCAGGTGCTCACGACCTGGCCCCTGTAGCGCCCTCCCACGCAGTAGTTGGCGTGGCAGGTGGCGGTCTTGGGCAGGCTAGAGGGGCAGCTGCTGGGGAGGGGGAGCTGGCAGGGGTCGGCGAAGCACCTCGCCATTGCGTTGCACCTGTGGAGGTAGCATGGGGGCCGGCATGACGGGAGGTGAGGCCATGGCGGAGGCGGGAGGGCACTGCGCAGCAGCACCCGGCAGCACTGCTGGTTCAGACCGGGTAGACGAACTGTGCAGCGGGTCGCCGCATCGCACACGTCAGACACAACATTGACTTGTGCAGATTGAATTTGCACGTCGTTACTTACGGTGCAAAAGTGACGGCCTTCTCTCCAGGGCGACCTGCACAGTGCACACCAGTCAACGGTTGGCCGGGCATGTAAGGGACCATGACGTCCGTGAGGGGTGAGGAGAAGTACCTCGTGCCCAGGTCATTTGTTGTTATCTGATTTTTGTATATATGCCAAGTGGTATGCCAAGTGCGGTCCCGGAAAGCATCCTTCATCATGCGGCGCAAGGACGCGCTGCCTATCGTAAGAAAAGATATTCAAACCTTACCATGTGAGAATTGCAAACCGCATGCAAGCAGAGCTACTATGAGCGCGTGCACGGCCATTCTTGCACAATGCCGGACTGGGTAACAACTGGCAGCGGCCGCCCGCTGGCTCAAAGGTCTCAGAGGTAATACATATATCACTGCTGTCGTGGTTAGCGCGCGCGGGCTTGGCCAGGAAGGGACCTCGACGTGTAGAGCAAACTCAGCAGGACTCTGACATTGCCAGTTTTGAAGTAACCCTTACGGAGTGAAATATTGCGTTACGAGACTCCTACTACAGCTGCTGTCTCTATCTGCGCCATATATGGCGCTGGCCGCAGCTTCCATTGTCGTACGGTGGGCAGCTTCAAATCAGTCACGTTTTCCGACCGCTTACTACGCAGTCACTTGGCGTCCGTCACCAGCTTCCATGCCGTTCACAGGGCACGCGGGGAGCTCCTTCACAGCCGGTAAGGAATTTGGGCGTTAGAATTGGCTTAGTCCCGATTCTCCCGGGAATCCGACCCGGGTTCGATTCCTACCTCGGGCGAGATTCCAGTCCTCGTCCGCCTGTGTGGTCTGCCCGGACCCACAGGGAAGGCGTGCCGGTGGCAGGTGCCTGCCAGTGGATGATGAACCGTCGGGCATCAGCTGGTGGATGACTCCCATTCCCCTGTTCAGG
>VFQN01004007.1_pt1 | contig 20045 bp, 15 predicted proteins | sample 3512371 | NCBI WGS metagenome assembly VFQN01 (sample SAMN10412370, study PRJNA504923) | tailings metagenome | isolation source: Replicate 2 from Balatoc abandoned mine | place: Philippines: Itogon, Benguet | collected 2017-08-28
TTCATTTGGCTATCCATCCCAAATCGCGCCGAATAGCGTTTGAGACACGATTCTTTCATCAAACCATCTTCGTTGCGGTATCCACGGTATAAGCCAAAGTTATCGCGGGCGTTGCCACCGCTGAACGCAAGTTGGTGATTTTGGGTAAACGCTCTTTGGAACGACTCATCCTGCCAATCGGTGTTGTAAAGCGGCTTACCGCTTGCATCAAACAATAAAGGGTTTGTACGCTTGGTTACTGGATTCACGTACTTGCCACCAGCCCAACCTACGGGGTCGTATTTTTTAGCATTTTGATACGCAATTTCTTCCGTTCTCAAAAATTCTTCCGAATTGAGCAAGGGGATTTTGCGGGGCAATACCCCAACGCTGAAATCTGTATCATAACTAATACGACCGCCGTCCTGACTGCCACGCTTGGTGGTCACCAAGATAACGCCGTTGGCGCCGCGAGCACCGTAAATAGCCGTAGCAGAAGCATCTTTTAACACTTCAATGGAAGCAATATCGTTAGGGTTAATGTAATCAATGGGTGTGCTTCCGTTGGCCAAATCAGTGGCGTTCAAAATCACACCGTCAATGACGTACAAAGGATTGTTGGCTACACTCACGGAGGTATTTCCCCGAATACGAATGTTGGCACGACCACCCGGGCGTCCCGAGTTAACCGACACATTCACCCCCGTAATCCGCCCCCCAAGGGCCTGATTCAAAGACGCCGACGGGCGCTCCAGAAGGGTTTCTCCTTTTACGGTTCCCACGGCTCCCGTCAAGTCTGATTTGCGCTGTACACCATAACCCACCACAATTACCTCCTCCAACGATTTGGTGTCTACTTTCAGCGAAACATTCAACTGTGTTTGCGCGCCTACGGTCAATTCTTGCGTCAGATAACCTAAAAAACTGAACACAAGCACCGCGTTGTTGTCGGGTACATCCAGGTCAAAACGTCCTTCAGAATTGGTCGTTGTACCACGCTGCGTTCCTTTCAAAACCACACTCACACCAGGCAACCCAGCATTGGCTTCATCCGTAACAACACCGGATATTTTACGAACCACGGGGGCCGTGGTTTCGATGGGCACTACCTTTGGCGCGGGAGTGACGGTGGGTACAGCTTCTTTTTCTGGGGTCAGAATAATCTGATTTCCAATTATTTCATACCTCAAATGAAGAGGTTTTATTAGCTTACCGAGCACTTCCACCAACGGCTCATTGGAAGCACTGAGCGTAATTTTCCGATTGGAGGGAAGCGTAACTGGGCGATACGCAAATCGTATTTTGACCTGTTTTTCAATCACCGTCAACGCCTTTCGTACGTCCTGATTCTCAACATTAATGGTTACTCTCTGCTGGAGTATTTCCTGCGCACTGGCCTCCCGGGCTAAAGAGATACCCGTAAAGATCAATGCCAACACACATTGTATCAACGATATTTTCATGAGATGATACACAAGGGGTTTAAAACGTACCGTTTTTTTCATTAGTTTTGATTGTTTTTGTGAATAATTATAGCAAAAACTCCTCCTTCACGTCTTTACAGGCGCTTGCTGATCGGTCAAAATCACAGGGAGGTAACGGCATCAGCGGTGTGCGACCACTGCTGATGTTTTTTTTGTCAGGAGAAAAACGACGGACTCTTCATAGACATAAAATTGTTTAAGGTTAAAGAAGCATTTTGTTGTTTAGGTAGTATCGTATGTAACAAATGGTGCGTTTTTTATTTGAAAAATGTTCTTTTTTTAATCAGGGTATTTTACAAATCAACATCCTTTGCTGTAGATAATCACCTGACCATCAATCAATTTGTATCGAGCATCTAGCACTTTACATATTACTTCAAGTTTTTGAAACAAGTTTTCATCGGTCAGGTTAATGGTCAGCGTGCAGTCTTTGAGTACATCTTCGTCAAACACTACCTTTATCCCGTACGATTTTTCTAGGGCCGCAAATACCTCCGTTGCGGGGGCCGCTTCAAACACAAACCGGGCCATTTCGACGGGCGGTAACAGCAGCAACGGAGCCTCTACCAATACTTTGCTGATGGTGGACTCGCTTCGGTGAAAAACCGCCTTTTGGTTGGGAGTCAGTACAACACCCTTTACTTCAGGGTCTTGCTGGGTGTCGTTCCGCTCGGCATACACCGAAACCCGTCCCGACTTTACCGCCACCGTTACATTTGGGTCTTTCTGATACGCCTTTACGTGAAAACTAGTACCTAAAACTCTAGTAACCAATCCATTAGAAAACACCAAAAACGGCCGCTTTGGATTTTTTTGCACTTCAAAAAAAGCACCGCCTTCTAAATGTACCTCCCTTTTTGAATCATCAAACTCAACGGGATATTTGAGACGACTGTTTTTTTCTAATTTAACAATGCTACCATCTGGCAGTTGGAGCAACATGGTTTTATCGGCTCCGTTGACAGCCTCTGCCCATTCGGTGGGCGCAGTAGCCAATACCCCCGGAATCTCCAACGGAGTAGAACGACGCCAATACAACCACCCTGCCGCAATTAGCACCACAAGAATAGCCGCAATGGATAGAACAGGTATGTACCAACGTTGGGGTCTGTGCATACGCTCAGTTGATTGCTCATGCAGCGTTTTCTCAATCCGCGCCCAAATCACTGGTACCGATTGACTCCCTTCTGGGGTTGGACAAATTTGGTTCAGCCCCTCAATGAGCCGCCGAGCTTCTTCTATCTGATAATAGCGCTCGGGGCAATCCCGTAAAAAGCCCTGCCAAAAGGCGTCATTTTCGGCCGTAGGACAACATACCCATTCCTTAAAGTAGTCATCGGCGGCAAAATCTTCGGCGGTATATTGATAATAGTCCATCTAGGTTAGTAAAAAAAATAAATTCAAAAAATGGTAGTGGATATAGATTGTAAAGCCTGCCTTAAGCTCAGGGTATGGTATTGAAAATAAGAACACCGATGACTGAAAAAATACGTACTGCTTCGCGCAGGGTTTTGAGAGCGGTATAAATGAATTTACACGCTGATTGATAATTAACGCCCATAATGTGCGCCACTTCTTCGTTGCTGAAATGATGCGTAAAACGCAAATCAATGGCCTGCTGCTGGCGAGGGCTCAGGCGTCCGTATCCTTGCTTGAGTTGGCGCAAAAGCTGCTCCTGACTCTCATCTTTAATCAGGCGGCTCTCGCAGGTATCCTCTTCGCAAGTACCATCTATTCCTTCCACGCTCACCGATTGATAAAAAACATCCCGTTGTTGTGCACGGTTGATTTTATTGCGAAGCGACCGGAACAAATAAAACCGAATAGAATCCGTCTCACTGAGGTTGGTACGGCTTTGCCACAATTCAATAAAAAGGTCATGAATACTATCTTCGACCAACTGAACATTCGTCGTAATTTTATATCCATAACTTACCAACTCTTTGGCATACAACTCATAAATGCGCTTAAATGCACACTGATCGCCCTCCCGAAAAGCATTCCAAAGGCCATTATTTGGATGATGTGCTGTCACAGAAAAATTGTTAAAAATAGTACACGGCGCTGAAAACGTTGATTTTGATGGGTGCAACGACCTTCTAATATACTAATGCCCGAAAGGGTGGATTTTAATCCTATTTTTTCTAAATATTTTTTAATTTTTTTCATAATTACCCCTTTTTACCCATCTCCAAAAGACATTTATCAGGCGTCCCTCTTACGTTATTTTAATGAATAAACGGCTATGTTCCGTCTTTTCCATCCTGCTTTGACCTGTATCACCATGGATGCCTTTCAGAAAACACCCACCATGCCATAGGAAATCTATCTTTACATTTTGTTTTTTAGGGGATAATTTGTAACTACACCACGCACCAACCCCTTAACCATGACTCCCTACGAAGAACTCGCCCAAAAGGAATTAAACGTATGGCAACGCCAAATGCTGAAAAAGCCTTCGGCCGTCAACCGATTATCAAAATCGGCCCAGACTTGGATAAATAACCTCATTCCCGAAAAAATCCACGACGTTATCACCGCCACCATCAAGCAAATGACGAGAGGGGTGTTGTTTGGGGCTGAATTTATTACCCCTCAACCGATTCCCGCCGTGACATTGGAAGAGCGCGAAGCTGCCGTGCAGAAGCGAATCAATTTTTACAAAACGGCAGGAGCCGCCGAAGGGGGTGTAGCAGGCGCAGGTGGGTTTCTGTTGGCACTTGCAGATTTCCCACTGTTGCTGAGTATTAAACTCAAACTGCTTTTTGATATTGCGGCGCAATACGGCTACCCCATCGACGATTACCGCGAGCGTCTTTATATCTTGCATATTTTCCAACTGGCTTTTTCGAGTCAGGAGCGCCGCAAAGAAGTGTATTTACAGATGGTAAATTGGGACGAAAAAAGCAAACAATTTCCCGAAGACATCCACGCTTTTGACTGGCGCACCTTCCAGCAGGAATACCGCGATTACATCGACCTCGCCAAAATGGCCCAACTCATCCCTGGCATCGGTGCTGCCGTGGGCGTGGTGGTCAACTACCGTTTGATTAACAAATTGGGAAAAACCGCCATCAATGCCTACCGAATGCGGTGGACGGAAGAACAGAAACTGATTAAATAAAATTAGGAAGCGATGGCTACTGATGGAAAAATACCAACAGCTCACTTAGGCACTTGAGCGTACCGCAGGCATTCCACTTCGTGTTTTAACTGAACACCTTCTTCGGCAGGAATTTTAAATTCATCGGTTTGAATCCTAAAACTGCCAATACGCTTGCTCAGTAGCAAATTCAATTCGCTTTCGTTAATCCGAATGAGCGTAGTTGACTCGTAGAAGTTGGTTATTTTGGAAGGCTTTACCCCAATGAGCTGCTGCCGACGCAAAATTTTCGAGCCATCGGCAAACAGAATACTCAGGTCAACCAATGCCGTATAAAACGTTGGATAGTAAACCTTTATGTGTACATAATATTTAGTTTCTCCTTTTGATAACGCCTTTTCGAAGTAAATAGGCTCGTCCCTTTTTTTTTCATCTTCTTTAGGCGTAAAAAATCGGTGCTCACCGTCAAAACTGCTGTATTCGTAATGAATTATTTTTTCGCAGTCATGTTGGGAAAATGCAGGCAATGATAGTAGCAATGCAAAGAATAAAATACTATTTTTCATAACGTTATTTTACTGCAATTTATAACAGGATTAAATAAGGTCAAAAAAGAAAGGGCATAAAAAAGAAAAATCAAACACACAAAACAAAAACATATTGATAATCAAACGATTACTTATTACGTCCATCGCTTTTTGTTTCAATTTCTTCATAAATGGCCGTGTCGCGCTACTATCACTTTCTGACACTTCAATAAAATCCTTTATTTTGAGACGTATTCCGCCAATCAATGACTCCGCCGGCACGGGATTTTACTAGTCAGAGCATCAATTAACAGCCCTATGAAACTTGACAAAAAAGAAGCTGCTACCATTATCAACGCCATTCGTTTTTGGGAAGATTCCCAAAAAATATCTCCCGAACTAGCTGAAGAACTGCGCAACAGCTACGAAGTCCGCAGCTCCAACGTCGATACCATCGCTTGGTATGCCTTTATTTCGGCCATTTCTTGCGGCCTTTTGGCTTTTGGAGCACTGGTAATTGATGAAAAATGGATTGAATTATTGCGCAAACGATGGGAGTTTTCAGAAGCAACCGTAGGCATAGGTTTTACGCTCGTGGCAGGCGTGTTTGTGTACTTGGCCCATCGCCGAAAGCTCAAATACCCTACCTCCCAAATCAGCAATGAATCTTACACCATTACTATTGCCCTCAGCGTAGCCGTCGCGATTGCGTACTGGACCCGCAGTCTGGGCCTTTTCAACGGCAATTATGCTCAACCTTTGCTGATTGCGACCATCGTTTACGGCCTCATCGGCGGCTTTTTGCCCTCACAGCTTTTATGGGTTATCATGCTTTTGTCGTTGACGGGCTGGTGGGCGGTTCAAATCTACGAATGGTCGGGGGGAGGATTTCGGTTGGCAGGAATGAATTATCCATTGAGTATGACCCTTTTAGGAGTGTTGATTTGGGCATCGTCTTGGTTGGTCGAAAAAATCAAACCGCTGGTTTCGTTCGAGCGCGCCACCTATACTTTTGGACTGGTTTTGTTTCTTTTTGCGGCTTGGATGCTTTCCATCTTCGGCAATTACGACGATTTGGGGCGCTGGTCAGCCATCAAACAGGGCACACTTTGGTACTGGTCGGCGGGATTTACGGTTGTTTTGGCCACGCTTACGGCATACGCATTTAGAAGCAAAAACGATACCCTTCGGGATATTTGTCTGGTGTTCTTTTTGGCCAATATTTACACGCGGTACTTTGAATATTTTTGGGACCGCACCAACAAAGGTATCTTTTTTGCCATTCTGGCATTCTCTTTCTGGTGGGTGGGGCGCAAAGCCGAGCAATGGCGCAATCAGGAAAAAACGGCCTAAAACACGAAAAGGCGCATCGTGGGAGTTTGACCTCCTTCCGATGCGCCTTTCTATCTGATTATGGAATTGTAGCTTGATTATTCTTCGGTCAAACGAACGGGCGTATGATGGTATTTGCTATCCAAGTGATTGATGTTGGTATCTACCAACACACTCGTTACGGTTGTTGCATCCATCGTTGGCAACGAAGCCATCAATTTCGCGCTGCTGATACGAGCGGCGGGCAAGCTCATTGTTTCATCCACGGTAGGCAATGAAGCCATCAGTTTCGCGGTGTTGGTACGAGCGGCGGGTGCTTCGATGTTTGTATCTTCGGTAGGCAATGAAGCCATCAGTTCAGCACTCATTGGGTTTGCTGGCATTTCGTTGGTAGCGTCGAGCGTGGGCAATGAAGCCATTAAAGATTGAATATTGAGGACCACAAAAGCGGGAGTAGTTGATTCAACATCCTGAGTTGGTAACGAGGCCATTAAATGAGCGGCGATACACGATTGCTCTTTTTGAGGTTGTGCTTCTGCAATAGTACTTAATGCTAAAAGACTTAAGGCGGCGGTTGTGATTAACGATTTCATGATTTTAATGTTATTAAATTGTTGGCTGTAATTATTTTAATTTTTTGTTTCTGGCTGTTTGTTTGTCTTAATGACATGACAAAAGTGGCAGGTATTTCTGAGCTGAAAAAGGGAAATGGGATGAAGCGTAGGTTTTAAGGGTCGAAGTGCATGAAAAACCATTTGAACGGAATTATATTCGGCAAATCATTTTTTAAGTCCTTGAAAGTCGCCAAAGTCAGACTTTTTTAGTATAAAACAGACTATTTTGCAAAATATAATTTGGATTAAAATTATACAACATGCATAAAATATGGGTTCATTTTAGCAATACCTCCAACAGAACCTTCGTCAAAAGTGCCTTTGCGGTGCCTATAAACACAAAAGAGTCCCGCCTTTGAAAAAGCAGGACTCTTCTTTTTTGTGTTGAATGGTTAAGGATTCAAAATTTTCTACCCCTTATTCAGGGTCTATACATCACAAATTTCCACGGCCTGTTTCAACGAAGCGATCGGGTCTGGGCGTTTGGGGATGAATTCCTGCGCCACATATCCTTGATAGCCCGTATCCACAATGGCTTTCATGATGGCGGGGTAATTCAGTTCTTGCGTATCGTCGATTTCGGCCCGACCTGGTACGCCGCCCGTATGATAATGCCCGAAGTACTGATGGTCGCGCTTGATGGTGGCGATGATGTCGCCTTCCATAATTTGCATGTGATAAATATCGTATAGTAATTTAAAACGCTCCGAGCCTACCCGCTTGCAAAGCTCAACGCCCCAAGCACTTTTATCGGCCTGATAGTCTTTGTGATTGACCCGACTATTGAGCAGCTCCATAATGAGGGTGATTTTATATTTTTCAGCGGAGGGCATCAGCCGTTTGAGTCCAATGGTGCAGTTTACCAAACCTTCTTCGTCAGAAATCCCTTTGCGGTTGCCCGAAAAACAAATGACAGTGTTCAGGCCCGCCTCCACCAACTTAGGAAAAAGGGCTTCATAACTCGCCACCAAATCATCGTGATAAATCGGATTATTGAATCCTTTTTCGATACCCATACCCGCACCGTTGGGCAGGGCGCACGTTAGGCCATATTTTTGAATAATGGGCCAGTCGTTGGGCCCCAACAATTCAATAGATTGCAGGCCCATGGCTTTTGCTTCGCGGGCAAGGTCTTCTAGTGGTATTTTGTTGTAGCACCAGCGGCAAACTGACTGCTTGATTCTGCCTTTTAGCTCGGGGCCCAGGGCTTTGTCGGATGCTGCAAAAGCTTCCGTCAGCGTCATAGGCGACGATAAAAGGGCCGCGCTGCCTGCCATATTTTTTAGGGCCGTACGGCGTGATGTGTTTATTGCCATAGTGAATCTTCGTTAATCATTGTTGGTTTCATTGCCAGCACTTTCTCTGACCACTTAAAGCATTTTTAAACAGGATATTACCCCCTTTTTATTAAAATCTCCCATAAAAAACCTCGGCGAAACTCGCCGAGGCTTTTTTAATTACTAACCAATTGTAAAGTGCTTTCGCACCCGTTAAAATTATAGAAATTCTACCTTTTTTTCACTGAATATTTTAAAATTATACCAAAACGTTGGCCGAGTTCTTAAATAAAGTGATTTATCAAAAAAACCATAGCCTAACAGCGGTCTCCCTTACAACTCCAACCGCTGTTTGTCTTTCAACAACACCTCACGGAGTTTTTCGTAGGGAAGTTTTTGGAGTGGCGTTTTAGCGTCAATCGCTAAAACCGCCGCCGTTGCTGCCGATTGTCCCAACACCATAAAAACGGGCTCCATCCGAATAGAGCCATAGGCAATATGGGTAGCACTAAGGCAGATGGGAGTCAGCAAATTGCCGCACTCTTCTTTTTTAGGAATGATCGATTGATAACTTATTGCAAACGGTTCTTTTACGCCAGCTTCTACATTTCCTTCATTCCGTATGTAGCCTTCCTTGGTTACGTACCGTTGGGTATTGTGCGAATCCATTCCGTAAGCAGCTAACCCCACGGGGTCAGGAGCCACTTCTAAGCGTTCACAATTGCGTTGGGTCATTACGTAGTTGCTTATCATTCGACGAGCTTCTCTCACATATATTTGCGACTGCCAGCCTTGTCCGTCTTCAAATTCATCTTTACACATTCCCCATTTTGACACCTCTTCCCTGATGAAAGCAGGTATTCTGGGATGATACGCAAGAGACCACATTAATCCTTTCTGATAATTCAAATGGTTTTCAAAAATCCGTTTCCGTTCTGCATAACTGGCTTCTGGATAGGCGTAGTTTTGACCAATAAAATCAGTGGAAAAGCCCCTACTATTGTTGGTATCTGTTTTTCGATTAGGCATACTAGAATTGATCCAAGGAACTGCTTTCTCGCCTGCTTCGTAGTTTCTAAAAAGAAGCTCATAATCTATTTCACGATAATCGGTAGGTTTAACAAATGGAATGCGGTTTCTTTCATCATCAGTCAAACACATTCTAAAGCAGTACGCCTGAATTTTTGAATCGCCTGTACCATCCTTGGGTGGATGTTCTTTTTCAATGAAGGGAAGTAAGCCACTTTTAGGATTTCCTTTTTCGATGTAAGGGTCAACTCCGTTTACAAAATTATGGTTAATTCCATTTTTGGAAATAGTTCCTTTTAAAGAAGGGCTTGTTTCATTGGCCTGTACACCGTTCAAACTTTCGCCGTATTGCGCATTTGATTCTCTTCCAACTGCATAAGAAATTCCCGTCGCAGCCATCAGATCACCTTCGTAAGTAGCATCAATAAACATTTTACCGCTATATACTTGGCCGCTTTCCATCTGAATGGACTTGATAATCCCCTTAGATTTTTTTACGCCACTCTTACGGTTCAAGCGTTGCGCATACACCAAGGTTATATTTTTTTCTTGCTCCAGCATTTCCTTCATTATTTTCAAAGCGGCCGAAGGTTCAAAAGTCCACATTGCATCTTCATTGGGGCCTGTTTTGGTTTGCCCACCATCGCGATAAGATTCTTTCTTTTGGAATTTCCAGCTTTCTAGGTTTTGATAATGTTTTTTGACATTCTGGTAAAACTCCCTTGAAATCCCACCGATGGCTTGTTTGTTACCAATATCTGTTTGACCTAATCCACCGGTGGTCAGTCCTCCTATTCGTTTTGATGGCTCAATCAACACGATGGTTTTACCCATTCTCGCCCCCTGAATTGCAGCAGCGACTCCCGCCGAAGTACCACCATAAATTACGACATCGTATGCAGGCGTAATCTGACAAAAAGCGCGTTGGAACTTTCCCAAAAAGGAAGAGAAAACCAAAATTGTCAACAAAGACAAACAATTCTTGAACATCCTCGTGATGGTTTAATGATAAACATTTGTTTTACTGGCGTTACATCCATTTTTATAACTCCAACCGCTGTTTGTCTTTCAACAACACCTCACGGAGTTTTTCGTAGGGAAGTTTTTGGGGTGACATTTTACCCTCAATCGCTAAAACCGCCGCCGTAGCTGCCGATTGTCCCAAAATCATAAAAACGGGTTCCATCCGAATCGAGCCAAACGCAATGTGCGAACTCGACACGCATACCGGCACCAAAAGATTATTACACTCATTTTCTTTAGGCAGAATCGACCCGTAAGCGATAGAATAGGCACTTTTTGGGTGTACGCCAATGTCCCCTTCGTTTTGCACAAAGCCATCACTTTTGACGTACCGCTGCGCGTTGTGGGCATCAAGTGCGTACGAACCCATACCGATAGGGTTGGGCACTTTGGTTTGCGCCAAAGCGTCGGCTTCTTTCATCACAAATTCGCCAATCATGCGCCGCGCTTCACGGATATAGAGTTGGTGGGGCCAGTTGCCATTGTCGGTAAATTCATCTTTGGGCAAGCCCCATTGCTTCATTTTGTCCTGCACATCGGCAGGAACACGCGGGTCGTTTTGTAGAAAATACATCAGACCTTTTTGGTATAACTCGTGGTCTTTAATGATTTCTTGACGGCGCTCGTAGCTTGCTTCGGGATAATCGTAGTTTTTGCCGATATAATCTGTACTAAACGGCCCGTGGTTGTTGGTGTCGGTTTTACGGTTGGGAATTGGGTCAAACTTATCGTAGGTTTCGCGCCAGCCCGTTTTGAACACCCGCGCGTATAATTCATAACGGGCGGGGTCATAACCTTCTGGTTTTGGGAAAGGAATGCGGTTGTCTGGATTATTGCTGAGGCACATTCTGAAGCAGTACGCCTGAATCTTATTGTCGCCAGTACCGTTTTCAGCGATGGGTTCAGCCGATATTTCAGGTAGTAATCCACTTTTGGGGTCGCCTTCAATTTTGTAAGGACTGACATTGGCTTTGAAATAGTGACCGTGTTGAAACACGCCCGCCTGTACACCGTTCCATTTTTCGCCGTATACGCTGTTGGCTTCGCGGCCTACGTGGTATTTCACCCCCGCCAATGCCATTAAATCGCCTTCGTAGGTGGCGTCGATAAACATTTTCCCCTGATATACATTGCCACTCAGGGTCTTAATGGAAGTGATTCCGCCCGATTTTTTAGTGATTCCTTTGGCCGAACGGTCGAGCCATTCGTTACGATAAATGGTCAATTTGTATTCTTTGACAAAATCCTCAAAAACGCCTTCTGCCGCGTGAGGCTCAAAAATCCACATGGTCCGGTTGGTACCGTCAAGGGCAGGCGTACCTTGTCCTTTGTTGCCGTATTCTTCTTTTTTCTGCCATTTCCAGGAGGTTTCTTTCTGATAATGCGTGTAAAGTCGCTGATAAAACTCGCGCGACAAGCCCCCGATTACTTCTTTGTTGCCCGTGTCGGTAAAGCCCAACCCACCCGACGACAAGCCGCCCAAGTGTTTGTCGGGAGAAACAACAATGACGGTTTTACCCATTTTTTTCACCTGTACTGCCGCAATGACCGCCGCACAGGTGCCGCCATAAATAATCACATCGGCCTGTCGCACCGCCATTGGGCTATTTGGTGCGTTTTTCGGAGATTCCGTCAGACCTCCCATTTTATGACTCGGCAATAAAATAACGGTGGCAATCAGCCACACCAGAGAGCGAATTTTGTTCATTGTAAAAAAGTGATTATTGGTTAAAAAAGGTGTTTTTAAGCATATTTTACTACCTAAAAACACCTTAAGATATTAATATCCGGGATTTTGGTCAGCAGGAGTTAAATCGGGGTTATTATCCATTTCCTGCTTCGGAATCGGCCAAAACAAATGCGCATCTTTCACGTCTTTACCGCGCGCCGTTTTGATGATTTCTTTGAGTTTGGCCACGCCCAATCGTTTGAGATCATACCAACGACTTGCTTCCATCATAAATTCGTACGCCCGTTCGGTCATGACCAATTCGCGAAAGGACGCCGCCGATTGTCCCTCCAACGTAAAATCAACGGGAGATACCGCCCCTGAAGGATACCCATACGCCCGACGGTGTACTTTATTGAGGCTTTCCAAAGCTTGGGCGGTGGGGCCGTTGTTGGCTTGACTTACCGCCTCGGCATAAATAAGTAATGCTTCGGCATAACGTAAAATCGGAAAGTCATTGCCTGCAGGATTGGCGGGCGTATCCCTGAATTTGCGGAAACAAATCGGCTCCGCCGTGGGGAAAGTCGTTAGTCTACCGCTGCGATTGGTATATGACGAATACAGGTTGTAATCTTTGCGCAAGTCTTTGTCAGACCAGTTTTTGATCAAAGGCAAAGTGGGCAAGGTAAAATGCGCCCGTACGCCCGTGGTGTAGGGCCCATCGGCGGGGTGTTGATAACTCGGATACCCCCATCCCTGACCCGTAATGCGGGCGTATTTAATGTAAAAAACCTCCTCCGAAGTCGTGGTTAAGTCAGCACCGTAAAGTTTTTCAAAATCATCTGAGGTCTTGACTTCAACCAATGAATACAATCCTGACTTAATGACCTCGTCGGCTTTGTCGCGGGCCAGGGCCCAGTTTTCACGGGTCAAATACACACTGGCCAACAGCAGCTTAGCCGCAAACTGCGTGGGTCGTCCTGCTTGCCCAGAGGTAACGGTCTTGGGCAAATTTGTTTCGGCATACTGCAAATCGTCGGTGATTAGTTTATAGACCTCATCTACCGAAGCGCGTTTTCCACGCACCTGCGACACCTCACCGATGGGCGTGGTGCGGAGTGGCACTCCGCCGTAGTTGCGCACCAAATTATAATAGTTTAACGCCCTCAAAAAACGAGCTTCTGCTTCGATGGCGTTTTTCTCGGCTTCGGTGACATTTACGGCTTTAACGGCCTGAATCACAATGTTAGAGGAATTGATGCTTTGAAACAAGTCGCGCCAAATGGCATCTGTGCGGCCGATATTGGTACCGTCCAATCCCTGAAATTCGCTGACAGGAATCTGGGTACCGCGCGAAATACAATAATCCGTCATCCCGTTCAATTGCGCTGGGTAGTTGGTGCCGTACGAGTTTGCCCCGCGTACCTGCGCATACACGGCATTCAGGGCCGCAATGAGGTCTTCTTTGGATTTATAAAAATTCTCTTGCGACAAGCGGTCCGTTGGGACTTCTTCCAGTAAACCTTCGCAGGATGTAAACAAAAGGGTAAGAAAGAGAATAGCTATCTTTTTCATAATAAGTTCATTTTGGAAATTAAAAACCGAGACGTGCGCCGAATGTGATGGTTTTGGCTACGGGATAACCAAACTGATCCACGCCAGGACTGATGGAATTGCCGCCGCCGAGGGTGCTTACTTCAGGGTCGTACCACGAATATTTGGTCAAGGTCAATAAATTCTGACCGCTCACGTACACCTGTGCTTTTCGCATCCATTTAAGCCCCCATCGGGCCGTGGGCAAGTTATACGCCAATTGGATATTTTTAACCCGCACAAAAGAGCCATTTTCTACATACCTATCTGATTCTCTGAACTTTGTATTAACGCTTATTTTGGGATATTTGGCGTTAGGATTAGGGCTTTGTGGTGTCCAGCGATTGGCGTACAAATCCTTGATTTGGTTTTCGCCAAAATTGAAACTGTTGGCAAAACTGGCCACGTTGAAGTTAAACAAGTCTACCCCCTGCACACCTTGTACAAACAGGTTCAACTCAAAGTTTTTAAACGAAGCCGACGAGCTGAATCCAAAAATGGCACTGGGGTTGGGGTTGCCGATGATGGTTTTATCATTGGTGTTGATAATACCGTCGTTGTTCAAATCTTTGAAAACAATCTCCCCTTTTTCGTTCAGTCCATTTTCTTGATACCCAAAGAAAACCCCCACGGGCTGCCCCACACGCACCAAGCTGACAGGCACCCCAAGCGGGTTTTGCAGGCTACTGCCAAACACGTCGCTTCCTCCCACCAACTGATTCACTTTGTTGCGGTTAAAAGAAACATTGGCCGAAATATCCCACTTAAATTCTCCCGAAAACAAATTGGCGTCCAGTCCTAGTTCTACCCCTGAATTTTGGATTTCACCAATATTTTGGGTCGTACTGGTGTAACCTGCGGAAGTCGGCAACGAGACAATGGCCAACAAGTCTTTGGTGCTTTTTTGGTAATAATCCGCCGTCAGACGAATGCGGTCTTGCCAGAAGCCAATGTCGAGTCCGATGTCGGTCTGGGTGGTAGTTTCCCACTTCAAATCTGGGTTGGATAAGCTACCGCTAGGGGCGTAGCCAATTGAAAGGTCGTTGCCAAAAATCGTTTGATACGATGCCAAACTGTTCAGGGTTTGGTACGGACTCAGCGCCGTGTTGCCCGTTTGTCCCCACGAAACCCGCAGTTTAAGGTCCGACAAAAACGATTTGTCTTTCAGAAAATCTTCTTCAATCACCCGCCACGCAAAAGCGGCCGACGGGAAATACCCCCATTTATTGCTCTTTCCAAACCGCGACGACCCGTCGGCCCGGTAGCTAGCGGTGAATAAATAGCGGTTTTTCAAGGAATAATTGACCCGCCCGAGGTACGAAAGCAACGTCCATTCCGACGCCCCGCTGCTGGGAATACCCGGCGTAGCGGCTCCCTGCAACGCATCGGTGGTGAGTACATCGGAAGCAAAACCGCTTCCGCCCGCATTCAACGAATTGTTTTTTTGATTTTGGTAAGTCACCCCGCCCGTTAATGCCAGGTTGTGTTTGTCATTGAACGAACGGACGTAGTTCAGGATATTTTCGTTCAAGAGGTTGGTTTGTCGAGACGTGGAAACCGAGGCCGAACCAGTGGGAGAAGTAGACAGTTTACGGGTCGAATATTGATCCTGACGGCTATTAAAGGTTTCAATACCTCCCGAAATTCGCAACGAAAGTCCCTTGATAAATTCATAATTGACGGCGGTGTTGGCCAAAACGTAGTCCCGCACATCTTTGTCGGTCCGCTCATTGACAAGCGCAAACGGATTGAGCAATACGTTGGAACTGAACGAATACGGAACCACATTGCTATAATCGCCAGACGGCGTAAACGGTGCTACCGTAGGAGGAGCTACCAAAATGGCAGAAAGCGCCCCGTTGCCCCGGTTGCTGTTTTCACCATCGATACGACCTTGGTTGAGTCGGCTCAAAATGGTACTAAAATCAAAGGTCAGTTTATCACTTACGCGGTGATTGATATTGCCGCGAATGGTCCCTTTTTTGTAACTTGAGTTGGGAACAATTCCCTCCTGTGAGAGCAAATTTCCCGAAAATGAATACTGCATCCGTTCGGTCCCGCCCGAGAAAGTCAGTCCGTGGTTTTGGATGGGGGCGTTTCGGAGCAATTCCTTCTGCCAATTGGTTCCTTCGCCAAACCCATTGATTTCATCTTGCGTAAAATAAGGCTTTACTCCGTCATTGGTAGCGCGCTCGTTGGCAATTTCGGCCATTTCGCGGGCGTTCATCATTTCAATCAGCTTTGTGGGTGATTGAATCCCGTAAAAGCTTTCCACATCCACCTGACTTTTACCCGCTTTGCCTTTTTTGGTCGTCACAATCACGACCCCGTTGGCACCGCGCGAACCGTAAATGGCGGTGGCGGAGGCATCTTTCAACACTTCCATGGATTCAATGTCGGAGGGGTTGAGCGCGGCAAGGCTTCCCGAAAGTGCGAAACCGTCAACTACGTACAAGGGTTCATTACTGGCTCTCAGTGAATTGCCCCCCCGAATCCGCACCGAAATATTAGAGCCGGGCGCTCCCGAGTTCTGAATTACCTGTACACCCGCCACGCGGCCCTGCATTCCCTGCACGGGCGTCGTAATCGGAAACGAAGTAATGTCTTTTGCTTTTACCGATGCTACGGAACCCGTCAAGTCACTCTTTTTGACCTGTCCATAACCCACTACCACCACCTCGCTGAGGGCTTTAATGTCGGTTTTGAGCGAAACATCAAGTGTGGTGCGATTGCCTACTACGATTTCTTGCGGCTCGTAACCCACAAAACTAAACACCAACACCGCTGCCGATTCACCGTCGGGTAGGGCAATGGAATATTCGCCGTCGCCATTGGTTGAAGTGCCGCGCTGCGTTCCTTTGAGCAAAATACTCACCCCCGGCAGTCCATCTCCTTTTTCGGCGTCAATCACTCTCCCTTTAAGAAGTTTATCGGCGGGTTTTTCTTTCAGCAAAGGCTCGGCTCGCTCGTTTTCGGGTTCGGTTCTGGGCGGCATCCGGTTGAGCAGGATTTTGTTTCCTACCACCTCATATTCAATATTTAAAGGCCGAAGTAGGCCTTCCAATATGGTGGAAAGTCGCTCATTCTTAGCTACTAAAGTCACTTTTCGTTTTGAAGAAATAAGCTGAGGGCTGTACATAAAATGCACATCCGCCACTTTTTCGATGCGTTCGAGCGCGCGTCCAATTTCTTGGTTAGCCACCTGAACGCTGATTTTTCGTTCGAGTAGTTCCTGCCCTCTGGTATCTATGGCGTACCCTAGGGAAGTGCACAGAATTGTCAGAAATAATTGGTAACAAGTGATTCGCATGATTTTGAGCAGCAACTTGTTGAATTGTCGATGTTTTGACATAATTTTGGACTTTGTTGGTTTACTGAATTGACAAAAACATCCCCGCACTCGTCAATAAACGGGTGTCACGAAGCCTGAGAAACTTTGGGGAAAATTACGGGTCGGTGATGCGGACACATCGCCGACTTTTTTGTTGGTTAATCGGTGATACTTTTCTAAATCATAGCGTCTCCAAGGGGTTTAAAAGGTTCTTTACTTATCGAAGTATGTGGAGTTTAGCAGTTATTATTTGTTTTTTTACTTACATCCCTTCCCTGTCACCACAATCTGCGCGTCTATCAGTTCATAATTGGCTTCAAGTACTTTACAGATAAGGTGCATTTTTTCCAACAACGGTTCATCGCCGAGCGTCGCGGTGAGTTCGCAAGCGCCCATGAGTTCTTCGTCGTACACAATTTTTACGCCGTAGGCTTTTTCCAACACCGCAAATACATCCGAAACAGGCGCCTGACGAAACTCAAAACTCTGCTGCTGAATGTCGGACAGCGCCAATAACTGCGGTTTTTCAACCAACGAGCGCACCAATCGGCTATCAGCTCGTCGAAAAGTCACTTGTTGGTTGGGAGTCAGCACCAAGCCAGTCAGTTCTCGATTTTTTTGTTTGGCATCCGCCGTGGGGTCTTCCCGGGTAAACACAGACACTTTTCCGGTTTTGACAATGACCCGAACTTCCTGGTCTTTGTCGTAGGCTTGCACCGTAAATGAAGTACCCAAAACTTTGGTTACCAACCCGTTGGCAAATACAAAAAACGGTTTTTCGGGATTTTTAGAGACTTCAAAAAAGGCTTCGCCAGACAATACAACCTCCCGCTTATCGGTCTGAAAAATGGTGGGATAACTAATGCGCGTTTGCGGTTGTAACACCACAGAACTGCCGTCGGAAAGCATCACTGATTGGGCGCGGGAGGTTGTATTGGTAAATTCGATGAGCTTAACTTCATGCTTAATCTGCTGAACAACCTCATGGTAAGAGCTTACTTCTTCGCTAAAATTCCGCTGAAAAATCAGCCATCCAGCGAGTGGAATCAACACCACTGCCGCCGCCACGCGCACCCAAGTTTGGCGCCAAAGCGGTACGACCGCTACGCCTTCCTCGGCGCGTTGCACGAGCTGTTGGATGGCCTCGTCTACTTCCGCTTCCGAAATCTCTTCTTGCGCCCGATACAATGCCCAGACAACCCGCCTAGCTTGTTGCACAGCCGCGTCCTTTTCGGGATGCTCAGCCAGCCATCGCTCCCAAAAAAGCGATTCCGCATTTTCCAAAACCCACGCCCGAAACGATTCGTCTAATGCCAACGCCTCGGCGTCGTAGGCGGTATAATCAATCATAGAAAGAATTGTACTTTGATACCCTGTCTATAAAGAGATAGACACATGGCCCGTGGCAATACTCACTTACAAAAACATTTTTTTTGATTATTTTACATTGGCCCAACAGAAAAGCAACATTTTGGCCAACGAAAACCAATTGGTTTTTAAAGAAGTAAGGGCCCGATGCAGCAAATTGGACACCGATTGACGGTTCATGGTCAAAATTTCGGCGATTTGATCATTGGACAGACCTTCGTAGAATTTTAAAAAGATAATCTCTTGCTGCCGTTTGGGAAGTTTGGCCAAAACTGCCTTTATTTTTCCTTCGTTTTCTTGAAAAAGCTCGCTTTCAATCAAGGTTGATTCGGCGGAGGTATGATCTGAGAAAGGCAAATCTTCGTCCAAATCTTCCGACTCAAGCATCCATCGTTCTTGACGAAATTTACGAAATAGGTTGTTACGCAAGGATTTGATGAGGTAAATCCGAACAAAAGGCGTCTCGGTCAGGTGTTCTCGTCGCTCCCAGAGTTCAAGAAACAAATCCTGAATACAATCTCTGACAATTTCGCGGTCTTTGGTGAATTTGGCGGCGTAATTAAACAACGCCCGGTAATGACGCCGCGAAAGCTGCCCCAACGCGCCACTGTCACCCGCTTTGAAGCGCTGCCAGAGAAGTTCTTCTTCGTTATGTAAGAAGGTGATTTTCAAAAGGGAGATTTGTGAGTTTTACCAAAGTTGACATCAAATTAACAAACAAACCCTCACAAATCATACTATTTTTTATAAGCATAATACCAATCCAAAAGCATCGTATTATTTGGATATTTTTATAAAACAGCAAAGGGCATCCACAAATAACTAATCACTTATTCAGGGAATTAAAAAAAGTCAAACTAATATTATTCCATTATTTCAATGAAAAGTAGTTCTCTGTTTTTTAGTACAAAACACAGTTTTTTTTAAACTAAACAAACATTTTAAACAAATGTTTAAAATATACATTTAAATGTTTGGCGGTTAAAAAAATAGTTTTCAACTTTGGCGCAAGTTTTGAAAATTAGGAGGCAAAAGTGACGTGCATTACTCAATCAAGTGAAGAAAAAATTAAAGAAGCAGCGAAGTCTGTTTTTTTAAAAAAGGGATATGCAGGCACCACCGCAAGAGACATAGCGGAGGCAGCCAGCATGAACATTGCGCTTACGAACTATTATTTCAGAAGTAAAGAGAAACTTTTTTTTGAGATCTTTAGAGATTTGTTCAGTTATTACTGTAAAAACACGCTGAAAATCTTTGAGAAACCAATCAGCATCCGTGAAAAGCTGATTGAGCTTATTGAAGAAGATTTTCAAATGATGAAGAAGGAGCCGAGCTTAGTGTTGTTTTTGATGACCGAAATCCATCGGGACCCCGAACGGCTTTTGCCGGAGTTATCAAGGTTTAAGGAATTATTACATGTTACACTATCAAACCAAATTGAAGAAGAGATCATAAACGGCCGAATGCGCAATATAAGTGTGGAGCATTTGATGCCTTTGATTATGGGGAGTTTGCAGTTTGTTTTTGTGGGTAAGAATATGAATATGAAAATGTACAATGCATCAGAAGAGGAATTTAATGCATTTGCCGAAAACCATAAGAATCTAATTATCAGCATGATTACCGAATATCTTTTTATTTCTGAGACTGTTAGTTAGTTTTAAAAGCCATTGAAACATTTTCATCTAATTATTGTTGATTGAATTATCCTTCTTT
>VFQN01004008.1_pt1 | contig 20035 bp, 40 predicted proteins | sample 3512371 | NCBI WGS metagenome assembly VFQN01 (sample SAMN10412370, study PRJNA504923) | tailings metagenome | isolation source: Replicate 2 from Balatoc abandoned mine | place: Philippines: Itogon, Benguet | collected 2017-08-28
GTCTGGACCCCCCCATGGACCATGCAAACGCTGGGAAGACGACACGGCCACCCTCCCAGAACCTGTAGCCCGCCAAGCGCGAGAAATTCTGCTGAACACCCAGTGACAGCACGCGGAAAAAATGTTGCAGCTCATTACAATGAGGCACAGTTGCATTGGCAAAAATGCATGTTGACAGCATTCTTCGCGTTGCATGACGAACACTTTCGCCCAGATCTGTCCGGGGACGCCTCCCAAACTGGATAAATTACGCCCTGATCTATTGTATGGAAAGTAGAGGTCATGTCTATGTCGCACTAGAGCTCATTAGCAAGGGCTCTGGTCCAGCAGCAGCTCGCCGTCCGCGACCCCAAGTTCAGGACGGAAGCTGAACGCCTGCATACGGACAGGTCGCAAGATACCTATCAGAAATATGCTAAATCATATCTTATTTTGAGCACTAAACCGACAATAAGGCGGAGTCCTACGGTGTCTTACCCGTCCAGACTGCGTCGTACGGGACGGGCCCAAAGCCCGCCCTTTCCTTCTTCCACCAATACATCATGGGGCTGCTAAATTGCCGCTGATCAATACACTGGATCTGGTTCCACTCCGGTATTTGTGGGCTTTACTGTCAGTGTGTCTGCCAACGTATTTGTACACATCTTTGCGACTTGACGCGGTCGCCGATAGGCGTACTCGGGCTCCAGTTGTCGGAGGTGTGTGTTAAGTCACCTTCTCCAATTCCTGTATATAGCCAGAACATCATGCTGCCGATCAGCATGCCATCTACCCCTTGCTGAGACTGCCATCGGAACCCTCCTATCTCGAACACAGGTATCATGGCGCCTTCTGCCGCCGTGAAGGTTGCCATCGTAGCCTTTCTGTAAGTCCTGATCACATACATCATGGCTCACCAGACTATAGATCGTCCGCGGGGCTGTTGGCTGTCGACTCAGTCTGTCCGACGGTTCCACACCACGGCCGTAGCATTGAGGAGCAAGATGAAACAAAATACGTGTTGATCAGAAGATTTCCTACCTACTGCAGGGCTCTGGCCGGCATGGCTGCCGCGACCTACGAGACTTGCGATTCCTGCTGGGTGTGGAGCCTGAGTGATGGCCCCGAGTACTTCAACGGTCACCAGTGCGAGGATGCCATGGACACCATTTCTCGTGCGCTGCACGACATCGACAGCTATGGTGAGTCCCTGTCACCCGCCGTGAACTGTGTGCGTTGGCCATGCCCGCCACCGTCTCAGTCAGCCCGACCCTCTCCTCCTGCATTGCATTCGCCATCTGCCACACCTGCATGCAGAAGCTTGCCCAAGTGTTGTTTGGTTACTCTCATCGTGGCATCCTGATATCTGTCAAGCTCGGTCAGACCGAGCTGCCTGCACCTGTGCCTCCTGCTTGCTGGATGGGCATGTAAGACGAGCAGCAACTTTCTCACGAGGGTCTAACTCCCACGGTTGCCCCCAGGCTACATTGTCGATGGCTTTACCACGCGTGAGGCTGACTGCGATGGCGGCAGCGTCTGGGTGTGCGGTTCCTTTAAGAACGACTGGGTTGCCAAGAAGTTCGTGCAGAAGTTCATGTCGTACTTCAACGACGACCAGGTGCGGTACGACAAGTGCGGCGTGCCCGTGTCCAACGACTTCTGCGACCTCTACCCCGGCTCCACCATCGTGCTCAAGTCGTACGACTACACCGCCAAGAACGACTACACCTGGAACAAGCAGACCTACGGCTGGAAGGCCAACAAGTGCACCGGCTGCAACATTGAGGCCGAGATCTCCTGCCCCGCCAAGGACTCCCCTCCTCCCCCGCTCAACCCCGGCTTCCCCAGCTCCCCGGACTCCCCCAAGCCCTCGCCCAAGCCGTCCCCTTCCCCAAAGCCCTCCCCTAAGCTTTCCCCCAAGCCCCCGCCCAAGCCCTCCCCCAAGTCCAAGCCCCCTCCCCGCTCCCCCAGCGTCCCCCGCTCTCCCCGCGTCCCCTCCTCCCCCCGCCGCCCCTCACCCCCTCCCCGCGCCCCCCGCAGCCCCCGCAGCCCTGCAATTCCCCGTTCGCCCCGTAGCCCGGCCATGCCCCGCAGCCCTGCTATGCCCCGCAGCCCCGCCGTTCCCCGCTCGCCCCGCAGTCCTGCCGTTCCCCGCATCCCTGCCTCGCCCCTCCGCCCCGCCAGCCCCGCCGTCGTTCCCACGCTGACCCCTGCGCCCAACACGCCTCCTCCCCCCAAGGTCTTCCCCTCTCCCTCCGAGGAGGTCTTCCCTCCCATCACCTGGTGAGTGGGTGCGGCGCGCTGCTGGATCCTGGATGAAGCGCAAGTGCGCAGGCCCCACCTGACAGTGGCCGTATACTACCGGTTGCGGAATTGAGTACCCCTGCACCACTTGCCCTTTGCTCTGTAAGCCTGTGCCTGAGTTGGACGTTGGCCCAGGTGGTCTGGGGCAGCCTTGGGTGACAGTTTGCGGTTGGTGGCTACCCTGACTTGTTGTGCCCGTATTGTTGTGGTGTCCCCTTGCAGTGATGTGTGCTGGACCTGGACCGTGTCTGGCTGCCGCGACAAGTGGTATTACAACGGCGGCCGCTGCGAGAGCGCCAAGGGCCAGATCCTGGACCTGATCCACATGGTCAACGACAAGGGTGAGCAGCAGATGAAAATCTTTGGTTGGCATTTGTGAGCGTCATGTAGTCAGCGACAAGGGTCTGGGGCAGCCGCACACCTTTGGAATCAAGTCTTTGACTGGGAATGGACGAGGTAGGTAGGCAAGGGTGGGGCACAGTTGCAGGGTCCCGCAAGCGCGCGGCAGGAGTTCGTGTGGAGCGGCGGCTGCACCCCCATTTGCGACTACCGTACACGGCATATTGTCGTATCCATGTCGCTAGCATGCCAGTTCCGTACCCCAGGCCATCGCACGCCCGGGATCATTCCGCGCGCGGCATCCGCCTCCCTGCTGGGCCCTTCCAACTGCTGATTGTGCCCAACTGCCCGCCGCCCCCGCTCCTCGCTCACCCGCAGTCAAGTGCATCAGCGACGGCTTCAACGAGCAGAGCGCCGGCTGCGACGGTGACACTGTGAACATTTGCGGCTCCTTCACGGACGCCTGGGCCAGCAAGAAGTTCGTGTCTGAGCTGCAGCGCGCCCTGTCGCCCACCGACCAGTGCGGCATCGCCGTCGAGTCTGAGTTCTGCCAGTGAGTTAATCATCCGGCGTGTTGCAGTGCTTCAGTGCTTGAAAGGGGTTTTATGAGGGAGCTTGTGGGAAGTTGTAGGGTGCAGGGTGCAGAGAGCTCGAGCCGGCCCGTTGTTTGCTTTTGAAGAGTGGAATGGGCTGGGCTGGGATGGGTACAGTGTCCTGGCTGGCGTGTAGTGCACATGCACCTGATGACGGAAGAGGAAGGCTGCTGCTGTTGTGTGGGCACGGCGCCGATGGGGGCCTGGGCATCACGGCAGGGCAACCCGCCACGCCGTGCTCCAAACAGCGGGCCGACTCGCACTTATGCCTGTCATGTCTCCACCATTGCCTGCGCTGCGTGTCAGCGTCTTGTCTGACCCACCGCTGCCCTGTGCACTCTGCTACACCCGCAGCGAGAACCCCGGCGCCGTGATCAAGCTGCGCAGCAGCGAGTGGGGTGGCAAGTACGACCGTACCTGGACCTGGGGCAACGTGTGGAGCCAGCCCACATGCGACAGCTGCGAGCTCTCCGCCGATGTCAACTGCGCCTCCAACTACAAGCGCTGGGACTGGAACGGCTGGGAGAAGCAAAACAGCGATTGGAGCGGCTACAGCAAGAAGTACCAGAAGAGGAAATACTCTTGGGGCAAGAAGCAGAAGAACGTGCACTACAATGACGAGCACTCCTGGAGGTACAACGACTCCCACGATGGTGACAGCAACTACTAAATGGTGGGTGTTGGGGCCGCGGGGTGTATTGAAGGCAGTCAAGGGCTGGAAGTGCCCTGTTCCGTGTCTAGGCATAACCGTGCGTATGTTACCAGTAGTCATCGGCGGGTTCTGGGGCCAAGGGAATGGTGTGCGGACGTATCGCTCAATACTGCCGTGCGTGGGTTGGGTGAGGCGTGGCTAAGGGCTCAGTTGGTGTCCTCAAAAAGGTCTGACCCACCGACATGGTGCGCTTCTGTACATAGGCCGGCGTGGCCTTCCTGTACATTCACCCGCCGTATGCTGGTCCTAACCGCCGTCCTTTGGTTCATGCCTTGCCGTTGCGCAGGGTGATCGCCTGAGGCGTCTCAACGGGCTGTCCAAGCTCATCCCGTCTCGCCGCACAGCTGTTTCATTGGTGCTGTACATACAGCAGCTGCCGTGCGGAGCAGCTGCAGAGCCTGGCGTGTGTACCCTGGTGCACCTCGTCATTGCAACATGTGGCAGACAGCGGCTGACTTTCCTGCGTTGAAAGGGGCTCCAGATAAAGAAGCCTCTGGTCCTGGTTGAAGGCGTACCTGATAGATAGTTTGTCAAATGTGCGACCGCTTCATATCCTTGGACGACGGCTGCTTGCACGCGGCCATGAACATCCTCTGTTGCTGCCATGACAACCGCCACTGGGACGTCTGACTCCCTTTCAAGGCTGGCGGGGCCACATGGGCACTGCTGCAGCGGTTGGTGTTGCATGTACGGCATTTGTGCGCCCGGTGCTGGCCGTGGCAGCGCAGGGGATGAGCTAGCGTGCACGCGGCACGTGCCATGTTACGATGACATATTCTATTTTCGTTTGCCGAGCGCCATTGCGCCCTTTACCTACTACCCGCCTGGGCAATTTTCATGTCTGCAGGATGGCCTTACGGGCATGTGTAGACTCAGCACACGTGCGTGACAGGTTTGAGTGGCTGTCGTGTTTCGTGATTCGCTGTGGTCCTCCGGTGGGCTGGGGGAGTATGTTTCCAACGGTGCCAGACTGCCAGTCGCTGTAAATATGGTAACACGCTGCCACTCGCTGTAAATATGGTAGCACGCAAGACGGCAAGAGCCTGGCTCGAATGCCACACGTGTGCCAGTTCGGTGCGCTCACTCATGACAGCTCGACAGCCTAGACGCCAGCTGTCCGGCATATATCATGAGGCGGTCAGCAGTGCTGGCACACAAAAGCTGCAGTGAGGATTTCAGCGCTAACAGGAGTCCTCCCTGTGCGGGCAGGGACTAGGGGGATGCAGCGACAGCGATACACCGGTATTTACATCTCTAGGACCCCACACCTGCTGCCCGTGGCGTTGTTTACGTACACCGTCTGTGCCCTGCTGAGGTGCAAGTATGGAGGGTCTTACAGTTCAGGTCCCCTTCCAGGACCCAGCCACGTCCCAGCCAGGGAAAAGGGCTGGCGTGAAGTGGGATGTGAGATGAACAAGGATGTGCCCAACATGCCCAACCTGAACCTGATCGTACAAAACGGGGTTGCAATCAGCCCCGCCACCACATGATGCACCCGTCCTTCATGCTCAGTCACGTCAGGAGCCGACGCAGTTGTACGGCCGGTGTGTCAGCAAAACCCATCCATGCATATGTGCACAAATTAAAAGAACGCAAGATCGCAGCATGCTCAACCACCAGTCGCAAGCAACCCGCAGCAACAAGGCTCATCAACAAGCGGCGCTTTGTACAGGTTGCCGCCGCCACCGCTACTGCTGCTGCGACCACTCATCTGCTTGGAAGTGCGACATCACCAGTCGCCATTCTGTCAGCAGTCATGGCCTCCTCCTCCCCATGCAATGCGGTACGTTACATACTGCAAACAACGCATGGAAGCACAAAGACGTCTAAGGTCCCCTCACGCGTCCCCTGCATCTTACTTGTATTCCAGCTGCACTTCACCTCGCCAACACTGTTGTTGCTGCTGCTGCTGCTGCTGCCGCACTCACCCGCCTGTGACTGTGATCCAGCAGCAGCCGCCCCTCGTCCGCCATGACCAACCCCAAGCCCTTCAGCAACGCCCGAACTTCTTGTAGGAAAGCTGCCTCACTGGGTAACCTCGGACCAGCTCAGTTCTGTACTGTCCTCGCCGCGCACACGTCGTCTCGCCTTGCACACGTACCCCAGTCACACACGCCCTTAACCCGCTTGTCCCGCTCCCCTTCACCCCGCCGCCGCCCGAAGCTGCCACTGCTGCTGCTGCGTACACCCGCCCAAGGCTGTGGTCCAGCAGCAGCCGCCAGTCGTCCGCCATGACAGCCTCAAGGCTTTTCCAGTAACGCCCCTTGCACCTGGCACAAGCCCGGCACATTACGGGACGACGGACCAGCTCAGTACCGGACACTTCCCTTCGCACACTCCTGCCTTGCGCACACACCCTGCCACTCACTTCCCGCTCCCCTTCATCCCGCCGCCGCCCGAAGCCGCTGCTGCTGCCGCTGCTGCTGTGCACATCCGGCCGTGGCTGTGCTCCAGCAGCAGCCGCCACTCGTCCGCCATGACTGCCTCGCACCAGCCCACCGGCTCCGGGTCACGCGAGCGGGCCGCCTCCGTGCACGCCGACACCCACATGTACGTACGGCACGGCACGGTACGGCGACCCATGGGCCCGTGGCAAGACGTTCAGTTGATTCATACATTCATTATGAGGGCACGGGCTAGCGCATGGGAGGAGGGCGGGCTGAGTGCCATGGGCCCTGGTGTCCTCGATGCTTGTTGTGGTAGGACAAACGTGCTACCCGGCGTCGTCCAAGGTCAGTGGAAGTCGTCAGGAGAGCACTAAACCAGCAATCTGTCACATCGATTCCTCATACTTGGGCGCGCTCAAAGCGTCATGTGCCCAACAGGCATCCCGATTGCGCGCACCCAAACATGGATGGCCTGCAGCTCGTCCGACCCCTCCCCACTCACTTTGCTGCGCTGAAGGCGTCCCCGTGGTTTGCCGCCAGCTGCTGCAGCCGGGGGCTGCTGCCCGCGTGGCGCCGCATGGCCTGCAGCAGCTGCGGCTGGATGGGGTGTGCCCCGGTGGCGGCGTTCCTTGGCAAAGGGGGCAGGGCAGGGTTGTACAAGGCAGGGCAGGGCGTGTGTCAGCTGGGTTATGTAAAAGGCACGTGCTGGGTACGAATTGAGGGGCTTTGAACCAGCCTTGTCGTGGGGATTTGACGCAACCGTAGTGTCCAAATTCAGGGGCTCAAGCGTGGGTATGCGTGTGCTAGAGGGAGCTGGTGGCTGGTGGGTGCAGACGCGCCGTAGGTGCTGTGCACCAATTGCCGTTGACGAGGCGGGTGGGCGAGGCGGTCCAAAAATTGCATGCAAGTCCCCTGGTGCATGTGGCACCCGGACTAAAGAGTAGGCGCCTGCACCCTTACCAGTAGTTTGCGTTGGAAAAGCCAGAGCCAACCTCGCCGTCACAGAACCCCTGAAGGTGGCAGGGGTGCAAGGGGTGCGGGTATCGCCATGTGGACCTGTTGGCAGCACGGCTAGTGCCAAGGGCCTGCCTACCTGAGCACTGTACACCACCGCACGCGGGCGTGCCATGCGCTGCATCAGACGCGAACGGGTGTTGACCAGCACAGCATCCCCGCTGTATGCACACGCTTCTCCTCGCTGCATGTTTGCTGTGCCCTGGGACCTGTGCCAACACATTCCCCAAACAACCACAGCCTGCCCATCTTGTGACCAACCCACCTCAGCCCGATGCACCAGCGCATGCACGTAGGAGGCATCCTGTGCGGCTGCGCTGCCGGCTATGGGCCGCCCCGCGTAGGGCGTGGGGGCTCCCCAGCACAGCGGGGTCACCAGGTTGTGTGCCTGGTCCAGGCCCCCACACGCCACGTGCAGCAGGCCTGCCACCACGCGGGCATGGTGCTGCGCCTCTGTTGCAGGTGGGCGGACGAGGGCTTGGCCTGAGGACAGGAGGGCGTGGGCAGCGAACGGGGGCCGGGTCCTGGGGAGTATGCAGGGCTTTGGTTCAGCTTCTGTTGTGACATAAGATTGCTGGGTGAGACTAGAGAAGTTGGTGGGACGGTGAGGATGCAGTTGGCAGTGGACCCAAACAGTGTGCATGGGCCTGCCACCAGGCTGACAGCGCACGTGGCCGTAGACCTGTGCGATGCAAAGCAGGCACCATACACATGCAGCACGGAGTTGCCGCGTGGGATTGGCCCAACACCACATACGGATGCAGTATATACGGTACCTCGTATATCATGGGCGTGCTGGTGAGTCGGATGGGGTGGTCATTGAGGTACGCGAGCACTGCCTGCACTCTGGGAGCATACCCCGGTGTCGGCTTGGTCCCCGAAGCCCCTTTGCCCCGCGCATGGGCTGCAGGCGCATCCATAGCTGCAACAATAACACCACAGCGAGCAGCAGGCGCGAAGACGCGGCGACAGGGTCGTGGCAGCAGCAGAAGCGGCAGCAGCAGCTGCAGGGCATGAGGACCCAGGCGAGCGGGCAGCGAGGGACCTACGAGGCCAAACCATGATTGCGCTTCTGAGTTTGCTAGGCGTTTGTCGCGAGGCCTTCACATCCGGGGTGCCGTACCCGCGACCTAAAGTCTTCCCTCTCTAGTGTTTTGGGTGTTACGTGAGCGACATGACTCTACGCCGATGCAAGACTTCTGTTTCGATTACCTAGGCGAGGCCAGGCCATGTTGCTGTGCGACAATTTTAAGACATGCACAACGTTCTACTTCTACTCCCTTTCATCATGATAGCACAGCGAGCTGGGGTGACTCTACGGGCCGTTTGACCTCAAAGCCAGATCATTTCCTCTGACGTTTGTATTGTTAATTTTACAAGGACAATACTATAATTAGAGTGGAAAGCAAGGGATGGACAGTCGACATGGAGGGCCGCCCTATGGCCGCAGACCAGCGGCAGACGGGGACGACAGTGGAACAGACACAGACGATGAAGGACGTCTTATACTGCAGGTACGCAAGGGCTTTTTGTCGCGCTAAGGAGCTGTCGGCCAGCTCATTCCTGGACTTTGCTTGACCTTCCTCGGACCTTGCGAAAGCAGGCCGCAGCGGCAGTCAAGCCGCGAGCAGATCCATCGCGATCGACACAGCCTCGCGTGCATCCGCACCTGCCTCCGGCCCCCGTTCCCAAGCCTGCGGGGGCCAAGGGGAAGGCTGCACCAAAACGGCCAGCTGGTGCCATCACCCTCCGCACGCTTCTGGACGCCGGCTTTCTTGTTCCGGGGTGCAAGGTAGGGGGCAGTTTTGCAGTCATTGGGCAAGTCTCTGGCCCCCCTATGTCAGAAGCGGTGTTACGTGGCAGGGGGAAGAGATTGGGAGGGTGCAGGGTGTACCACGCTGCCACCATGAACACTGCTAGGGTGGGACCACCGTTGCGCTGGTGCGGATGCTGAGTGTACCGCTTGCAGTATGGTCGCACAAGGAGTGGCACTGGGAACTCGCCTGCCGATCATGATGACTGCTTTCACGCGGCCCGCCCAAATGTGTAGGACGCTGTCCTTCATAGCACCTTCCCCCAACTTGTCTGCCGTCATCCCCACCCAGGTCCTATACGTGGAGTACAAAGGCCTGATTACGTGGGCTGACCTCACAGAAGATGGCTACATCGTGTTCGAGGGTGAGTGGTTTGGCGCATGGGTGGATGCCCACCAGTGTGCAACGTGGAGGTTTGGCTTCAGCGTCGCCACCTGCACTTCAGCGTGCAGCGGTTTGAGAAGGCGGCTAGGCAAGGGGGTGCAAACCTTGAGGGTAAAGTGAAGTGATAGGCTCACCTGCAGTTGCCCCGACCCTGGCGGCATCCTCCACAGGCAAAACCTTCGAATCGCCCTCCGCCTTCTCCATTAACGTCAAGCGCAAAGTGAACCCAGACCGGAAAGCAGACGACGGCTGGAAGGCCGTCAAGTACGCCGGAAAGTAAGTGGGCGTGGCTGCACATGCTGCAGTGCAGGGCGTCTTTACAATGTCGTCTTGTGCATCGTATGTGCAGCGAACGCTGTACTTGATTCGCAACACGTGTTGAAGATCTGCTGCTCACCGTTTAGACTCATGCCTCTCAGCAGACGCGACAGCCATGGACTTACTTGAGCATGTACTATCTTTTCCCCAGGCTGCTGGAGCACTACAAGGAGCAGTACCTGCGGCAACAGCTGCTGGGCCGCTCAGGCACGCCCAGCGCGGGCGGCAGCCTCATGGGCCCGTCCCCGGGGTCCAGCACACACCCGTCGCCGCTGCATGGGGATGACGATGAAGATGGGCCGGGCAGGGGCATGCGTAAGTAGCCCCAGCCTTCGTTTGACTACATATCTAGCACACTGTAGAGGCTTTTGTTGGCACCAGCAGGGCGATCGAGCGTTATATGGCGGTAGCCGTGAAGTTTTACACAGAGCACCTACCTTGGTTGGGGTTCCGGGTCCACTACGCTTTGGTACTGCCCCCCTTGCAGACGGGCCGCCCAACAAACGCATGCGGTACGACGGAGACGGACCCATGGGCGGAAAGCCAGGGCTGAAGATTAAGCTCAAGCTCAAGGTAGGGCCGCTCGGCGTGCCGCTATACTCTGGGAAGCTAGCACGGTGGATGCTACGGGGATGACTCTGAGCGCCTGGCATGTGGGGAAGGGCGGTGCAGCGCTTCACGCGTATGGCGTGTCGGTCCATATGAACAGCCGCGGCTACAATTGACGCTGGGCTCCACACGGTCGAGCGCAGCGCGGTGGGGGGGGGAGACCATGCCGTTGCCGGCAAGGCACTGCTTGTACTCCCTCCCAGGGTTGCATACGGTACGAGACAGTTCCGCCAGCTCAAGAAGGCCGCTCTGACAGTCCTGCAAACATCCCACGTCAACGCTTAAGGATACGCAACCGTGCTTCTAAGTTCGTTTCGCATCCCACAGGACGGCGTCCCCGTGGGCGGTCCGGCGTCGCCTGCCGGCGGCGGCGTGCTGATGCCCGTGCAGGCGCCGCCGGTGCCCGTGGTAGTGTGCGGGGCGTACAGCGGCAGCCCCGGCAGCGGGGAGGAGGGCGCGCAGCCGTTCCGGTTGTCCGTGTCGGAGATGTGAGTGCGCAGCACAAAACATGGGACGCACCAGCTGGAAGAGCACTGTGCACGCTGCCTCGCTGAACAGCACAGCCGTGACAGGCTGGCGGTCGGCAGCCCACCTCCCATGCAACAGCCGCTTAGCCCCTCGCACCCGCACTGCTTCCGCTGTAATCCTGCACGCACGCATGCCGGCGCCCCTTCGTCAGGGTGACCATCGTCATGGACTTCCACGCGCACTGCTCCTCTGTGGAGGTGGGCGGCCTGCTGGGCGGCACGTGGGACGCGGACTCCGCCACCCTCACCGTCACGCGCGCCTTCCCCGTGCTGGAGGCGGCGGGGTTCAGTGGGGGCGGGGCGGCGGGCTCGTCGCCCAGCGGCCGCGGCTCGGGGGCCGTGGAGTTTGACGAGGCGGACCGGGTGCGGGTGGGTCGAATCGGGTGACGGCAATGGCGTGGACAGGAGGAGGGTACTTGCGTAAACCGCTGTATATGGAAGGTGCGAAGCCCGGCGATGGCGGGCCTGGGGTTTTGGCTCAACCGTTCTTTCCCACCCTCTGCCTCGTTGCCCGCACCAGGTGCTGGACGTGATCAAGAAGTGGGGCCTCACCTGCGTGGGCACCTACCGCTCCCACCCCGCCTACTCCTCCGCGCCCAACCTGCTGGACGTGCGTGCGCAGCGGCAGGCGGCGGACGAGGCGCGCCAGGCCGCCGCCGCCGCCGGCGCCGCCATCGCCTCCCTGCCGCCCTGCGTGTGCGCCGTGGTGGCGCCGTATGACCCAAACATGCGCAGTGAGTCACGCGCTGCGCGTGCTGCAGTCATGCACTTCTCGTAACACCACAGCACACAGCGAAGCCAGCCCGTCCCTGTTGCCCGTCCTTTTTCCCCTTCACACGCTACCCACTTCTGTGCCAGGATCCAAAGCAGCCGCCGCAGTGGTCAGCAGCTGATAGGCCTACCGTTACCCATGTTTAATACACGCAGCCTCTCGCAACCTTACCCCTCCCCTTTCACCCCTTGCCCCCTATCCGCAGCTCCTCCCTCCTCCCCAGTCACGTGGTTCCACGTGGAGTACGACCCCTCACGGCCGCTGCCGCCGCTGGCTGCGCCGTCACAGCCGGGCGCGCCGCTGGCGTCGGCGCTGCCCGGGGTGACGCCCATGGTGCTGGAGGTGGCGCCGCAGGAGGACGACATCGACATCAGCAACCTCATCGGCAACCTCATCACAACCACCTTCCAGGTGCGCGTCGTCAAAGGCGTTACCTGCTGGGTGTTGGCGCCTACACCCATGCACAGCACATGCGGTTTATAGCTGGAATGGCTGCTGAAGCGGGTCGTCACGTTGTCACCTGCATACTATCTAGCATGTCGCACGAGCTCTGCTTGCCCGGTCGCTGGAGTCCAAGGCGGACATGTCAACACCTCCGGCAAGACCAAGTTCCGCTCCACAACGGCACGGCTTTCGTTTAGACTGGCCAGTATCTAGCATGTATCGCACCTTGTCCCTGCGGCTCATGATGGAAAGCGACTCCCTTGCCGTGTCCCTAACCCTAACTGCAGCACACTGCCCGCACCTACGCCAGCCGTGCCACGCGCGCCCCGCTGCTCACGCCGTGGTGTCTCGGCCAGCAGCAGCTGTGCCTGGACAAGCTGGTGTGCTCCATCAAGGCCCGCCTGCCGGACATGTACGACGACGCAATGCGGGACCAGTACGGCGACATGGTGCGCGGGATGGTACGGCATGAGTTCAACCTGGCGACGCGGTACGCGAACCACGCCGGGGGCCACCACGGGCACGGGTATGGGCACGGTTACGACGGTGGGTCGGGCGTGGGGGCGCGGGGGCGTAGCAGTGGGCGTGTGCGGAAGGCGACGAAGGACAATGGGGAGTTCCTGCGGTTCGACAGCGACGAGGAGGACACGGAGGTGGACGACGATGACGAGGTGCAGGTGGACGAGGACGACATTGCGACGGACGACGACTGAAGCCAATAACCATACCTGAAGGGGTTTGCGTGGCCGTGCATGCATGGGTCTGGTGGCTGGGCAGCACGAACCGGAACATTGAGACTACGGTGTGGTGTGTCTTGGCTTGGTAACCCCCAACACAAATACTGTTGACGCATGTCTGACCGAGCGCGGTAACCTGACCTACAGGAACAGCACTGTGAAGCGACTTGAAGGGGGAGCCGGCGCAGTCTGTGCGGTATTGGCAGCTAGTTGCGCCTCTGCAGTAGCCTTTATACGGCTGCACGCGTGTGCTGCATCGGCTGACGGGTTTGAGGGATTTGCCGGGCCACCGTTGTTGCTGGCAAGGTACTCTGCTTCACTACATGTGTTTCGTGCATTTGTGCTGACGACAAAGCGTGGGCGTGACTGCGCTCATGGAGCTATGTAGTCGTCTGTCACTTGCGTCATGAGCTGCATGGCTTTGTAGTGTGCATGTACGCGAAGGGTTTGCAGCACGGGGGTGCCCGTTACGGGCTAGCGTTGTGTGGTGTTGGCTGCCCAGGTGGCAAGTACGCTGCCAGGTGTTGCCGTCCCCTCACACATGCCCGTGCGCCAACGCTGGAAAGCAACACCGTATGGTTGGCATGGGGCATATGGTGCTGACCAGCAATAGCAGCACTGCACCTGTTATCAACCTGTAAGCGCCCTGGGCCCCTGCCGATGCCTCGCCCCGGACATGGCCAGGACCATGCCACAGGCGTGCTGCCACTGAAGGTCGCTGGCAGCTAGGCAAGCGCGCTCTCATACTGCCTATAATACCTGTAAGCTTGATCTTGCCGCCATGGGCGAGTGCCGAGGTTGCAGTTGGCGGTTTAGCTTTAAAAAATTTCGCAGTTCCCAAGGCCAAAGCAAGGCTCTGAGTCTGGCATCGGTTTGACATATACCTGTGACATACTATCCTAGTTAGCACCTGAGATGGTACCGCGGACAGCCCGACGTAACGAAAGGAAAGGCTAGCCACTGACCGCTCGGATACACCTACGCAATATAGCACAGAAGTCATTGACTCGTCAAAGATGGAGGCAAGTTCTCACGTCCCTGATTAAGTTCGCTGCGCTTGAAGGTGCAAGCCCTGTCATGGCACTCGTCTCAGCCTGCGCAGGACGACGCAATGGAATGGGAGACCGACGGGGCCTCAATGGACCAGGACCGCCTCAGGAAGGCGCGCGAGCAAGCGAAAGCATTTGTTGCGGGTGGCAGTGCTGAACCCCATGTCAGAGGCCCTCGTCTTTTCAGAGACCAGGAAGCCAAACAGATTTTGGACCGCACCGTTCGCATGGTAGCAGACGGAAAAATCAATGACGACAATGCTTTCAGCCTCGAGGGCATTGACGCGTTGGTCCACCTAGTCCTGGCAGCGAAGCGGTGTGGCACCGCTGAGGGGCACTTCCAACAGAGTGGCATGGGCCTCTCAGGCGGTGTTGCGCTGTACGGAAAGCGCGTGGACGCCCTGTATAAAGTCACGTATAAGCAGCTCAGCGGCAAGGAGCCTGTGGATGAGGACGAGGAAGCAGGTGCGTGGTTTGCCCCCCTGCGTGGCGCTTTCAAAAGGGCAGGTAACATGACTTACTGAGCGTCCTTGGAAAAATCGGATGCTGCCAAACACTCTCGCAACTGTAGTGCTGTCAGTGCTGGGTGGTGACGCTATCCTTGCACATGGATTGCAGCGGGTGCGGCGTGCGATGGCAGCCAGGACCCGGACGGCGGTGCGGGCGAAGCGGGGGAGGGCGCAACGCAGGCAGGCAATGGCAGCAAGGCAAAGCAGAAGAAGCGCGGTGCCCACGCGGCCGCTTACCCCGGCAGCACTATCCTTGCGGACAAGGACTTGCGGTCGCGGCCCAAGGTGGGTGGCTAGGGTGGAAAGAACCTTTTGACGAACGCATATCCAGCCAGTGGAGCATGCTGGCTGCCGCTCCCTTTTTCCATGCATGTGCAGCTGTTGATGCTTCACTGTCCCCCCTGCAGTATTGATTTTCTTATTGCCACTTTATTCGGGATATCTGAGCTCTGGTCTCGTCTTGTCCTAACGTTCCGCAGGAGCTGTCATTCGACTCGGACCCCTCCTTTACGCGCACGTCACGCCTTATCGACGACAACAGCCCAGCAGGTTGGTGGTGCGGACTGCGGAGGCGTTCTGCTGCCTGCAGCAGTGTGCCCCCGCTGTGATTGGGACCCAACTGAATGAGAGGCCGTGACGTTCTGGTGCAAGTCCCCCTGTAATGCGCTATGCTCTTCTGAGCACGGGTGCCGGCGCTTATGCCCATGCCCAACATACCGGTAAGCTGCTCTGGGTGATGCAGCATTTTGTGCGAGTTGAGGAGTTGCCGTTTGGTAAAGCTTACCGGTTTCAACGGGCCAAACGTTGTGTCCTTGCTCCTTTCCCACGCACTGCTGTTCGTCTACAGCAATTGTCCATTGTGGCTGTAAAACTGATACCGTCGTCTGTCCTGCGTACCCATCTGCCACCAGGCCTCCTGCTGCACAACCTCCCTGTCCTGGACGGACCGCACATCGCATTTAACACCAACATCAAGTGAGTACCCTCGCACCATACCGTAGTGGGACTGTACTGGCACGGAGTTGCCTAAATGGCAAGCGCGCATCCATGACCCCATGCTGACGCCCAGCCCTATGATACCCTGTGCAGACCCAATGCAGTCCTGAGCCGCGAGCAGCCGGGTAACCCCAAGACAGGCGGTGACGTCACGGTAAGCGAGCAAGCAAGATGACCATGCGCGCTACAGCAGGCAAGCCATCCACACGGCCTCTTGGCGATCATGCGCAAGACCCCTTCATGTGTGCCCCAGGAGAACCCATACCCCGCCCGTGTGGCAAGCTACGCCGCGATGCGCATGAACCCTGGCCTGTTCCATCCCTGTCCCTCCCTGATCGTGTGCATGTGCGTCGCCCCAGGTGGACGTACGGCTGGTGCCGAGTGCGCTGCGGCTGCTGCAGGCCGCGGCCACGGCCCCCATCAGCCCGGGAATCGGACAGCTGTACGGCAAGCTGCAGGTCGGTGAGGTGCATGGTGCTGCACTGGTGCCGTACGCAGCCACCCCTGCCATGCCAACGTGGCATGACGCCCACCTGCTCCCCAGCGTCATCTGGCCCTTTCTTCCAGGCTGATGTTTAGGACCACGAGGACGGCGCTGGTCATGGCAATAAAGCTGTGTTCATGCCTTTTACAGGTGCAGCCCGAGCAGCTTCCAGGGCTGAAGGAGCTGGCACTCCTGGATGTGGGCAGAATCCTGCAGGACGCAATTGGTGAGCGCTTGACCGCATGATGCAGGAAGGGCCACGCAAAGGCACAGGTTGCAGGGCGGAGCCGTTCCAACCGCACGCATACTCCGTGATGCGTACTGAAAAGCAGTACACCGAGGTCCCCTTCGCTACGAACAGCTCACTGTCACCTTGACTATTAGCGTGGGGACCCTCCTTCAACGCACATCAGATGTCCCCTATGTCTGTCTACACCCTCCCCTGCCTCATTCCGCCCCCTCCCGCATGCCTCCCTCCAGCCGCCATACCCAAGTCCCGTACATCTGCGGTACAAAACGCAGCGCTGGCGCACGCGGTGCGGCAGGTGGAGGACGCCGCAGAGCAGGCGCAGGCAGAGGCGGCAGCCCGGGCAGCGCAGCAGCAGCCATCTCAGTCGCAGCGGTCGGGCGTTGGGGGCCCAGGCGGCTACGAAGACGACCGCATGGACGTGGACCAGGACGCTGGGGCGCACGACAGCGGCGGCTGGGATGGCGGCGGCGGCGGCGGCAGCCCGTACGGGGAAGGGGAAGGCGGGGCGGGGGCTGAGGACGATGGGGAGATGTACGGCAGCCCCGTGGGGTTCAGCTTGGACGAGCGCAGTGGGGCAGAGGGTGGTGGCGGCTTTGGCGGGGAGGAGGAGGAGGATGGCACGTTAGGAGGGCTTGGCGATGAGGAGGGCGGCGGCTGGCAGCAGGCGGTGAGTTGGGGCCACATCACGTAACGCATGTTTGTCGCACAACCCGTTTTGCAACGGCATCGTTCTGCGCTGTTTCCAGGCCTCGAAGTGTGCCTTCCCCACGCATGGGCGTGCACCACCCGGGGGCAGCCGTGCCCTTGGCCACTGTTAAATGACGAGTAGAAGTTACCTTGTGGTCATGGACAAGGCCCTATGGCCGCGCAGCTGCGCGCGTCCAGTCGGGGCAGCCGTGCCGGCGTAGCATTTTCCATCATTGCACCAGTCATTACTTGATCACAGGTTCCTCCATGCTGACCTTGTGTCGTAATGCACAGGAGGAGCAGGAGGAGGAGAAGCTGCTAGGCAGCGACGACGAGGATGGCGGCATGGCCAGCCTGTTCAGTGGGCGGCTGGGCAGCAGTGGCACCACCGCGTGGGGCCTGGGTGGCTCGCGGCTGCGGTGGGTCAGCAAGGCGCGCAGGGCCCCGGCGGCGGCGGCAGCAGCAGCAGGCGCCAAGACCAGGACCCGCAGGTGCGACGCCACTCTACAAAGCCCAAGTCGCATGCCTGATATGCAAAGGTGTTTGTCCTGCCCGTGGACCGTAGGCCCTTCTGCTACAATGCTCAGCATGCAGGATACGTAGACGACATGGATCAGCAATACCCGTCCGTGGCTTAGCCTGCCACGGATGCTCTCCCCTCACCACTGTTGCTCTTCCACCCTGACTACCCTAGATGCCTTCCTAAATGCTTTGCGACGTTATTTGCTATGCTGCTGTTCAGAGTCAAGGCCGAAGAGCCATTCCCGGACCTGTACAGCACCCCCACACCCACCCTGGTGCCCAAGTCCGAGTTCTGCTACAAAACCGCCCGGCGAGCGGACGCCCGTGACAAGGTCCTTTTGCCGCGGGACGAGGCCGTACGGGCCAAGGACATGTACAGCTTGTTCGCACACGCGCCGTACAGAACAGACACCGCAGCACTTGGGTCTCTTGGGGCCGGCGGCAAGGTGGAGGAAGAGGGGGATGTGCATGCCGTGTGGAGGGCGTTGCTGTTGGGCAGGGCTGTGCGTGCGGGCAAGAGGAAGGAGCAGCAGCAGGCGGCGAGGACAGCGGCGCAGGTAGCGGGTGGCGGGCAGCAGGGTGATGCTGCTGCCAGGCCGACGGAGAGCACCACGGGCCCTGTGGAGAGTGCCCTGGGCGGCGACGACGACGGTACGTCAGTCACTGTATCACTATTGTTTGCAACACAAGTGGTAGACATGTCCTCCGCACAGGCGGGCTTCTTCACGTGTTAGTGACCCACCCACCCACCCATCCCCTTCCTTATTTCTTTTCCTACCCCTGCGGTCCCGCTTGATTGAGCAGGCGTCCCATACTTCAACGGGGCTGACGGCAGCGGCGACACCTTCGACCACCATGACAACGACGCGGGCGTGTACGACGCCGGTGGCGGCGCAAGCGGCTCGTACGACAGCTTTAACAACGGCGACGATGACGATGGCGGCTACGCCGGAGAGGGGTACGGGTACGGCGGAGGCGGCGACGTTGGTGTGGACCTGCGAACCGCCACGTTCCGGCAGCTGCTGCAGCCGCCGCGCCGCGTGCAGCGCGTGACGGTCAAGTTCGACAAGACGGCGGGCCTGGCGGATGTGCGCGCGCTCAAGGAGAACCTGCACAGCTCACTCAGGTGGGCACCTGCACACGCCTTGGTTGTAGCAGCTCAGTACAGAAATCCTGGATGCTGCTGTCCCGGTCGCCTGTCACTTCAGCGCTTGAGCTGCTTTGTCGCATGCCGGCATGCGTGCACTGCACCGCCTGAACCTGTTCTTCCCAAACAAAACGCATTGCGCTACACTTGCTCCACTCCTGGCGCACCCTTCCCGACAGGTCCCTCGCGGGCCGCACCACCGCCGCCAACCGCCGCCAGTCCGCCCCCGCGCCGCCGCCCCTGACCTTCCAGGGCCTCCTGGACCAGCTGTCAGGTGCCCCCGACCCCGCCGCCAACCCCGCCACCACACCAGGCCGTGCGCCCCCACCGGCCCCTGCCCCCGCCGCCTCGCTGTCAGGCGTAACGCCCCACCTGGCGTTCATCTGCCTGCTCCACCTGGCCAACGAACACGGCCTTGCACTCAGCAACGGGGGCACGCTGGACAGCCTGGTGGTCACCGAGCTGGGGCAGCTGGCGGTCAGCTGAGGCGTGATGGGGCGGGCGGCTGGGCATGACTGACGATCAGTGTAGTCACGCATCTTGTAATGTTGAGGGGTGCGGAGGGCGTGGCAAGAGGATGGAAATGATGGGTGGTAGTTTGGGGGTTTAGGGCGGCGGCCTTAGGGATGTCCAAGCTACTGCGTGTTCACCTAAGACCTGAGCCGTGACGTTGTAGGACGGAACCTGGTCTTGGAGGAGGGGTTGACATGTCCGTCTTGTATGGACTGATGGCGTGCTTGGATGGCGCCTGTGAACATGTTGCGTGGCGAGCGGTGTTGCAGGCGGCAGCGGCTGTGCCTGCTGCCTGGCCCGGGGGTAAGGCCCAAGCGCCATACCGTATATAAGCGCAAGATGCGCCTCGACTGCGGCTCTGGGGGCACCCGCGCAGGCAGGCTGCTGACGCGGTGGATAGTGGAAGCCGACACGGCCAAGGTACGCCATGAGCCGCATCTAACCGTTTTTGTCCACACGCTGGCTACATTACATTTTACCCGTGTTTTCCTTGAAGGAAAACTAAGGGAAGTGCCCCGATAAGGACCGTTACCGTTGATGAAAGACCGTTGTCGCATACAGTCTTAACCTAAACGGTAACCTTAACTGGAAGATTAACTGGAAGAACGTACCATCCATCCATCTTGCAACCACAGCACACAGAATACAGAATGCAGAATGCGGCAAGCCGAACACCAGAACTGCGAAACTGCCTGTGGACGCGACGCTCGTGCGACAAAGCAAAACTGGGAGCGCAGACAACAGTGACTTCTAACGCATTATATGCTACCACATACAGTGTAGGACGCTTCAGGCAGGCTTCAGGTGCTCTAGCGTTCCGGTCCGAGCGCGCCTGCTTCCACCGCTGCCGCTGGCTCAGTGAGGGCGTGTATGGTCAGGCGCTGGCCCGTTCAGGGACCCATGCTGGCTACGACTCGGCTGTGCCTGGTATGGGCAGGGCGGCCG
>VFQN01004009.1_pt1 | contig 20034 bp, 29 predicted proteins | sample 3512371 | NCBI WGS metagenome assembly VFQN01 (sample SAMN10412370, study PRJNA504923) | tailings metagenome | isolation source: Replicate 2 from Balatoc abandoned mine | place: Philippines: Itogon, Benguet | collected 2017-08-28
TGCGCGGCCTGAAAGCGGCGGTATTTTGTGAAAATAAAATAAGATACCAGCCCTGTTTGTGGGTCAGCCTGGGCCTCAGCAACCGTGAAGCAGCAGGGGCAGACATGGGACCGGTAGTCAGAAAGGGGGCGGGCGGGGGAAGCGGTACAAAGCCAAGGGGCATCGTGGGGGCATTGACCCTCGAGCACGAAACACATACCACGGTCTGGTACAGGGCGGGGAGGAACAACTGTACTGCCCCTCCTCGCGCGCCTGACCAAGCAAACAACCAGGGCTAGCAACGGTGCAGGGCAGAGTACGAAAAGCTTCTAGCCGAAGAGCCGCAATAGTGCGGGTAGCTTCACCGCCACCTTGGGACTCTCGTACGCGCTTCCTTGCCTTCCCCCGCGGTGCATCCTTCCATCGGACTTTCGTGTTGCGAGGTTTGCACCAGGGGTTGCCCCTGGTTGCCCTGTCCAAGCTATGCGCCCAACCTGTCCAACCTGCATCAAGGAGCACAATCCATGTGATCCGTTGCACATCTTTGCACACAGCTGGCCTTCCGTAGTGTTGACACGGCGTCAGGCACCTGGGTTGCCTTGGTCGACCCACCTCAAGCCCGCTTGCAGACAGCGATGGTACACACCGGGAGCAAGGGGCAAAGACCACCTTGCTTGCAAAACGTAACCCTTGCAACAACCCACGCATGCAGCTACCTGCCTCACGACACTAGGGCCACCATGCAGCGCAGAAGCGTCGTAGCACTGCGGTATTCTGCTGCACAAATCCAAAAGTGCATTCCAATATCCTAGTGCGAGCCAGGCCCAGGCGTTTCTGCCGCTCCCTTACGACCGCTCCTCCAAGCCGCCAAGCGTAGCACCTTCCGTACAGCGTCTCAGGTAGCGTTGCGTTGGCGGGTGCGTACCGATGGAGCCCACGCCGAGGTTGTGTGGTATGGGCATGTTGCATTGCCCCGAGGCACCTTGCAGCTGGCGGGGCGTGCAGGCCTTGCCCCTCACGGCGTCTCCCCCTCCCACGCTACCCGCATGTCCACCCTCTGACCAGTGCGCGGGTTGCAGGCACGCAGGGTCAGCTCCGTGGCCCCGAACAGCATCTCGGCCTGCGCAGGGAGGGAACGACGGCAGGGCGCCAGCAGCCAAGCCAAACCCACATCAGGTAAGATCCTGTCCAACTGAGGGGCCGGCCTAGGTTTCAGCAGTGGGCGCCAGTACGCATTCTGTGTGGCAGGGCCAACCAAAGGAGTCAACGACCAGCTTGACCCACACCAGCCGCACAAATGCAGACGGTCGCTGTAGGATACCGACGCCGACAGCTCCCAGCGCGCTACCCCCACTGCCTCACACAACGTGGCACACCACCATAACACAGTGCTGCTCCCACACAAGCAGACTCAAGTACGCCGCCGCCCGCCACCCACTGCCCGCCGCCTACCCACCTGCACGGTGTACGCCCAGCTGCCCTCGGCCCGCACCTCCTCGCACTGCGCCCAACCGGCGGGCAGCTCCAGAACCACGCGGCCCAGCCGCCGCACGCCCGGGTCGGCCGTGTAGGTGGCGTCGGCGGTGTCGGTGGCCAGCAGGTCGAAGAAGATGTTGGGCTGGGACCTGTGGAGGGCGTGGACGGTGGGAGGCAACCCTAGATTACAGGTACTGATGATGGGCACAAGCCACCCTGACACATGGGCGGTCGTAAGGTGGTTGTCTAAGGTGGTCACGGCGATGGTGATACCGGTAGTGGAGGTGATGCGTGCAGCCTGTGGGATGTTAGGCGCTTGGATCGAATGCGGTGGGGCTGGCGTCGAGCTGGGGCCTAGGGTTCGAGGCATGTGGGTTAGAAACGGATGGTATTGCTGCTGGTGGTTGTGACATGGCACGCGGCGTAAGTGACAGTGTGGGTCGGTGGGACAGGGCGAGAACATGGCTTCGAGGATAAGAATGTTGCCTTTCGGGGTGTCGGCCATGCAGAAAGTGGTATGGCCGGTCAAGTGCAGGTACGGTATGCATTGTTCTCGTGAATGCAGTACGGTCCGCGGTGGACTGGAGTGTAAGCTTACCACCTGTGCAGGGGCGCCACATGACCAATATGGCTGCGGTTCATACGCGCAACGTGCGACACCACGCCAGCACGCATGTATGCACACCAATCGGACCTGATGAGGTTGCCCGAGTAAAAGGGTGCTTGGCCCTTAACCACAGCGCACATGAGAACTATGCGGGAGAGCGCACACCCCGGCAGACGGGTGCACCAACGGCTTTTCTGGACGCGTGCGGCGTACCCACAAACAGGTTAGCAAGAGGTAGGAGGATGCACGCGGCGGACCCACTTGTACAGCGGTGCGAAGTAGCGCTCCACCGTCTCGTTGGGGCGCACCGGCTGGCCGCGGGACACAAAGGGCGCAAACACCTCTACGCGGGAAGCACGGGAATGTGGGCGAGCAGGAACGCACGCGGCTTGTCAGGTGCAGTCTTGCGTTACCTGGCATGGCGTTCTGCGTATTGCCGCGCGTGACCCAGTTCACTAGTGCGTTGCTGGTGGCACGCGCCGTGCCAGCTTCTGCGATATGGGTCAAATGTGCTAACCGCTGCGGACCCCACAGGTTGTTGCACGTCCCACAAGGCTTTCACGTGCCGTACCTGCGAAATCCGTGCCGTCCTCGTCGTTGTGCTCGCGGCGCGGGTAGCCGTGCTGCAGCCGGCTGCGCTCGTCGGCGGCGCTCCAGGGCCGCGTTGCGGCGATGCCGTACGACAGCCTGCAGCGCCGTACGGCGATACGCTCCGGCCACGTGCCGAACAGCACGGCACCTGGTGTCAGGGCACGTTGGAGGCAACACCTCCATGTGGTCAGGTCCGGGAGGGCTACAGCTTCCTGGTGGTGCACACGCGTCGGCTGCCACAGCGATTACCGAGCACACTTGCGCTATGCAGTTGCTCTACCAGTAAATACCCATCTTGCCCACTTGCAGAACTCACCCAGCAGTACGGCCGCCCCCGGGTGCTGCGGCAGCACCAGCTCCACGCCTCCCCTTGTTCCCGTGCGGCCCATGCGGCCCAGGCGCGGCAGCAGCTCCCTCCGCACGGCCAGCTGCAGGAAGGGGCTGCACGCGAAGCCGCCAGCCAGCAGAACCTAGGGAAAGGGGAGGGGCCAGTAAACATGAATACAGACGACCTGGGGGTGATGCCTCAACATCCGCGGTGGACAAACTTTGCGCGGTGCCCTAGCAGTGTGGTGCCTCCGCCCCTCCCGCCCCGCACCTTGTTCGGCGCCCTGCCTCCCTCTGCGCCCTCCGCCGCCACCCCCGCCGCCAGCTGCACCACGCGCGCCACCACGGGCCCGAACACGTGCCGCGCCGCCAGCCGCCCCGGAACCACCAGCGTACGGCAGTCGGGCCGCAGCCACAGCCGGGAGGAGGGAGGCCAGGGGGCGGACCCGCCAGCAGGGGACGGCCGCTGCAGGGCCTGGGAGGGTCGCCAGAGGGCACGCACGCGGGCCAGTGTCAGGGGGCCAGGCGCATGGCGGTTGAGCACCGGTGTCGCAACCACTTTTAGACTTTTATGTCGTCGTTGCCCTTCCTTTCAAGTAAAGGAGCGGGCCCAAACCGTGCAAGCTTATGCATAAGCAACCAGCAGCATGGTCTCCAGCCGCTTTGGTGCCTGCATGATCCCCGCATGCCCCTGTGACAACCCCGGTCACCTGCACGCGGTCCGGCCCCAGTGCGTCCACCAGGCTCTGCGGCAGCGGCAGCTCCATGCCGCCACACGTGTTGTCGTCAGGGACGTAACCGGCGGCAGCCCCCTGACTGCTGCCCTCATTTTCGTCATCGCTGTCGCTGTCTGTCGACGTTACGCCCTCACCGCTGAAGACCCTCTTGGCCAGCTCCCACCTGGCGGGTGTGGAGCGGGGACATAAGCATGTTGCAGCAGCATCACTTATGTGTGAAGGCGGTGCAGGTGCGGGAGCAGGCAACGCACATTTTTGGGTCAGCGATACGACCATCCATGGTACTGCGCTCACCGGCCGGCCTTGGCTGTCGCCCTGGTGCGCATGGTTCCCAGGCGCTGAACATAGGCCAAAGGAACACGGGCACCACCAGGCAGCATGTCGTCAGAAGGCTCGGACTGCCCTCGCATTCAACCCCCCATAGCCCCCACCTGTCCCTCAGCCGCGTCCAGTCCGCGGGGTGCTCCTCCCGCCACGTGTCCCACGGGTCGGCCCCCAGCGCCCCACGCAGCAGCGACCACAGGGCCTCGTCCACGAAGCGACCGCCGCAGAATGAGCCTGCACATGATGCAAGAGCGGACAGGATAAAGGAAAAGGATTACCGGTATGAGATATCTAGCAACACGACCACGAATGTTCAAATGTCTGCATAGGTCTTCGTAAGATTGGCAACTAGTACGGCTATCTCATTGCGCTGCAACGCGTGCCAGGATGGGGTTGCCAGAGCCGATGCTGGCCTGGACTTACCCTTCCCCACTGCCGCGTCTGCCAGCCTGAGGCCCATGCCTGCAGCGCCATCGCCCCCCGCCATGACGCTGTGCATGGTGACGTCCACGGTGCCCCCGCCGCAGTCCACCACCAGCAGCGTGTCTCCGGGGCACAGGCAGGGGGAGGGGGAGGAGGGGGAGGCGCCTGCAGGGCCTCCGCCAACCCGGCGCAGCAGGGGCATCCCGTCGTCAGCGCTGGATCTGTCATGCTGCTGCTGCTCCTGGCGCGGCTCCCAGCCAAGCCACCGGCGGATGGCGGTGCGCGGCAGGGCCTCGGCGGAGCCCGCGGGCGCCGCCGCCTCCGCCGCCTGCTGCGCCGCGCCCGCCACCGCCGCCGCCACCGCCGCCGCCTCCGGCTCCAGGGTGAGCAGCAGGGACGGGGAGTCCAGCGTGCGGGTTAGGCCTGGTGGGGTGGCAAACACCATCATGGTCGGGACATTCGCCGTACTGTACACAAATGAGGATGGCTTGAAGCTAACAGTAACCCCTGCCGCAGCCAATGCCCGCTTCCCCTTTGCCCCTTACGGCCCCTTGCTTCATGTGATGCTCCCTCACCCGCCCGCTTTGCCGCCTCCCGCACGCGCGCCTTGTCCGCCTCCCCCCACATGGCGGGCAGTGTGAGGCACCACAGGATGAGGTCGGGGTGGGGGCAGGGCTGCGAGGGACCCAGCGGCCAGGCACGCTGGAGGTGCAGCAGGATGTACCTACGGGGGGTGGTGGCAGAGTGGCGAAAGGCGGCGCTGGCGTGGCAGGAGCTGCCAATAGCCGATCGACGCATACAAAGGGTACGACAGGCCAATCGCAGTAGGCGTCTCCATTGGGGGGATATCTCACTGCCCACCTGCCCACCTGCCCACCTGCCCACCTGCCCACCCACCTCTTCATGGCCCCCAGGAAGTCCGCCGCCACCTGCACCGCCGTCAGCCCGGCAGGCAGCGGGCACACGGTGTCCAGCCGCCCGCCCTCCTCCCCCTCCCCCGCCCCGCCCGCGCCCCCTCCCTCCCTCAGCAGCAGCTTGAAGCTCTCAAGGTAGCTGTAGCCCCCGGACACGCGGTCGGCAGGGGCCATGTCGCACCAGCGCCGCCAGGCCTCCCAGCCCCAGGCGTCCTAGGGCAGGCGCCACAATGAAGCGCAGGTGTCATAACATACGTTGGTTAGTTGTGGCAGCACGAGTAGCGCGGGCTGCAATACCCCAGCATGACCCAGTAGGGTGCCCATTTACTGGGTAGAATCTGCTTCACACCGCTCACCAGTGTGCGCCCCCTGTACAGCACGGCGGTGCGTGTCTTGGGGTCCGGAGCGGGCTGGCCGGGCCACGCGGTGTGAAGGGACACACGGGGGACTGCATGGGGCTGGCACGGCTGGGGCTGGTGCTGCGGTATGGGGGCGTAGGCAAAGCCGGACGCGTAGGTGCCAAAGTCGATGGCAACGGCGAGTAAAGGCTTGGGGGCGCGCAGCGCGGAAGCGGGGGCCGAGTCGCGGCTGTTCGCAGGTTGAGCAGCCATGCTGCGGTCAGCTTGGGCGTCCTGAGCCCTCGCAAGCTCTCACAAGCTCACGAATAGCGGTGATAAACACTGTATGATAAGCGAGTTAGCGACATGCTGTGCGCCAGCGTGTTGTTGTGGCCTGGGAGCCGAGAGAGCGCTGCACATCATGTTCGCGGCCCATGGGTCGCGCGATTGGCCTCCCGGGCAGAGCAACCTTGCCCCAGGCGCACGTTGGACCGCAGCAGCGCCCGTGATAGGGCCGTGAACGAGACTAGTGGGCACAAGGGCAGCTGGTCATCAGTGCTTGGCACTTCAAGTTGCTTGCAGCAAGCGCGCTGGGTAGGACACGACCAAGGCTCCAAGGGCTACAGATAAGGGGTCGACAGCGTACTGGGCAGACATAGGAAGTGCCATGCCATTTATGGGATACTGCAAGCCGTGGTTCTGCACAGGGTGGAGTTCCACACGTGGAAACTCCGGTGTCCGAATGGAACTGACCTGGCAGCGGGCGGTGGGCGGGCCTTCCCAGCTGGATCGTCCAGGACAGGGGAAGTGGGGTGCAGGAAAGCGGTAGCCATGTCACGAGCACAGAGCTTGCGCCCGGCTCACTAGGTGCTGGCATGGCAGTGGACTGCAAATAAACATTTCAACGGACATTTTCCCTGCATGCACTGCGGTGGGTGTTTGTTTGCTTGCCTGCGTCTGCCCCAGGGCCTCTTGGGGTGGTCTCCTTTGGCACTCCGCCTGGAAGTTGGCCCAACTTCTGTATGGCAGAACACTTCTTGAGAAACAGTTTCGGTGTCAAGGCTGGAATGCCCTCCTATCAACCTCTGGGTGTGTGATTTGCGCGGATAAACTTGGGAGCGCATTTCCATCCTCGCTGATGAACCAGACACAAGTTTCAGGTCATTAACAAATTTCAAATGTGCAAAAAGGTTGTAATCGCGTTTGCTGCGAGGATGAGGAGGACCGTGTCCAGGGGAGTACAGCTGGCGCAGACTCCAACTAACTACAACCGCTCCGCAACCAAGCGTGTTGGCAATCTGGCGTACACTCGCTCCAGCCGCCAAGGCCGCATGGGCATGGCGCGTACCACTCTGAGTGTCACACGTGCTGTCCGCAGTTGCCTCGCTGCAACCCTGCCACGCCCAAACTGTGCGCCCTGGGCAATCCGCCCCTTCCAGCTGCTACGTCACCAGCCCTTCAGTCATGTGCACAGCGTCCCAGACGTAGCAGCCCCCCTGTCATCCAGAAGCCATCTAGCATTCTCATGCTTCTGCCGGTCGTAAGTTGGCAACGACGAAGCAACACTCAGGTGTGGAAGCACAGCCCTACCGCGTCCTACCGCATGCCGCCAACACCAAGCCGACAGCAGCCATGCCTCAGCTGTGAAGTGATTGCCTCGCACTACGCCGACCCGCGTGTCCATGATGCTTCAGGGCCAAGGACAGCAGGACTGTAGTGCCGTGACGCCGGTCAGCGTGCCGCGTCGCCCGCCCATGCCACGCGCGTGTCCACCTGCTCCCCCGTGCGCGGGTTGGTGGCGCGCAGGGTCAGTTCCGTGGCCCCGAACAGCATCTCGGCCTGCGGTGATGTGTCGGGGACACAGCAGTCGTCTGGAGCACAGCAGGTCAGGGGTCAGGCAGAGCCCTGTCGTGGATACGGGTGCGTCGTTCGGCATGATGCAAGGTTCAGTCTCGCCCAAACCTCTTCCCAGTCATGCACCGGGAATAACACTCTCCTTGCCTGGACCACATGGCACGCGTGAACGTGCGCACCTGGCCAGGCCAGACCCTAGAGCTTGAGTCCTCGCATGAACCTTGCTAGCTGCACCTTCCAGACCAGCTTCCTGCCACAATATTGCCACTGAACTTGACAGGCTCTGCGGCTACTTTGATAAGGGGGCCACACACCTTGATCGGGTAACCGTCCGTGCCCCGCCGCCGCACCGCCTCGCAGTCCGCCCAGCCCTGCGGCAGCTCCATCAGGAACGAGGCCAGCTCCCTCATACCCGTCTCGTCCACGTAGTGCGCGTCGTTGTCCTCCGTGGCGTACAGCTTGAACCTTACTGCTCGCTGACCCCTGCAGTGCAGCGACGGCAGCGTCGACGCAGCCGCCGGAGGCTTATACACGCACAGGACCGTAGGCGGCTCGGTGGCACGGGATGGAGCAATCGTGCGCGGGCTGCAGCAGTAAACACCCGACCGTAGCGTTCGATAGTCCATCCGGCTGTTGCAGGGTTGACGCTACATGCGCTGCTGAGGTATGCCGAAGGTATAACAGGTACCCTTCTCAAGCTTGCCTGCACATCGGGCTGACGATGTGCGCGACCACCTCATCTGCGCCCACCAGCTGCCCCCGTTCCACGAAGGATGAGTACGTATCTGCAATGAGGAGTTGGACTCCATGAGTTCCGGTATTAAAGGACGCGAAGCAAAAGTGCTTCAAGCGCCCACAGCCTTAGGTTTGCCCAGCGTGCTGTCACATTCAAACCTTCTGGTAGGATTCCGCCCAAACGCAGTCAACGTGCCGCCTTGGCCAACTGGCACACTGACGCTGCCCGCTAACTGCTCTGCTGCCTGTAGTTGAGAAACGTTGCACGCCTGCTCACCCGCAGCGTAGGCCCGCATGTCCTCGGGGTTCACGATGCGCCGCGGGTAGCCGTGCAGCAGCTGGCTGCGGGCGTCGGCTGGCCTCCACAGGCGTGCCACGCCCACGCCGTAGCTCAGGCGGCACCGGCGCGCCGTCACGCGGCTTGGGTTCACGCCATACAATGCGGCGCCTGCGAGGGCATCGTACCACTCTTGTCCAGTACTTCAGCGATGCAACCGGAGCCAGACGACAGCGACAGGCTAGAGGCTACATACGGTACATGCGAAGTCAGATGCACTTACACGAGCTGAGAGCCGGGTCCTGAACGTAAAGCTTGGGATCGGTTTTGCACCGGTCCCGAGCCTAACCCTCACCCTGCATGACTGCCGCCCCCGGGTGCTGCGGCAGCACCAGCTCCACGCCTCCCCTTGTTCCCGTGCGGCCCATGCGGCCCAGGCGCGGCAGCAGCTCCCTCCGCACGGCCAGCTGCAGGAAGGGGCTGCACGCGAAGCCGCCAGCCAGCAGCACCTGGGGAACGGTGAAGGGGCGGGGGACAACACGGGCCGGCGGTGGTGGCTATACGACACTGCTCAGAAGCCATTCCAGGGCTCCACTGTACTTGTGACGGCATATCGCTGTTGTTACGGTTGCGTATTACCTGTACAGTGCGGCTCCAGTTACTACGCCCCCTAGCCTCGTCTCCGATGCCATGCATCTACCTTGTTCGGCGGCCTGCCTCCCTCCGCGCCCTCCGCCGCCACCCCCGCCGCCAGCTGCACCACGCGCGCCACCACGGGCCCGAACACGTGCCGCGCCGCCAGCCGCCCCGGAACCACCAGCGTACGGCAGTCGGGCCGCAGCCACAGCCGGCAGGTGGTCAGCGGACCCCCTTGCAACGCCTGCGACACATGTAAGGCGACGTCCTTGAAACCACAGTAGCTGATGCATAAGCCATGCTGCTGCCAACCACAGACGGTATAAGGTACGTCTACATGCACAGCCCACGTGGTACAGCGTGGCACCATAGCAAGTGCCCGAAACCCACCCGCACGCGGTCCTGCCCCAGTGCGTCCACCAGGCTCTGCGGCAGCGGCAGCTCCATGCCGTCATCGTCAGGGTCGTGGTCAGCGGCAGCCTCCTCACTGCTGTCCTCCACCTCCTCCTCGCTGTCGCTGTCCGTCGACGTCACGCCCTCGCCGCTGAAGCCCCTCTTGGCCAGCTCCCACCTGGGGGGGCGTGCGGCCACCAATCAGTGCTGGTGCCACAAGACCACTAGGCGCCACGGTCCCAAACCCTTCCCTTCTCGAACAAGTGCCTTACAGAGGCTCCGATCAAGTCCATGGGAGAAGGGCAGCTGACCCGGGACTAAATTTCACCTGCTGGACTAAATTTCTACCTGACATGTGGCTGACAGAAAGCGTCACGGTGAATTGTGGCCCTTCACCCCCACCTGTCCCTCAGCCGCGTCCAGTCCGCGGGGTGCTCCTCCCGCCACGTGTCCCACGGGTCGGCCCCCAGCGCCCCACGCAGCAGCGACCACAGGGCCTCGTCCACGAAGCGACCGCCGCACAGGGAGCCTGGAGCCGGGCCCAGGGGTTAAGTAGGCAACAAAGCGTCTGGTCATTCGATCAACGAGGCACCTTTGCAAGAGCTGCGTAAGGAGTAGGAGGAACTGGGGACCCTGCATAGACAGTTGGTAGAGGAAAGCTCAGCCCATGACTGAGGGCGTGGTCTGTAACATACCGTTCACGGTCTACGCGAAATGATCTATTTTGGCAATGGACCTGACATAACAAAAGTAAGAAACGTCATGGGCTCGTAACGCAGCAGCAAGCATGTCGGGGGCATGTGCAACTGTTACGAGATGCTGACGTTCGTACCTGTCCCCACGGCCGCGTCGGCCAGCCTGGGGCCCGTGCCCCCCTGCGGCCCCGCCATGACGCTGTGCATCGTGACGTCCACGGTGCCCCCGCCGCAGTCCACCACCAGCAGCGTGTCTCCGAGGCACAGGCGGGGGGAGGGGGAGGGGGAGGCGCTTGCAGGGCCTCCGCCAACCCGGCGCAGCAGGGGCATCCCGTCGTCAGCGCTGGGACTGTCATGCTGCTGCTGCTGCTCCTGGCGCGGCTGTCGGTGGATACGGCTGGTGGTGTGGTTGGCCCACAGGCGGATGGCGGTGGGGGGCAGCAGGGCCTCAGCGGGGCCCGCGGGCGCTGCCGCTGCGGCCGCCTCCTGCGCCGTGCCCGCCACCGCCGCCGCGACCGCCGCCGCCTCCGGCTCCAGGGTGAGCAGCAGGGACGGGGAGTCCAGCGTGCGGGTTAGGCCTGAGGTAGAGGAGTATGACACAAGAAATGTATGGTATTACAAGATAGAACAGCAAGCAGCACAAACAAGGGGCCAAAGTGGTAGACAGCAGTTGGGCTGGTGGACGGCTGGGATAACCAAATGTTGATCCGTCTGTTGGTTGTGGGGCAGTACTGGTACTACCGCAGAGTGAGTCATGCAAAGCAGCATTGGACCCGACTTGCAGCGCGGCCGTGGCGGTACTGATGGCCGATACGGGAGCTTCACATGCACACACCTCACCCGCCCTCTTTGCCGCCTCCCGCACGCGCGCCTTGTCCGCCTCCCCCCACATGGCGGGCAGCGTGAGGCACCACAGGATGAGGTCGGGGTGGGGGCAGGGCTGCGAGGGACCCAGCGGCCGGGACCGCTGCAGGTGCAGCAGGATGTACCTGGGGTGGGACAGAGGGTGGTGTATGAGTGGCATATGGCCGGGCCGGAAGGATAAGGGAAGATGGGGCTGCATGTGCTACTTGGGAGCGTGTCAACAGGGACCCGTGGGAACAGCAACGCCTCGATGCATCCGACTACCTCTTAATGGCCCCCAGGAAGTCCGCCGCCACCTGCACCGCCGTCAGCCCTGCAGGCAGCGGACACACGGTGTTGAGCCGCCCGTCCTCCTCCCCCTGCTCCACGCCCCCTCCCTCCCTCAGCAGCAGCTTGAAGCTCTCAAGGTAGCTGTAGCCCCCGGCCACGCGGTCGGCAGGGCCCATGTCGCACCAGCGCCGCCAGGCCTCCCAGCCCCACGACACCTGGAGGGGGCAAGGATAGGTGAAGTTACGCGTTCTTATGACTGCGGGAACGCATAGGCGTCAAGATGGCCTGTTGCAGACGCCAGCAGCAAGACATCGTGATCCGCCAGTACCCGCATATTATTTGCCCAGACCTACATCCAACCGCTGCCAGTTGCGCACAACATGCCAGCAGCATACATTTCGCACTCACCAGTGTGCGCCCCCTGTACAGCACGGCGGTGCGCGTCTTGGGGTCCGGGGCGGGCTGGCCGGGCCACGCGGTGTGAAGGGACACGCGGGGGGCTGCATGGGGCTGGCCCGGCTGGGGCTGGTGCTGCGGTATGGGGGCGTAGGCAAAGCCGGACGCGTAGGTGCCGAAGTCGATGGCCACGGCGAGCACAGGCTTGGGGGCGCGCAGGCCGCCCTCTGGCGCTGAAGACGACGACGGTGTCGGCATTGTGAAGGTAACGGTCGACCGTCAGCTCGGAGTTAGATCTCAGGGGGACCCTGATACCACAGAATATGCATACAAAAGAAGAAGGCCGGAAACTTGTCACGCTGTGTGCTTGCACCGCTTTATTTGTGAGGCTTGCAGCCGAAGAAGCCTCGCCCTAGGTCCGAAGTCCCAGCAGCCATTCAGCAACCTCGTACGCACTGAAAATAATCACGGGTTCACGGGTGCTTGTAATTGCCATCTGGCTTTCAGAGGTCGGTGCCCTCGCGCTACCGCCCTGGCGACCCATGGGTCATCTGGGCGTCCGGTCACCGCGACAGCTACTTGATGTAGCTTAACTTGGCCAGCGGCTGCCAAACACACTTGCGTTAAGTAGCTCACATGATTCCCTGCTGTGGGGTCAAAGACTTTATCGCTTCTGCGTTCGGCGAGGGGAGGAAAAACCCTAGACGGCAAGCCCCCGGAGGACGACATTCAAAGCAATGCATGGTAGGCCCACAACACTGCAGCCCCAATCTACTGCCATGCACAGCACGGAGCACTGTCGGCGTAGCCCAAAGCAGTGCTCTCCCTCCCCGGGGTTTCTCCCTACTTCGTGCCCCCGTCTGCTGCCAAGTCTGCACTGCAGCGCCACCCACCGGTCACCTGACCATGCCGGGGAACCTACTACTTGACTGACTGTCCCGCCCCTTCCACGACTGGCGCGTCATGACTCACCGCCATATACTTTCGCTGCGCAGGGGGAGCCCCACTACCAGCCGCCCCAAGAGCACGATGTCATGGCCAGGGATGGAGCGGCTGGCGAGTCTTCCAAGCCGAGAGGCTGGGCTTCCATAAATCCAGAGCAGCAGGACCACGGCGTGTCGACAAATTGGGGAGCGCCACGCACCAGCAGGCAGCACGCGGCCCTGACGGAGCCGTCCCGTGCAGCGCACGCCACGCATGAGAGCGCACCGTGCGCCGACGGCATGCATGGCAGTGCACTCGTTACGCCGCTGTCACAGCAGCATACAGAGGACTGCTCTCGTCCAACCACCCGTCCACATGGGCAATGCGGTTGTCCTCAACACCCGCTTTTCCCACAAGTTGCAACAACGGCTTGCGGCACGCCAGCGGCTGCAAGCCAGGCGCACATGATGTGGTACCAGAGCCGGGGTCCGGGGCACATCACAAGCCTTCCCGTGCAACATGTGCTACCGCCCCCGCCTGCTGCGTACCGGAAGGAGCCAGAGCTGTCCAAGCGGGTGGCATCGCTGCAGGTGGGTGCACTGCGACGTAATGCACACGATGCCATGCACCCGGCTGCTGCTTAGGCAACTATGTATAGCATGCAACGGTCAACAGTTACACAACTTGCCCCGTTCAGTCGACTTGGTGGACCTGACAACAAACGCCCAGCGGTTCCCAACAAATCTAGCGTGCCGTAACTTGCCTTATTCTGTCCCCTTGAGCATCAACGCTGTGCGGTTACCAATGTTGCAGCATCTTGCCGCGGCCCCACGTGCCCCCGTGTCGCAGGCCGACCTGGACAGCAGCAGGGAGGCCGAGAAGGTAAAGGCATCCGCGCGGGGGTTCATAGTTGAACAGCACGTTCCAGCACCGGGGCGTAACATGCAATACGCATACGGAGGACGCGGCACATCATCTGCTGCTGCCTGGTGCGTACCTGGCACCGGTCCCTTGCGGAAGGGGGCGGAGCAAAACGGTGGCGTGACAGCTGGGACGACTCGTGCTGCTGCTGCATTTTGCCTGCGCCTGCGTGCAGGAGGCCAGACAGCTGGCGGATGCATGCTTACAGGAGGCGGCGCGCCATTCGGCGCAGGTCGCATACCTGCAGGTGGGTTAGCGTGGCAGGGGGTCGAGCGGGCAGGCCGTATGCAGTTTCGTTTGGTGGATCGCGTGCATAACGGTTCAAATGGTAGTGTTCTGCGTCTGAGGTGCTTGCCGCACCTGTCGGCATCACCGCCCTGTTACCGGCTGCACGTCCTAGCACGCAGTATGTGTTGCTGCTGCCGTCGGCAAGCTACGTCCCTTCCCTCCTGCTGGTTGCTGCTTCCACGTCGTTCAGGCGGAGCTCGCGGACACCACCAAGGCACTCAGGGTGAGTGGTCATGGGCCCAACAGCATAACACCCACTGACACCCATGCCACAAAGCATACTACCCATGTCGCACAGCAGGCCGTGCTCCGTAACAGTGTCACACAACCCTGCGTACCCGAGCACCTAATCTCCTGCGCGCTGCTGCATACTGCACCATGAGGACGGGTTGCTGTGCGTCGCCACACAGCCATCTACCCCTCGCCGGTGGAACCCCAGTCTAAACCTTGCTGCCGGTTCCGCCCACATGGCACCATGCACGTCGTACGGCAAAGCCAAACGGAAGCTACCCCTGACCGGTCTGACGCCCGCCTGTTGACCTACCCTTCTACCGCTTGCTGCCGGTTGTGGCCACATGGGCGCCAGGTCAGCAGGTCCACCGTGGAGAGGCTGGGCCGCTCGCAGCGCGAGCTGCAGCAGCGGGTGGACGAGGCGGAGGCGGAGCTGGAGCTGGCGCGGGAGCGCAACAGTGAGACGGTAAGCTGAGACTGGACTGGTCATCATATTGTTATGAGCAAGTCGCGAGGGAGTTTGAGCGCGGTCCGACCTCGCGCAAAGATATTGCGGTGTTATCAGAGTTTCATAAATAGGCAATAACTTCAACTGCTTTCTAGCAGCTTTCAGGACAAACAGGTGATAACGCCCTTAGCGATTGCAATTTTGAGGTCCCGCCTCCCGCGCAAAGGCTGCTACATCCCGACATCGCCCAACCAGGAGTACGAGCGCACCTGCCTTGAGGTGGAGCTGCAGCAGCTGAGGGAGGAGCTGACGCAGCAGCAACCGTGCAGTCACCGCCTTCCCCCGCACGGCCACCACCCCAGCCATCACGCGCCCCTCCCGCCCGTGCTGCCGCTGTCGGGGCGGCGCCTGCTGCCCGACGCGGACCACGAGATCGGCTTTGGGGCGGCGGACGTACGACATGCGCTGTACGACATGGGGGAGGAGCTCAAGCGTCAGGTGGGGCGGAATGGCGAGCGGTGGGGACGAGTAGCGGCATTGAGACCGGCGTCGCACCGGTACGTCTGACGACACCATTGTGTTGTGATACCGGTACAGGCCGAAGGCTGCTGCTTGCGTCAGGCTGCCACGTGCCTGGAGATACCCACTTCGGTAGTTTGATAACACTGGCATGCCCTGTTGTCTTGCCGCAGGCAAAACGGCTCCTGGAGCAAGTATCTGGTCTGCAGGACACCGCATGGGCACGCACCCTGCAGCTGCTGCCCCCCGGCTGCCAACTGGCAGACCCCACCTGCAGCCTGGCTGACCTCCCCGTCCGCTTCCTGGCCGCCTGGCTGGCGACCCAGCTGCAGCCCGCCTGGTACGACCCCCTGTCGTACATCCTGCCGCAGGGCGGCGGCCTCGTGGGCCTGCCGTACGGCGATGAGGGCGGCGGGCTGAACGAGCAGGAGGCCAACACGCTGCAGCTGCTGTACGGACACGCGGCCAGGAGGTTGTGCGATGTGGTGGCGGAGGCGGCAGAAGGTGTGCACACGGCAACAGCAGGGGCCGTGGGCTGTGCGCCCCACAACTCCAGCCTCTCCCGCAAGGCGCTGTGGGATGCAGTGGAAAGCATCACGGCAGCTGTGGCACACAGCCTTGCAGACGACCTGCATGCCGCAAACCCCACGCAGCTTCAGTCCCCGCAGCTCCTGGGCTCCCTGCAGCGCCTGGCCCTGCACACGCTGCGGCTGGGGCTGCTGGTGCGCGCCTCGCACCCCCTGCTGCGGATGTGCGTCACGCCTCTGCCGCCGGGCCAGGGGCAGGGGAGCCAGGGGCCGCAGGGGCAGCAATGGCACCGGCACGGCCAGGGGCAGCAAGGCGAGCTCCAAGCTGCGGGTGTGCCCAAGTTCCGGGAGGACCGCCACGTGGAGGTGCGCAGCGTGCGTGTCACGCCGCCACGGCCGCAAACGAACAATCTCTCGCAACCGTACTATCAGCAGCAGCAGGTGCAGGACGGCGACAGGGGAGCCACCAGCGGCAGCAGCACATGCCCTCCGCGGGTGTTGTTCACGGTGCGGCCAGGCGCTTGCTACGTGCCCGCGGCTGGCTTTGCCAGCAGCCACGGCGGCGGCGGCGGCGACCCTAGCGCCCCCACCAACTCCAGATGGCTGGTGCAGGAGGACGTGGTCACATGGGTGTGGGTGCAGCCCCTACTTGGCGCACCGGGCGACACGCACCTGCAGCGCAGGGAAGAGGCAGCACTGCGGGCGGACGGCTGCGCGGCAGCAACGATGCCGCCTGCAGGCTCTGTCCCTGGTGACGGGAGGGGCGGCGTCATGGGGCAGCCTGAGCCTGTTGGGGCCGGGGGACGGGCGGACGGCACGGCCGGGCCGCCGCCAGCGCCGGCAACGCCGCCACGTGAGTCGCTGGCGGCGGGAGGAATGGACGTGGGAGGCGGTAACGGTCACGCATGTCGCGAGGGCGCACTCAGTATGGGGGTTGCGTGTGGGGATGACGGCGTGCTCATGGGCGTGGGAGAGGCCGAGCATGCGGGGTGAAGCCATGTCTTGGGGTGCCGGTGTGAGGACTGAGGAGGCAGGAGGCCTTCTGGCACGTGTACGACGGCGGGTGGTACTGCAAACAGTTGCAAGCGACGCCGCGATGGAGGCAGCGGCAGCGGGTTGATAGGGTGTAGTCTGCAGATTGGCGGTCGGTAGCGGTTGGAATGACGGCTTCAAACTGAGAGTTGCTCTGTTGGCAGCAGTACAGTAGGGATATGCTTGGGGGGAAAGGGGAGGTCCATCACAGGGGCATGAGGAAAACCTGGGAAAACGGATACCGATGTTAGCCGGTGTCGAGGTGCTTGCACTGACAACGGCAGCTGGTTAACTGGAAGTGGAAGCAGGTAGGAAGAGCAGTGTTGTTTGTTTGGGCCGAAGGCCAGAGGCAGGGCAACCAGGCAGGATTGATTCAATGGATAGAATGGCCGGCGGGCGGAGAGGCATGCGGTACCGTACGGTACTCGTCGTGCAGTTATATGGCATGGCACGGCGTATCAGGGGCTAAGCCTTATGTGTGGTACCTACCTGTGGGTGCTGACACAGCTGCATGTAGCGTACACAGGTGGTGTTGCCTTGCAACTCACGGTTGGGTGTCTGGCGCCAAGCCGCCAATAATGCGCCACGCACGTTGCTAACGGGAGGTTAGGCTCAGGTGCCAGGAGTGCTTGGTTGTTCTTACACTACATGGGTCGTGTTGTGTTTCTGTGTGTTACAGTTTTAGGTGTTCGACGGGCTAAAGCGCCATGAGTGCAACAGGCACGCACGTGCCTTCCTGGGTGCCATCATGGGGGACGGATGCCTCTTAAAGGAGCCATTGACTTCTGTCAGTTCAGCGAGAGGGGTTGTGTTCTCGATGGCCGGGAGCAGCCAGGAACAATCCTCGTCTGCGCATGCTGCGTGGACGGGGCTGGGGGCTGGAATGGGACCAAAGCTACAAGCACGCAAGCCCCTGCTTGGCCTAGCAGCCGGCGGGCACCTATCCCTCACATGCACGTCATTCTTCAAGACCAGACTCCTTACGGCGTTACACGTTCTGCCGTGCGCACGGGTAGGCACAGCGGAGACCTGACTACAACCAATACGCCAGCTCTAAATCCCGGAAAATGCCAGTCCTATAACGTACCCTAGCGCTCCAGCATTTAATCCCCAGTGTCACCTAGTTCAATCGTCAGCCCTCAGCGCTAGGCGGGTGCGGCGCTCGACATGCCACCGCCGTGGCCTGGGTGCCATAGGGCGGGGGGCGCCGGCTGTGAACATGCATGAACCGCTACCCGAACTGCATGACCATGTACTGGTGTCAAATGCCATGCGTCTGTGGCGAGTACAACCACCAAGTCAGAGTGCTTGGTTGGGTTCATGCCGACCAGGTGCCGACGCAAAGCACCCGTGAACCGATCAGTCCCTAGCCGAGGAGCACACCCTAGGTCCCAAGTCGCGCCAGATATCCCGCAACCTTGTACCTCTTGGCAACTCAGGCCTGATACACAGTTTCAGGACTAGTCAATGGTCTAATCGAACACCACGCCTTCAAGCGGCTGCCTGATCGCGCTGCAGCGCAGACCCATGGGTCGACCTTCGGCAATCGCGACAGTCCGAGGTTTGCCCAGTTGCAGTGTCTCGCTCTACCACACACAGCCGCAATGCTAGAATGCAACGCTCTGTTGCACGGCTTGGACTGCGTTTGATGGGACAATGCCTGACTATGGTTACTTCTAGACCTCTCGAAACCGGGGCGATCAGGCCGGCGAGGCAGCAGCAACAGTCCGCTAGGCACAACTGCGCTTCCACGGCTCAGCAGGTGAGCTTGCGATGATCCAGCTTCAGCCAGAACGACAAGCGCACTCACAAGTGCCCCCAGCGCGGTTGCGTAGTCTGCTTAGTCTTGTGCGTGGGGCTCCTCGGCGACCCCTCTCCTCTTGCCTTGGCTGACGCCTGCACACCATGGACGCCAAAATATGTCACTATACCCATATTTAGATTCTAAACGGGCCTGTGCGGCCGCATGGACTTGGCGCAGGAGGGAGAAGCGTGTGCAAGAAGGCACCGAGGGGAGGAGTACCCTCCCCAAGAGCCAGCCGCCACACAGGCGCTTGGCGTCCCATCTCAGCCCCCGCCGCTGGCAGTGGCAGGCGTGACGAGCAGCATGCCTTTGCCGGCGCAACAGGCGCCATCGCAGAACGACAGTGCCTTCGTGGCCCATGGGGACCACAGCAGCACGGCACTGCCGACCCATGGGCCGCCGCCAACGCCGTCGAACCAGCAGCTGGACGAGATCGTATATACTGGTAGCATACAGCAGCAGTACCAGCAGCAGCAGCAGCAGCGCTTCGGCTTGCCCGCACAGTTGCATGGGCGCAACGTGCACGATGTACCCACACCGTACTACTTCCAAGCGCCGCCTGGCTACCCTCAGGCTGCCCAGCATCGTCAGCCAGCGCCGGGTCCGGCACGCATTGGCGGGCAGAACCCCTGCCCAGGTGGCTACACCGGCACTGTCAGCAGCCATGGCGGCAGCAGTGGACTCCCCAGCTTGGCCGACACCAGCACCGCCTTAGTAACGCAAGGCGTGGGCCTGCAAGGCAGCATAGGGATCCGGTAAGCACGCCGCCTTGCGAAGAGAAACGGCAGCCTACACATGCATGTCAAGTTGCGTCATACTACACCCTTACAAATAGTGTCAGGCAAGGGCTAAGCCGCGCACAGGACGGCCGCCGACCACTGTCGTTGAGGAAGCGTGCACGTCTGCAGACAATCATGCACCATACACCTACATGAAACAGGGATTCCGTGTAACGCTGTCCCGATTCGCCGTACCAAACCCCAGGTGCACGACGCGGCATGGCTCGGCACCGGGAATCCCACTGGAAGGAGCTGCAGCATCGCCTGGGGTCACTCAACTGCACGACAGGACCTTCGCCTTCCATCCCTGCTACTCGGCGTGTGCCGGCGTGGCAGCGGACGCGGCCGCCCAAGACACAGCTCCGCACACCACCCCCGACAGTGGCGACCACTCTGCTGCCGCTTCGTGTGAGGTTGTGCGCACAGCGGAACCGGAGTTACTAGAGGTTACGGCGCCCACAGCAGGGCCGGCACACGAGCGGTCACACCCAGCGCCAGCACCAGCGGGCCCTCCAGCGCCAGCTTCAATGACACCAGGAGCAACGGGGGTCAGCGCAAGACCACTCCCTGCGACAGTGACGGCCGGCCCTGCTCCCGCTGCCGCCCCCATCCCCGCTACCGCTGCAGCTCCTGCCGCCTCAGCAGCCCCCCCCCCCCCCCCGAAACCCGCTTCCCCCCCCCGCCCCCCCCCCCCTGAACCCGCCGGTCCTTGCCCGGGCCCCCCC
>VFQN01004010.1_pt1 | contig 20034 bp, 11 predicted proteins | sample 3512371 | NCBI WGS metagenome assembly VFQN01 (sample SAMN10412370, study PRJNA504923) | tailings metagenome | isolation source: Replicate 2 from Balatoc abandoned mine | place: Philippines: Itogon, Benguet | collected 2017-08-28
TTAGGTATGGGATATCGAGCAAAATTTATCCTAGAGACAGCAAAACTAGTCGTTGCCAAACCTCCCAATTACTTTGAAGTTTTGAGACATTATGGTTGCTATCAGGCATCAGATCCTTCTCTGACGCTGTCATCCGATGAGAAGCGCCTATTTGTGCAAAACGCGTTATTGGAATTCCCTGGCGTAGGTCAAAAGGTTGCTGATTGCGTTGCCCTATTTTCACTTGATCAAGGTGATACAGTCCCAATTGATACTCATGTTTGGAGTATTGCGATGAGAGATTATGCTCCAACAGTGTTGTCTGCCGATGAGTATGAGCAGTTAATTAGTCGTAAATCGCTAACGCCAACTGTCTATGAGCAAGTTGGTGGTATTTTTCGAAAATTGTTTCAACAGAAGCCTGGTTGGGCGCATTCGGTATTGTTCGCAGCTGAATTACCAGGATATCGTATTTTATTACCATCTCAATTGCAAAAACAAATGAAAGAATATGACGATCAACAACGACTACAAAGGAAAGAAATTAAGGAACAGAAAGCCTTCCTAAAAGCATCAAAGAAAGGAAAAAATAATCTTGAAGATAATATTGAGGTCTAAAAAGGCAGTGTATTTTCTTGTAAATAGGATCAATATGTAAGGTAAAATAAAAAGATGCTTTGAAGGAAGAGAGAAAAACATTTAGAAACAATAAAAAATAATTCATTGAGAGTTAAAAATGAGTAGGAATGATGAAAGCACTCAGTTATTACCAAAACACGAAGAAGATGACGATCTTGAGAAGGATCTGAAGGAATCCAGCCTCGATAGCAGGAATGATGTCCCAAAGGAAGAAGATTCATTTGGAAATCAGATTTTAACTTTCTATAACAAAGTCCTCCTTCATCGCAATCCTGATGATGATCTTGTGACTGTCAGTGTTAAGAAATTTAATCTTTTTATCTTAGGTAGTTTACTTTGTTGGTTAATCTCCTTTGCAATGATTATGACTCAAATTATCACCTCCTACACTGCTTTCTCTGGAAACTGGTTATGCTTTATTCCAATGTGGATTGGATCCTTCATAGGATTATTTGGTGTTTTCCGAGTATTTCTCACAGTTTGTCGTCCATCCTCACTGATAACAAGAGAAAGAAAGCTTTATCTTCAGAAGTATTATCCACAGTCATTCCAAGAAAGAAATTACATTGAACAACAATCCCTTCCTCTCATGAGGCGATTATTCTGTTGGAGTATAGTTTTAGCAATTACTTACTTTCTATTATTAATTGCTCAAATATGTTATTATTTTTGGTTTATTAAAGTATTAAGTATATGGGATTCGATTATATCATTGACTTTAATATTATCAACGTTTATGATCTATATGTATACAGTTCATATTTTTAATTGGATTATATGTATTCTATTTAGTCTTTTTGTTCTTCAATTGGTAAGAAAACCTTTCTTTTGCTCTCTTATGTTGTATTCTCACGCTTTTGTTGTAGGGATTGTTTATTATGAAGGAAACTGGAAATATTCAAGCTTCATGGATAATTCTATCCCTCCCTTTATTTATTAGTTTAATTGGAATAGGATATTATTTAATTAAGATTCTTCGAGCTTTCTTTCAATCGAAGTATCATTTCAATTTCTTTCAAAGTATTTGTCTGGGGGGTTATATCATGAGTTATCTATTAGTTGCCAGTGGTAGTGGATTAACTCTTGCTGATTCTTATGCGCATGATCTTCGATATGTCACTACTGCGTATATTTGTTGGACAGTGGCAGTGTGTATCGTTGGTTTATGTGGAGTATTAGTTCTCTTTGAAGAGGGAATTCGATCTGCTGAGAATCGAGGTTATGAGAATCCCCCAGTTTTAACGAGGACTGCTGAAGGTTGGGATGTTATTGAAGTCGAAGAAAATCCTTTGCTTTTTATTTTAGGTGCTGTAAGGAGAGAAAATGGAAGAGTAAATCACGTGAGGCGGAAGCAGCAGGAGAAAGTAAATGCCACCAAGACGACGAAACATGAAAAGGTTATCAGCTATCAAAATGGAACTTTCGATGAAAAGAAATTAGTAACAGAAGGCAAGAACAAGCCTCCAACCAAGGAGGTAGAGTTGAAAACTTTTGCAGATCGGAGATGACCAACATCTTCTTTTAATTAAACATTAGTGATTTTGATTAGATTTCAATAAACTTTTCAAGTTGTCCGTTGATAAATCGATTAAGATTTGTACCTTGTTGATCTCTCACGCTATTTGGAAGGGCGTTCGCTAAACTAAGGCCAACAAGAGCCTTTTGAAGGCCAACTAAATGCTCCTCATACTTCTTCGACATCAATTTCCCTTTCCCAGGCATAGCAGGATTATTATTGACCTCGACTATCTTTACAGCGTATTCATCGCGATTCTGTTCAGCATTTTGGAAACTCGTCTTTGCCACCAATAGGTCGATTCCGATGATAGCCAATGAAGCGCTGTTGCTGTCGTTGTCTACAAGTTTAGGTTTCTTACTCATCTCTTCCTCCTTTTCCTTGAATAGATATTCTTTAAGATCACGAAAGCAGTGCAGGAGATTATTAGTAACACTGGGGATAGACGGGACAAGTTCTGGGATTTCTTCAATCATCAAGCGAAAAGTGCACCTTTTGTCTCTTCCGTCGTTGTATGGTCGGGCGAAGCCATCGCCACAACATTCCTCTTCAACAGCATCTTCCCAAGGTATTTCTCTCTTTTTCTGCTTTGATCTATCCTCTAATGTCCCGTATCGCCTCTGTTCTTCCCTCAAAACTTCTTCAAGGTCAAAATGCCAGGAAGGACACCTCACCTCATAGTCAGAATACAAGAACAGATGATCATTGCATTCAATCAAATAGGCTCTAACTTGAGTTCTCTGCTGTGAACCAGTAGAACCAAGGTGACATTTCACTGGCTGAATGAACTCTTGCAAGCTCCACGAGAGTGGGATAGGCTCACACTCATACTGGGCTTCAAGACGTTTCAAGACAGTCTCGTCTTTTTTTGCGCGCTCAGCATGATGAATCATCACTTCGCGGATGTCTTCAATGTGATATACAAAGTAAATTCCGAATCCTCCACTTCCCATAGGAGCTTTGAGCACTGCTGGATAGGATGGAAAAGTTGGGAGGAGAGTTTGAAGGTGATAACGTTGTTCTTCGACGGATTTACTTTCTAAAATATCCCAAGGAATTAATATTGTTGTTGGTAAATACGGGCAATCCGGTTGGCTATGAGCTTTAACGGCTTTAAAGTAGAAAACATCCTTCGCATCCAATCGTTGGAAGATTGGGGACGTCAGACGCACCTTGGCAACGACTTTTTCACCATGAACGACATCAACTCGAAATAATGAGTATTGAACCTTCTCTTTAGATCTGTTGCTCCATTCATTGCTATTAAGACTAGGTAATTCATGAAACCGTTCGACGAAGGTGCATTCATTGATTTCCTCTTGCAGAATCGCTTGGATTTCTTTCATTCCTGCTTTAAATACCCATTCCCAATTATGATGAATAGTAAAGAAGAAACTGAAAGGCTTGAAATCACTCATTATGAAGCTTTTTCCAACCAGAAGTAAATACTACTCTTTTTACAGAAGATCATGTTCTCGCTTTACAATAACCTGAAAAAGCGCTTATTCGAATAAACACCTCTCAACAGTCCTCTTTTTTGAATTGCAACAACTAAGAGAAGAGCAAGAGAAAGAAGTTAACAGAGGAAACCCTTGTCAGGAAAGAGCAAGCTTGAGAATCTAACGAGAGAAGAGATAACGTCTTTAGCAAAGAGATCCTTAGAAAATTTTACTAATAAAAAGGTATTAAAGAGAAGAAGAGAACATTCTGTAAAGAGGGTAAGTTCAACTGCTAGTCAAAACAGTTATGATTACTGATTGGGATATTTTTCTTGGCGTGAATTTTTTCGTACTATAGATACTTCAGAAGAAAGTTAAAAAGGAAGCATGGGTGTACCAAAATTTTATCGTTGGTTATCTGAACGATATCCATTAATTAATCATTTAATCTCTTCATCAGCAATATTACCAGAATTTGATAATTTTTATTTAGATATGAATGGTATTATTCATGCTTGTACACATCCAAATGATAATTTAGCATCAAATTCATTATCATTACGTGAAATGATGTTATCCATCTTTCGGTATGTTGATCGTATTGTAACGGAAATTGTGAAACCACAAAAATTATTGTTTATTGCTATTGATGGTGTTGCACCACGTGCAAAATTAAATCAACAGCGTGCTAGACGTTTTCGTGCAGCGCAAGATCGTATGGAAGCAATCGAAAAATTGAAATTAAGCAGAACAAGTGCTGATGAAACTCTTGATGAATCGAATTTATTTGATTCCAATTGTATTACGCCAGGTACTGAATTTATGGATGTTGTTAGTGCACATTTAAAATATTTTATTCGTAAGAAATTAAAGGAAGATCCTTTATGGCAGAACTTAACCATTATCTTTTCAGGCCATGATGTGCCAGGTGAAGGTGAGCATAAAATTATGCAATACATTCGCGATCAACGCTGTTTACCTACCTATGAACCAAATGTACGTCATTGTATGTATGGACAAGATGCAGATTTAATTATGTTAGGATTAGCCTCACATGAACCACATTTTGCATTATTACGTGAAGTTATTCATTTTAATACATTTAAAGGTGGTAAAAAACCTTCATCGCGTGAAGTTGTGATGAGACAAACAAAGGAAGCACAATTTCAGTTATTGCATTTATCAATATTACGTGAATATTTAATTATTGATTTTGCTCATGGTATACATCATGCTATTGATCAAGAAAGAATTATTGATGATTTTATTTTTTTGACTTTTCTTGTTGGTAATGATTTTTTACCACATTTACCGACTTTAGATATATCAGAACATGCGTTTGATGTCATTTTACAAGCATATCGTGATTTATATCAGTTATCACCTGGTTATATTGTTGAACATGGTGAAATTAAAGATATTGAACGATTTGAAAAGTTATGTATGATTATTGGTAGTAAAGAACAAGATATTTTAGCGAATCGTGAATTATCACAAAAGGAATTTCATAAGAAACGTCGATCTAGGAAAGAGATTAGCCCCGAAGAACATGCTGCAATGAAAGAAGAAGAATTAGCAGCTGATGAGAAATTTGAAGAAGCATTTCTAGAAGCAATGCAAGGTGATGATTATGTCCCGCACGCTGGGGCTGACTTTGATGAAGAAGATGACGAAATTGAAGAGGAGGATGATTACGCTGATGGGAATGATGAAGAAAATGATGATGATGAAGTGGTTGTCAAAGGAAAGGGTAAACAGAAGGACTATCGTTCACGCTATTATTATGAAAAGTATCACTTCCTTACCATTGAGAATGAAGGATTGAAACAGCTAGAAGCGATTAAAACTCAATATCTCAAAGGTCTCATGTGGTGTTTAGCTTACTATGTAAAAGGTTGCATCTCGTGGACTTGGTATTTTCCATATCATTATGGTCCAATGCTTCAAGATATGAAAGGTTTGACAGAACTTTCAAAGCAAATAACCTTTGATTTAGGCCAACCATTCACTCCTTATCAACAATTATTAGGTTGTTTGCCACCAGCTTCGTCAAATCTTTTACCGAAGTGTTATCAATGGTTAATGTTAAATGATGCTTCACCGATGATCGATTTCTACCCTTTAACCTTTAAAATTGATCAAGATGGAAAGAAAAATCCATGGGAGGCTGTTGTATTGTTAAATTTTATTGATGAAAAGCTTTTATTAGCAACAGAGAAAGAAGTTTGTACTGTTAACAAGTTGACAAAAGCAGAAATTTCGAGAAATCAATTTGGTAAAATAATTCATTATCATTATGATCCTGCCATTGTTGATTCTTACCTCACCTGCAGCAAGGAAAATGGGTTATCTGACATTCATCACTGTCATTCGAGAGCCTCTGAACAATCCTTTAGCCTCTTACCTGGGCATTACTTCAAGCCTGAACTCATTGAAGGAACTATTGCTCCAATTGCTGGTTTTCCATCTTTAACAATGATTGGATTGAATAAAGTGACAATTGAAGCTATGAAGTTGAATATTTTTGGATCGGATAGTCGTTACCAGTCCGTTATCATTCATTTAGATACTTCTCATTACGAGCAAGTTCCTCTCAAGTCTTTGGAAGTGTTATTAGGGAGAAGTGTTTTCGTGAATTATCCTCAAGTTCATGAGGCAAAGATTGTTGCTATTACTTCAGAAACTGAGGAGATTGTTTTGGTGGAGGAAACTCCTAAACCATCTCATGCTGCTCATTCCAATCACCCTGCTAATCCTCACCCGACAACATCGATACGACACATCCAGTATGATGCCGATCAAGCGAAAGCGTGGAGAACGAATGCTGATTCTGAAGAGAAGAAGTATTTCCAAGGAAGAGGCTTACCGGGAACCGGAGGATTACAGATCGGTGTCATTAGATTTATGGTGCGAGTAAAGTTGTTGCAAGGTTTAGCTCGTGATAGCTCTACAGGAGCTGCAAAGAAGGTATTCTCCTCAAGCAGCACGACAGACCTTCCTATTCAGCTGATCTTACTTCAATTACCTGCTCCTGACCCACGCTTTGAAGAGGTATCCGAACTTCCAGTTGAAAGACTCTTCCCGGTTGGTACCTCTGTTGTTGCAGTGGCTGGTCAGCTGATCGGTTGTGTCGGAAAGGTTGTTGGTCCTCATAAAGCTCATGAGAAGGGAAAGAAACCTCAGCCTCATGCAGCCACATCGCGTCGGAAGATTGTGGACGTGGAATTCCAATTACCTCAGCCAGAGCAACCGTTCGGTTACTCGATTGCGAAAGCCATGAGAGAGATTTATTTTTCAAGTCGTGATACCTGCAACAAATTGAAGATTAGTTCGTCTCTTCTCGGAAAAGTTTCTGGATCTATTCGAGTCGATTCGCATCGCGTTGACATTGGATTGAATCTCAAAAGAAAGGGAATGTACCAGCTCCTAGGATATGTTCGAAAGGTTGATATTAGTCAACAAAATAATCGAAATAACGGAAACAATAACCAACAAAGAGATGCATTCGGGAAGGTTGGAAGACAGGTCTGGCAAAGTCACGACACAGTAAAGCTTATTGGAATTGAAGAGAACAAGAACGATAGCAATGGTGCAGAGGATGCTGAAGCCGTGTATTGGGAGTACTCTCAGGCTGCTATTGACTTAATTAATGAGTATAAATCCAACTTCCCTGAACTGTTTGAATCTTTAGAACGATTACCAGGAAACACTTTTGCATACCAGGCCAAAGAGTTGTTCCCATCCTTAGCCTCCAAGAACAATGATCCAGGAGCTAGTGCAAATGCGGGTCCTGTAAGAACAGTTGACTCAGTGATGGCGTCAATTGTGGATTGGATGAAAGCTCACCCTTCTTTCCATCTCCCGCGCACTGCCTTCACTACGACGTCCTTGTCACAACCTGCAATGACAGCTATAGAGCGAGCTGCCGATGAACAGACGTCGCTGAATCAGCACAAGGGTTTTATCACCTTTTTAGTGAAAGGAATTGCGATTGAGAAGATTTATTCGAATCTGCATAGATCTTCACAGGATGTTGCTTTAACTTATAACACCCTGGAACCTCGGCTAGGCGATCGTATCGTGAATTTAACATGTACTGGCGTTCCTTTTGGTCTAAGAGGAACAGTAGTAACCATCCATCATGCAACGAAGTTCGTTGAAGTAAGTTGATTTTGTTAGAGTGTACTTTCCCTTTTGATTTTGTGATTTTAGGTCATCTTTGATGAAGAATTCATTGGGGGAAAGAGTCTACATGGAAATTGTTCTCAGTTTAGAGGTCATTTGTGTGCATGGAGTGATTTACTGTTAGTTTCTGGAGGAACACATCATTCTCAATCAAATCAAAACCACAACAATTCTTCTTTTGCTCATGCGGCAAATGTTAAGCGAGTTGTGCCTCCTCATGCCTATACTGCTAAAGAGTTGGGAGTAACCTCAGTGGATGTGGTATCTCACACCACCGATAATAGCAAGAAACCTGCTCAGAAGTCACCAAAGCATACAGATAACAAAGACCACGTTGAGCATGCAAAGCAGTCTGAAGTTTTGACTGACGCCAAGGCGAAGAAAGTGGGACAGAAGGTGGAAGTTGTTGTCGCAACAACTTATGCTGATGATGAGAGTGTTGCGAGCATTGATATTCTGTTAGATGATAAACCATTAGAAGCATTAGTGAAGAAGAGCGAAACCACTCAAAACGCAGAAAAAGGAAGTGGTTGGTCGAGTCTTATCGCTGCAGCTGGCATTAATATGTCGCTTGAAGAGAGTTTAAATGCACTAAAGATTCAAGAGGATAAATCCACTTCTTCTGCTCATTTTGTTCCACCAATGCCTGCCCTCATTCCTTCGAACTCTGCATCTACAGCCACTAGCAGCAAGAACAGTGTGCCGACTTCTGGTCATAATGATAAAGGAAAGCAGCTGCTGAGTCATCTCTCCGGGAATACTTCCAAGGCACCCCACACAAATCATCATGAAGGACCCAAAGTTACATTAGACAAGAAGGCAGCAAATCGTATTGTGAAACACGAATTAGGAAGACAGCAGACACAACCTCCTTCCAATCATAAAGACAACAAACCATTCAATAAACATCCTACCACTGCCCATCCTTCGAGTACCGCACCAACCCAAACCGCAATCACCTCGCTGTTACAGAATGCTAAGAAGATTCCTGCTACAGATAGCAAGCAAAGTGGAAATTTGAATGCTCATGCGAAGGACTTCAAGCCAACGATTCTAAAGAGGGACCAACATCACGCGAACTCAACCGCTCATCCTCCTGCGCCGCCCGCAACCGAGTCAACGACTGTGGACTCAAATAAGACCGCAGCTTTAACGAATCTTTTGAACCGCAATAAACCAGCGGTAATGAAGACGCCAGAGAAGAAGGATGAGAGCCATGTCGACGACTTCGACAACATTCCTCCCCCACCGCCCCCAACTCCTGCTGAGACCGCGACAGCGACTACTGCTGCAGAGGAAAACAGTCAGAAGACTCAACCGAAGAAAGTGAATCTTAATAAGCTGCTAAGCAATGCTCGCCAGCACTATAAGAAAGATACGACTGAGGCGAAAGATAGCGCACCTACTGCTACTTCTGTTCCTTCTGACGCAGCGGCGCCCGCTCCAGCGGTGAAAAAGGTCACACACCTTCTGTTCCCAAAGAAGGAAGAGACAGAAGCAGAGAAGTAGTTGTAGAAGTATCTCTGATGTAGTTAGAGAATAGACGTTGATGAGTTTGATGTTTATTTTGCTCTTTATCATGAATCTTATTCTAAATCTTTTATTATTTGTTTCGTGGACTCCTTCCGATGAGTTATTTCTCTTCTCCATATGATTGATGTTTAGATGTGATTATATTAGGGGAGAAGTAATTATTACACTACCAGAAAAGAGACAAGACAAACCCATTCATTGATGATCGATCAGAACTAATCCTGAGAGTTGAACTACATCCACTAGAAATACAAAGAAGACGATAAGATATGATGTAATATGAGGGAAAAGGCGAAACAAACTCAACAAAACAAACATGCAACAAAGATTGATGGACAGGAGGTTGTAGAAGAGTAGAGGTATATATCTCTTAGTCTAACACAGAGGAAGAGAAGGTACGTCATCTCTTCTCCTTCGCTATATTCCTTGCCATGTCAGTTTACCAGCATTATTCTTCATCTCTGGATCAGCACCCTATCATACAATAGCATTAAAAATAACCAAAAGAAAGACCAACAACAAGCATTGATCTCTTACCTTTGACATGATGTATTGACCTAATGTTTCTCCATATCCATATTGATAACAGTAATGTAGCGGAGTATTCCCTTTATAATTCCTAGCATTAATATTTGCACCTCTTCTTAAAACAGTCTTAGCAACACGTTTATTCCCATTCTGACAGGCAATAATCAATAGAGTATTCCCAAACTCATCTCTGATGTCAACAGGAAGACCTTGATCTAATAGCTTATCAATCTCTTCAGATCTACCATGACGTGCGAAGGAGAAGATCTCCTCTAAATCATAATCAAGAAATGATTGAGCAACGTGAGTTTCGTTATCATCTCTTGTGTGGTAGTGATCGGCATCTTCCTCCTCAGCGATGTACTGACGTCTGGAGGATGATGGTCCTTTGCTAGGCGCTGAGGCATGATGGCCTGCTTGAGGGTAAGGAGGGTAATGACTGCCTTTCGAGTCATAGTAAGCTTGTTTTGATTGAGAAGATGCACCGTGGTAATAATCATTGGGATTATAAAACTCCTTACTCGTGTTAACATTGCTATTAGCATAAGGGTGGTTCGGTGGGTAAGCACGATCCTTCCTATCAGAGTCACGAGAGCTTCGTGGAGTTTGAAATTCTCGAGGAGATATCCATTCATCACTATTACTTGCAGAATTACTTCGAGCAATAGTTCTTGGTGTGAAAAATCGATCATCGCGTGGTGAAGTATAACTGCGCGGAGTATCTTCTTCAATCATTTTAAGTTGATTACAGAGGGAACTTTTCTACAGCTCTTCTCTCTCGCGTTGTTCTTCTGAGTGGATTACTAGAGAAAGGAAGGATCTAATAATAATTATTATTATTTGTTATTGAAACCGCAATGCGTTGTGTCGCACCTATAACGTAATATTGCGAAATTGGTGAAAAGATTTCCCGAAATTTTGAGGGAATTCCTTCGCCCACTGAAAATAAAGAGACAGCAAAGAAGAAGAAATTGGTTGTTGTTATTATATATATGCACAAAAGAAAAAAAAAAAAAAACAAAAAAGAGACAAAGCAAAGAAGAAAGAAAGAAAAAAGAGGAGCTAAGAAGTAGGTGAAAACTAAATAAGAAGCAAGCTACTATCCTCCACTAAGCAGTATTTATATTCGTTGCTCTATCGCTCTATTCCTACCGAACTCGATTTATGAAACAGCAATCAGATAATGATATAATAACACCAACGACAAGTACCCAAATGAACCAACAAGAACGAGCAAAAGACAGGCAAATGCCGCTAAGAAACGACGAAATAGAAAATAATAACTGCAAGACGACAAAGAAAAGAGTGAGAGAGAACTGCGTTAAAGAACTACGATGATTTTCTCTACAAATATATTCACTTTCTTTCTTTTTCACTTTAGATATTGACTTCATCCTCTAGGAAAGCATATTCGAACTTAAATTCGGTTTTAATTCGATTACACCATCCACTTTCAAAGTCAAAATACAGATACGTTCCTTCCTCGTAGTCTTTTGTTGTAATCTTTGGCTCATTGTGACGTTGGAACCATGTTGTATACTTACGATGGAATCGCCACGATCCTTTCTTTAACTTCTTTGCTGCAAGGTATTGTTGATAAGAACCTTGCTGGAAATAAAAGGCAAAGAAAAAAGTATCCCACGATAATTTATCAAATAACTGTGTACTCTCTTGATTTGAGAATAATGGGGTCGTGGGGAATAAAGGATGTGTGTTATACGCATTTCTTGGTGCATAAGTTGATGTTTTATCTTGCTCTGGTTCGGGTAAGAACGTAGCTGATTGTTTCAGCATCATAATGGTATTTAACATCTCTGCTGTTAATGGTGGAGGATTTGCAACTGCTGGGGCAGCAGGAGAGGGAAGTAACCCAGAAGGGGTTGGACCTCCAATAATTCCAGAAAGGCTTAAACCGTCAGGCTTAGGAGCTTCTCGATTCACTCCAAGATCAGATAAACCACCAATACCGCCTGGGGCAACACCAAAACCACCAACAGTCGGTGGAACTTTCACTGGTGATTTCATTTGTTGCTGGAGTTGGGTAGGAGTCTGCAGAGGAGGAGCCTGAGGTGAAGTGATCTTATTTTGAACCAAACCTGGTTGCGCTCTACCGATTTGTAACTTCTCCAGATCATCTGCTAAGGCGTTTGCGCCTGCATTAGCCGCGGGCGTATGTCCTAAGCTTGCAGGAGCTGGAACAGTAGCTGGAGCAGGAACAGGGGTTGTCACTGTCTGTGCCACAATTTGAGCAATTGTAGGAGCAGGCGGTGTCAATGAGGCTGGCTGAGCGATAGGAGTCGACTGCTGTTGAACTGGAGCCACTGAAGGAGCTGGATGAGCTGTGGTATGCGCAGGAGGTTGCTGTGGCAAATTCTGAGACACAATCTGAGCAGCTGTAATCGTTGGCTTGGCGGGAATTGGGACAGGCGATGTCTCTGTTGATGTTGTGTGCCCTGCAGCTGATGCAGCTGGATGCTGAGAGTTTGGTCCTGAGGAATGATGAGCATGGGCATCATTCGTATGGTTCGCAGTATGATTCTTTACGACAGAAGCCGCCGTTACTGGAGGAGAAGTGACACTAGCTGTCTTTTCTTTCTCATGGTGAGCATTATTAGTCGCAGCAGTCTTAGGAGCAGCTTTACTGGGTGGCGGCTGAGCGGTAGTCACTGGAGTGGTTGTATGGGAACCTGTTTTGGGGTGCGCTGGCTCTGGGTGTTCTTTCTTCTCACTCTTCTCTTGATTCTTCTCCTGACTCTTCTCATGCCCTGTCTCTTTCTCTGGTAATGTTAATGGTTGAGGTGATTTATCATCAGGTTGTTCAGCAGATATTGAAGGAGTTTCAGTTTGAGCAGGTCTTGGTGAAATTTCAAAAGAATTCGACGTAAAAGAATCTAAATCAAGATCTTCATAAATATCAAATTCATGTTCAACACCTAAAGCACCATCATCTTCTGCAGCTGTTTCTATATAATATTCTAAACTATCTTTAATATTATCTAATGATGATGGATCAAGTTCTTCACTATCTAATAATCTCATAATTAATTCAATTTTTGCCATATGCCATTTATGTTTTTGTATTCGATTATCAAATTTTTCTAAATTATTTTCTTTATTTTTCCCTTTCACTTTAATATTAGCAGCTTTTTCTTTTTCTGCTTCAACAGTATTAATAAAATCTTGTAATTGTTCAATACAATCATTTAACCATTGTCGTTTTTCTTCTCGTGCAGCATCTTTAGGATCAACTCTTGCTTCACGTGCTAATCCTTCTTTAGAATATGCTTTCGTTTTAGTATCTTTTTCACATATTTTAAATAATTCCATTTTTGTTTCAATTAATTTCTTTGCCTCAGTTAATTGTCCTTTATCTTTTACTTCATTACTACCAATCCAATTTTTCACTTGATCACGTAACCTTTGTAATTTTTTAATTTCTTTCTTTAAATCAGCTTCAAATTTTTCTTTCAGGGCTTGTGTTTCAGCTGCATATACCTTTGACATTGTTTCATCAAAGATTTCAACACCTTCTTCAATCTTTTTCAGCACTTGCTGAATTTCACCCTGTAACTTCCTATTTGCTGCCATGTTTTTTGATTGATTTTGATAAGATATTAATATAATTCAACTCCTTGATTCAAATGAAAGTTGTTCAATCTTGAAGGAGTTAAAAAGTTGTTTTGACTTCGAAGGAAGATTTTTAATTTTGTCTCTTTCTTTATCCTTTCCCACTTCTTTCTTTTTCAAATTGCCAACAACTTCTCAAATAAATGATATTGAGATTTCAGAAGAGTTAATCGAATGGAGGAGATATGAGAATAGATTTGATTTATTTTATTATTTATTTTCTTCTTCTGTGACCTTCTTTAGTTGTTTCTCTTTCCCCTCACCTCAAAACAGATAAGAGACATCGCAAATATCGTCTTTTAGGAAAATAGAGTTTTCAAACCGATTTTTGAAATGAAACGGAAACGTGAACGTGAAACCATAAAAAACACACAACATTCAAGATTTATTATTACAGATATAAAATGAGTATGTACATAAAATTGATTTGAGAAAAATATTGAGAATACCATTCACTTAAGCATCAGTCTCAACTTGGACTTTCTTCTTTCGGGTACTTTTCTTTTTCGCCTCACGCTCCGTAGAATCTTCAGGCTTTAACAGTTGTTCATCTGCTTTCTTCGTAGAAATATTCATCGGTTTGATTAGAGAAACTTCATCCTCCAAGATCTTGTCATTCTTCGATTTCTTGCCAACTACTTTACTTTTCGGTTTCTCTTCAATTGGTTCTTCTTCAAAACCAATCAGTTTCTTTGCTTTAGCTGAATCTTCCTTTGCTATTTTTCGATCACCTCGTTTCTTGAGAAGGTTGATTGCTTCAGAAAGTTCAATGCTTTCTTTATTGGCAAAGCGCTTTGGGTCAAGCGCACAGTTCAATGCACCGCATTTTAAATAAGGCCCAAAGGGTCCAATTTGAAATGTAATTGCAACCGCAGCGTTGTCGTTTTGAGATTTTTTACAGGTTTTCGCATCAAATATTAGTGGGTGATATTGGACCGGAACATCAGTCCATAGTCCTACAGCATCCTTTTCAGCCAACTCTTGCAGCTTTGGATATATGATCAATTCAAAAATATTATTTTTATTTTGAATAATATCATTGATCCATAAGCCAGGTGGTAAACTCACTCGTTGAATACTTCCTGTGAAAGAAGCAGTAAAATTGCCATAAACGCAACTCAACTCGATATCAGACTGAAATTCTGGGTGCCTACCCACAACGATTGGAAGACGCAGTAGCTCAATGGCTTTATCTAGAGTCAAGTCGGATTCTTGCATCCACTGCGGAATGGAAACCTTTTTAGTCTTTCCCATTTCCAGATAACGACCATACCTCCCGTTCTTCAATTGAATCGATTTCTTCGTTCCAGGAAATACTCCCAGCGTGACAGTTGGGTTATTTGCACCGTTACTCACAACATCTTCTTGATAGGAATCAACTAAAAGCAGAATTTTTTCTCTTGTAATCTCTCGAACATCCATCATTTCAGGAGGCAACTTTATAAAGTAGCTGCCAGATGATTGTTCTGGAGTGGAACCTAAACTGTTTGTGAAAAACAGATCTTGTCCCCGCGCTGTAATAACGCCGAGATCCTTTACACAAGGGACTTCCACAACAGCTTTCCTCTGGAATGAATTCGCGTGAATTTTGTCGTCGATCAGTTTTAGCAAACCATCCATTGAGGACAACAGCGCCGAGGACGTAGAATCAGTTCCTTTGTTAGAGGAGCCTAAATAAAACGCATGAATGAAAGATTGTTTATCCTGTTTTCCGTGAGCAATGAAATCTAAACATTTTTCCATTTCTGCTGTAAATTGTTCGTTAATAAACTCGGGAAAGTGGTTTTGCAGAAAATCGTTGACGAACATCCCTTTAACTGTTGGAACTACTGTCCTTTTATCGACTATTATATAGCCGCGATCCTTTAGTACTTGCAAGATGGAAGCATATGTCGAAGGTCGACCGACACCAACAGACTCCAGCTCTTGGATGAAAGAAGCCTCAGTAAATCGGCTCGGAGCACGCGTCACATGTGCCGTGCTAACAATTCCTGGGTACTTAGTAGCAACAGACTCGGCAGGATTCTCTTCGTTCCCTTTATCATCCTCCTCTTTAGATGAAGATTCTTCATCTTCATCTAAGCTAGGACTAATACGAGCGCCAGCCTCCAGCGTACCTTCATACAAATCGAGGACCTGACCAACCTTCAACTTCATTAATTCCGAGGCTATCGAATTCGTTGCATCATTGATGGAAGTCTTTCCGAAAACCGCTAAAAACCCGTCGAATTGGATTTTTGTTTGGGAAAATCGAAATGTTGCATTTTGATTTGAGTATGTTTGATCAACTGCATCAATCACAAAACTCACCGTTAGCGATTTCGACTCTTTCATCTGTGATGCTATAGTCCTCTTATAAATTAGATCATATAACTTGCCATCATCACCCGATAATCCCAATTCTTTGGAGGATTTAAAAGTATCATCGATTAATGCTGGACGAATCGCTTCGTGGGCCTCTTGAGCATTTTTAGGGGAGGTGGAATTACTTCCACCTTTGTGAGCTTTACCACCTAAATATTCTTCACCAAATTTTCCAATCACTAAATCTCTTATCGCATCTAACGCAGCAGACGATAATGTTGGTGAATCAGTGCGCATATAGGTGATATGACCAGACTCATAAAGACGCTGAGCAATCGACATGGCACGTGCAGGACTAAATCCTAGTTTTCTACTGGCATCTTGTTGTAAAGAAGAAGTAATGTACGGTTGTGAAGGGTGCTTGCTTAAGACTTTCTCGGAGCAATCAGTGATTGTGAAGGCAGGTTTGTCCTCACCAGATTTATCATAACTAGACAGCCATCTCATTACTGCATCACTCTTCTCCACGTCAAGAATGATAGTCTGGTTGCCTTTAACCAAACCACTTAATCCATCGAAATCTTTTTCGTTTGCAACTTTCGCACCATTCCATTTGATCAATTTCGCAAGGAATGGTTGATCTTTGAGCTTTTTCACATTTCTTGGTTGGAAAGAAGCTTCTAATGAATAGTAATTGGAAGGGACAAACTTCCATCGTTTCTTTTCTTTCTGTAAAAAAAAGAGTAAGTTAATTTCATAAAAGATTCAAGAGGCTACCCTCGAGATTCTCCTCATAGTGTCGATAAATACCGAATTAATCCAACATCGATACATTTCTGTATGACGGAGGATTAAGGCAATTTATGACATTTTGGTCGTACTCATCCGTATTCAGACCGCCCGACGTCAAATAATATCATAGGAGAATTCTCGCAAGCTCCAAAAAATAAATAATTACCTCAATAATCAATTGAAGACCGCAGCTTTGTACTCTTCCAGCACTCAGTCCATAAGTGAGATACCTATAGAAGAATTAAGAATTCATAATTTCTCATACTTTCTTGCATATCTATCTTACCTCCAAAGTAACGGAGACAGTGTGTAACCTGTAAGTTTGTCGAGTAAGGATCTTGCCTCTTGTGCATTGACAAGGTTCATGTCAATATCTCGAGGATTATTGAATGCCTCGAGAATCGCCGACTTCGTAATTTCGTGAAAGACTGCCCTCTAATAAGGTGGATTACATTTAACAAAAGTAAATTGGGAAGGAGAGGAAATATACCTTGTAAGGAACCTTCGGCTTCAGTAGATCGAGAAGATGCCAGGAAATCGCTTCACCTTCACGATCCTCATCAGTTGCGAAAATAATTTGATCGACCTTGGAAGTATGGTCTTTTAATCGATCAATAATTTTTTTCTTTCCGTCAATAATTTTATACAGAGGTTTGAAATTATTATGAACATCTATTCCCAGTATTGAAGATTTAATATTTAAATCCTTGTGCACAACGTATGGAATATGCTCTTTCGGTACATGTTCGACTTTCGAAACCAATTCACGTACATGTCCAGCAGAGTAATCAACAATAAAGTTATTGTCGCTGCTCAAGCTGTTCAAGAATTTTTCAATGGTTTTAGCTTTTGCTGGAGACTCCACAATGACTAAGGTTCGACCTGTCAAAGGGGCTTCTGCTACTATTTTGGCTTTAGTTACTCGTTTGGTCTTTTGGGCGACTTGCATGAGAAGGAATGATCTCACAGACTTCGATGTAATCGAAGTGTGACGGTAAAAGGCGTTGATAAGGGACATGAGAGTAACTAAATGTAGATAAAAGATCAAATTCATTGAGTCAAAAAAAAATAAAATGAAAAATAAGGATGCTCAATGAGCGAAGATCGATATAATCAGCAATTAAACAATAAAAAGCATATTTTCAAAGTGTATAAGTCCAATAACAAAATGTCTTTCGTTTGTTGAATCAATTTGAACCACTGATGTTGATCTAGGAATTTGTGTCTTTGGGAATTACTGTTGCTCCTGTAATGCTAAAATAAAAGAAGAGGTTATTTTTCAAATTAGGAAAGAGTGGCCGAGGAAAATCAATTAGACTTCAACACCCTACCAGGAAGCATGGAGACTGAACGGAGCAGATTATTAGAAAAGACTATTAAGACTTTTGATTCTATATCGAGAGTGGCAATGGGACCACTCCCGCTGTAGATGAGCCCTATACAACGTTTGGCGCACCAAGTCGTTATAACAGTGCCTCCACCAAGGAGAAGCTGTGGAAGAACAATCGCGAAGAATATTTAAAGAATGAGAATGATAAAGAATTAGGCAACTCTCCCACAAATTGCAGCACTCTAACCTGCTTTCTGGTTATTTTATGTCTGATTCTTCCCTTCCTAGGCCTTTATTTAGTTCATTCTTTTCAACAAACTCTTGATACTTTTGATTCCACCACTCTTCTTCCTAATGGAGCAAAAGTTCAACTGTTTTCGCCATCTTCAAACTTTTACCTTCGAGTTGATACAGGCGAAAGCTCCACTCAGGCCACCGAAAGAAAAAGCTCAAAGCTTGTCGCTGATATTCCTTTCCCATGGTTACATGGTTCTTCTTTTGAAGTTTTCCGATCAAATAATCATTGTTTTCAATTAAAATCAATGAAGAATTTTTGGCTTCGCGTCGATAGTGTCACAGGTGACCTCACGGCTGATGGTTCCACGTGGTTTGATGGTGAACACTTTGCGTTGCAACCTATGCAAGAAAATCAACTAACTGGAGATAGTCGTATTTATTATCAACTGAAAGTGTGTAATTACCAGTATTATTTTGGATCGTACCGTACTAAACCAGGCTCCTTTGCCATTAAACTCACACCTGACTCAATGTCACGACGGAAAAGTGATTGGTTTCCCTGGGCTCGACAATCAGTTAATAGCAGTAATAGTAAAGGCTTTCATACTGCTTTAGAGGTGAAAATTGTGAAGCCATGGCTAGGAGTTAACTTAGGAGGATGGTTTATTCCCGAGTTTTGGATGAACCCAACTTTCTACAATGCAAGTGGTTTAGAGTGGGCAAGCTCTGTTTGCACGTAAGTTGGTAACTATATTCTTTTTTAATTTCCATCTCTAAACTCTTTCTATCAAAATATTTAGGTTTAAAACAAAGAATGCAAAATTAGCAGAGAAAACAATGACTAAACATCTTGCTACTTGGATAACTGAAACTGATTTGAGACAAATTGTAAAATTAGGATTTAATAGCATTCGATTACCAGTAGGATATTGGAATCTAATTAATGATCCATATGATCGTTACGTTCCATCAAATGTAAATGTTTCACTGCATTATTTAGATTGGTTATTCGATATTACTGATGAATTAAAATTATCTGTGTTAGTTGATTTACATGGAGGACCAGGATCACAAAATGGTGCAGATCATTCAGGTTGTTTATATATGCAACAATTTAATCAACCTAAAAATATTGAATTAACATTACAAAGTATTGAAATCATTATGAAAAGATATTCAAAACGTTCATCTTTCTTAGGTGTTGAATTATTAAATGAACCATCAGATAATTTTATTATTAGACCCAGTTATTCAACATTGTTAAATGATTATTATATTAAAGCTTATCATTTAATAAGATCGTATCATAAATCATGTTATATTATGATTAATGAATTAGGTGAAAAACAATATAAAATTTATCAAAATGATTTACAAGAACCAAATTACTATAATGTGATTATGGATTATCATTTATATAATTGGCAAAATCCGTACACATATCAAACTGCTGAACAGCATCTAACGAACGCTAAAAATTGGAAACAATTAATTGATTACTTCAATAAACAACATCCTATTGTTGTAGGTGAATGGAGTATGTCCACTGGTGTTGTCAGACAAGTTGGACAGAAATTTGTTGATGCTTCGGCGGAATCTTTCACCAAATCGTTTGGGTGGTATTTATGGAGCTGGAAGACTGAGAGAAATCCACAATTTGATGCGTGGGATGTGCAATATCAGATGATCACATTGGGAGGATCTAAAGGTGGACCAGGATTGAATCCTCTCAAGTACTATCAGGAGCATGCTAAGTACCTCTTGTCAAATTAAAATATTCGGTCCAGTGTTAGATCATATAAACTTTCGAGTTTATTTAATGTTTTTGGTGCTATTATTTATACATAGAATAGTGTTTTTGTATAAGAATTTTTGTGTCTAATATTTGCTATCCATCTAATACAGAATCAATTTTGTTAAATTTT
>VFQN01004011.1_pt1 | contig 20032 bp, 13 predicted proteins | sample 3512371 | NCBI WGS metagenome assembly VFQN01 (sample SAMN10412370, study PRJNA504923) | tailings metagenome | isolation source: Replicate 2 from Balatoc abandoned mine | place: Philippines: Itogon, Benguet | collected 2017-08-28
TTCTCAAATCATTCCTAAGATCAGATGCTCGGTGCCGATATAATCATGCCCAAGACGGATTGCTTCTTCACGGCTGAGCTGAATGACTTCTTTGACGCGGTTTGAAAATTTTGCTTCCATTTATTGATGATTCTTTCAAGGCTAGAAATTGAGGTGTATGGCTAAAAGATGTATATACATCAATAACGAATAATCCTCTTACTTCGTTCAATTTACGTTTAGTGAGCGCTTTAGGATGGGGGTTGCCTCTGCTCCTTGGCACATCAGTAGATCAATCACACTTAGATTAGGGACAAATTCACTCCCAAAGTTTTGTTGATAAACAACAGATTGGTAGAAATTGTTGTGCCTGTGCGACTTTTTGGGGTGAATTTGAGAAAGTGCGTCAATATGGCCGTTTTCTACCTCATTATTGTACACATTGCTTAGACGGATTGTCGGATTGAGCCGTAGCAGTTTCAGACAGATTGTCAGCAGTTCCCAGTTGAAATCAAACAAAAAAGTTGTTTTTCTTTGGAAAATTCGCTCAAAATCGCTCCCAAAATATTCAAAGTAAGGAGCCTTGCCATATGCTGCAACGATAGCTCCCCAATGTCGCTTTACCCATGATTGAGAATAATCTATCTTAACCTCTCTAATAGGCATTTTTCCTCCACTATGTAACACTGGAATCACCAAAGTATCTAAGCCGTTGGCCGTAAGAATGTGGCAGCGATTACGGTAGGTTTGCTTCACAAAATACTCATGTGCTTCTATCTCCACTTCACCGTATTTCAATAAACATGCAAAGTATTCTAAACTAGGCAGGTACTGTAATTCTATTCTTACTGACAATGTGCTAAAAAACAATAGTGATTACGTAAATAAAGTAATTTGAGTGATAGTATCAAAAAAATCATAAATTTTTTTTCTCAAAACCTTTTTTAAGGGCTAAAAAAGGGAGAAAGTACAAATCATTCGTTAAGTAAGGTTAGTGTTAGTTTATAGCTTCAAGAACGATTATTCGTAAAGATGCTGAGTGTCTATGTCGGCAATTTCTATCAAAAACGCCGCAATTTTTTGGGTAAGGTCTTCAAAAAAATGCTGGCCTTTTTCGGCGGAGGCGTGTTGTGGGTTGCCCACACCAGTATCGTCGGTGACTTGACTCCAGCGGCGTTCGGCCCAGGCCCATCCTTCGCGTAGGGCGCTGATTTTGCTAGTGCGGGCTTTGCCTTCGCCTGCTTCGTTAAGTGGCAATACCAACTCAGGATGCAAATGCAGCAAAAGGCTGGTTTCGGTTTCGTCGGCATGGTCGCCGGGTTGCTCAAAGTACTGCTTGCCGTCAAGTGCTCTAAACCAAAAACAAGTACTTATCCATACCTCAGGTATTTGTGCTCCTACTTCTCTGATGATTTGTTTGAAATCATTACCGCCGTGGCTATTGAATACCAACAACTTTTTGATGCCACTTCGCAAAACTACTTCGGCAATATCTCTCAAAATCGCCATTTGGGTACTTGGGTAAATATTCAAACAAAGGGGTATATCGGATTGCCCTGTGTTTACTCCAAAAGGGATCGTTGGCAATACCAATACTTTGCGGCCTTGTTCCCAAGCAATGCGTGCAGCTTCGCCAGCGATGGCATCGGCCTCGTAGTTGTCGGTGGCATAAGGGAGGTGATAGTTGTGGGCTTCGGTGGCTCCCCACGGCAAAATAGCTAAGTCGTAAGAGGTGTTTTTAACGGCTTTCCAGTTGGTTTCGGCCAAAATATAAGGACGTGGCATAGGCTTACGATTGAGAATGTGTGTTATAAGCAAAATTCATGGCTTGATTTACTAACTTTGCTTTTGAAATCTAAACGATTTCTAACGAGCAGACTTGTTTTGGTCGTTTATTAAAATCATAAAATAGCGTAATCAATGTGGCTTTTTGGCTGGCTAGGGCGTTTGCCCTTGAGTGTATTGTATAAAATATCGGATGTATTCTACGGGCTGATTTACTACGTAGTGGGCTATCGTAAAAAACTCGTGATTCAGAATCTGACACAATCTTTTCCCGAAAAATCTCCCCAAGAAATTCGGCAAATTGCCCGCGAATTTTATCAACTTCTGGCAGATTTGTTTGTTGAAACTTTGAAGTTGCCTTACCTAACTTCCCAAGAGCTTCAGCAGCGTGTAAAAATTGATAATTTTGAATTGCCGCAGGGCTACATCCAACAAGGGCAATCTTTTTTGTCTTTTAGTGCGCACGTTGCCAATTGGGAGTGGGTACCGGGGGCACTTACTACGCGTGGTATTCCGGTAGATGTGGTCTACAAAACATTGACTGACAAAAAATCGGATGATTTTATGTTTCGAGTACGATCCTCTTTTGAAGTATATCCTATTCCGATGCAGCGATTGATGCGAGAAGTAGTGGCTCGCCGAAAAATAATTCGCACCACCGGGCTGGTGGCCGACCAATCGCCCCACGAACCTGAACATGCTTACTGGTTTCCGTTTTTGAATCATGAAACTGGTTTTTTTCCAGGCACTGAAAAAATCGCCCGTACTACCAAAATGCCCGTGGTATTTGGAGAAATGTATCGAACAGGCAGGGGATATTATACGGTGCTATTTCATAAGGTGGCTGAGCCCCCCTACGATACTTTGCCAGATGGTGAAATCACCCGTCTTTACAAAGATTTACTCGAACAAGCCATCCGACGACATCCCGCCGAGTGGCTATGGTCTCACAATCGTTGGAAGCACAAACGACAAAAAGAGGTTGGGGGAAGTTGATGAAATTATAAATCATTGCCTTGCCCAACTAAGCCCACTATTTAGTCTCCGACTAAGGCTGGTTTAGTACAGTGTTAGCTAAGTTTCTTTAAATTTTACCCGCCGATTGGCGCAGATCGAAGTGGCAGACAAACGCAGATTATTGGCTATATGCCCCTTTTTTCGGCGAAAATCTGCGTTTGTATTATTCAGCGCACTTCTGCGAGCAAAAAATAAAACTTTTTAATTAACAATGTATTTGGTACAAAATGGAGCCACCTTTATTTAATAAGGAAGTATCACATCGCTGGTTCGTGAGGTGGGGGTTACTTTGAGAGATTCTATTTTTCCATTTTTAACTTCCCCTTCCACGGTGGTATTGTAAGGAGCATGGAGCTTAAATTTGGCGTTCCATTGTTTGGGCCAAGCGGGCAAAAGATAAATCTTTTTACCGTCCACTTGCATTAGCATTTCTTGGAGTCCAATCATGGCTGAGCCGCCCCAGTTGTGGTCGGGTGTCCAGTCAAAACCAGGTCCCCAAAAAGTGGGAAAGCGATGATTTGAGTTTTGAAACTTGAGACGAGTAAGCTCCATGGCGTCGTTGGTCAAGCCCAGCCTTGCCGCAAAAATGCTATACTGTCGCCATCCGACATGGCTTCTAAATTTGATTGCGTGCGGGTCGTGTTTGTAGGTATTGACGGCCACTTCCAAGTCAGGTTTACCGATGCCATATAATCCCCACGGAAACACGGGATAAAGCTGAGGGGTTTCGGAATTTTGGACGCGCATCCAAGCTACCGCAGGAGCGAGGGTTTTGCGCCCTTCAAATTCCTGAAAAGGTAAGGGAGGAATGCGGTTGAGCATAGCAGTCCATTTTTGCCGCTGAGAAGTTTCTAAATAGGAGTTGGGTAGCTCCAAGATTCGGGTAAGAATTACTTGTAAAGCAGCAATGACCGTCGCCGAATTATAGGTCATTTTGAAGGTTTCACAGGCCGAACTAGGATAAAATACATAATGACCTTTTTCGTCTAAGGCTTTGGTGCCGCGCTGTTTGGCGAGCCATTGGTAATGCTCATCAAAAAAAGTGAGACAGCTTTCGATAAAAGGAATATAGGAGTTGATATTTCGGCCTTCGTATCGCTCCGTTTCGAGCATCATCAGACAAAACTCAAAGACGGTATCCCATTGGTATTCAAGCCAAGCGTTGTATTCCATGCCAGGGTCGTAGCCTTCGGGGCGTTTGTAGCCGTATTCGAAGGGGTTGGGGAGACCAAAGTTTTCGATTTGTTCAGTAAAACAAGCTCCTGCGTGTTTCCAATATATTTTTGAACGTAGCTCGGCGTTGTGTTGTGAGCGTAAATAAAAATCAAATTGGGGCTTTAGCATATCAAAATCCCCGCTTTTGAGCATGGGAAAATAGACAAGACGCTGATTTTGGGCGGTCATCGTGCCACCACCCCAAAGCCTAAAATCTGGGGTGTGATTGTATTTTTTATCCACAAAAACAGGGTCGAAAGTAAAAAGCCCACCGTTGAATTTAGTGGGCCATTGCCCATAGGCATTACAGCCAAGTTGATAACGAAATAGCTGATAATTGCGCGAAATAGTGCTGTCTGCGCCTTCAATCACTATGTAGCTTCTTTCCCAAAATTTTTGCCACCATGTTTGGGTTTGAGAAAGCGCCGTTTTTTGATTTTGCAAAGCCTCCGTTTGTATTTTCCTGAGTCCAGCCGTCCATTCGTCGAGAGTGGCGGTTTGAGCTACGTGTAGGGCAATTTCGATATTTTGTGAACGAGTAGGTTTGATACTTTCTAAAGTCCACCCTCGAAAGTCAGTATCGGCATACTTACCAGAGTTGTCGCCGGTAGGTTTCATGTTTGTTGCTTTTATGACTCCTCCAAAGGTGTTGTTTTTGAGGGGGTTATAAAGCTCCGACTTGACCGTGTCCATCCCTTCTAAGTGAACAGTATAGTCGAAAGCATTGTCGAGGTTGTTGCGATTGCGGTGGACAAATAAGACTTCATTTCCTACAAAACGAATATCGTCTTTGTAGGTTTTTACCTCAAATTTTTGGGGTATTTTATACGAATTTTCGCGTAAAGCCGAACCCTGCACGAGGCGGTCTTCATAGCGCCACGATTCGTAAGTTGCGGTGATTTTGGTGGGTTTGGGGCTTTGTATATCAATATGAACCACCGGGCGGAATACATCCACCCATAGGTTGAGCACGGTATTGTTGCCGCTGATACGTACACCGCCTTCTTGCAATCGAAGCTCTTGGCGGAAAGTGTTGTCGTTGAATGGGTTGGAAGATAATTTGAGTCGAACTCTTCCGAGTTTGAGCATGGTGTTGTTTTCGTCGAAAGTGCCGCTACGAGATAGATAAAAAAGAACATCTCCATTTTCAACCCACACATTGAGGCCAATATCGCCCCCACCACAGGGCATAGATTCGGAAGAATTTTGACTAGGCGTCGTCCAGATTACGTTATAGGTAAGGGGAATTGACCCTCGTAGAGACGTTGCATGCAACGTCTGGTGTGATGTTATAGGTTGCGCAGCCGTTGTGTACCATAATGACGTTGCATGCGGTAGAGACGTTGCATGCAACGTCTCTACAACAACAACAAATACAAGAAACAATATTTTCCGAAGAATCAACAAAATATGGGGCGATTTATATTATGAATTTTTTAATGATTGTAGAGACGTTGCATGCAACGTCTTGTGCGATGTCTGTTTGTGTATCGTGGAGACGTTGTATGTTGTGGAGACGTTGCATGTGGTACAGACGTTGCATGTTGTAGAGACGTTGCATGCAACGTCTCTACGCCAAAATCCCTTTTACCAATTTGCCATGGACGTCGGTAAGGCGGAAACGACGACCTTGGAATTTGTAGGTAAGGCGTTCATGGTCAACTCCTAAGAGGTGCATAAGCGTAGCATGGAAGTCATGAACATGAACGGGGTCTTTGATGATATTGTAGCTAAAATCGTCGGTTTCGCCGTAGCTAAATCCTGATTTTACCCCTGCGCCTGCCATCCACATCGTAAAACAACGTGGGTGGTGGTCGCGGCCGTAGTTGTCGGGAGTAAGTTTGCCTTGCGAGTACACCGTACGACCAAATTCCCCACCCCAAATCACGAGCGTATCGTCCAACATTCCACGGCGTTTGAGGTCGATGATAAGGGCCGCAGTTGCTTGGTCGATTTGCTTACATTGGTTGGCGATTCCGCGAGGAAGGCTACCATGCTGATCCCACCCTTGGTGGTAACGTTGCACAACCTTGACGTCTTTTTCTAGAAGTTTTCGAGCCAAAATGCAATTGGCCGCGTAGGTGCCGGCATCACGACTATCGGGACCGTAAAGCTGAAATACTTCTTCAGATTCACCCGACAAATCCATCACTTCGGGTACAGAGGTTTGCATACGATAGGCCATTTCGTATTGTGCAATGCGCGCTTCTACTTCGGGGTCGCCGTAAGGTTCGTTCTGAAACTGATTGAGTTTAGTGAGGTAGTCGAGCATTTCTTTGCGGTCGTTGCCGTCGTAGCCTTCGGGATTATTGAGAAACAAAACGGGGTCTTTGCCCGACCTAAACTGCACTCCTTGGTGTTTGGAAGGCAAGAATCCATTCCCCCAGAGGCGAGCGTATAGGGGTTGGTCTTTGGGGGCGTTTTTGGAAACCAACACAATAAAAGTAGGCAAATTTTGATTGTCAGACCCTAACCCATAGCTTACCCACGACCCAATCGAAGGGCGACCGGGGAGCTGATTCCCAGTTTGTAAAAAAGTAATGGCAGGGTCGTGGTTGATGGCTTCTGAATGAATTGATTTTACAATACAAAGCTCATCTACGATTTGTGCTGTATAAGGCAGCAATTCGCTTACCCATGTTTGATTTTTACCGTGTTGATTGAATTTATAAATTGAAGGCACTACGGGCAGCGCACTTTGGTTGGCGCTCATGCCTGTGAGACGTTGGCCTTTACGCACCGAATCGGGTAGGTTCTGACCTGCAATATCATAGAGCTTAGGTTTGTAATCAAAAGTCTCAAATTGAGAAGGTCCTCCACTCATAAAAAGATACACTACGCGCTTGGCTTTGGGAGCGATGTGAGGCAGAGCTTTCAGGATTTCTTCTTCGAGATTGGCCGAACTTTCTTCGGCGATTTTGGGCGATGCTCCAAAAAGGTGCTTGGCTCCAAACAACGACCCCACCGCCAAAGCCCCTAATCCTAAGGAGGTTTTGGTGAGAAAATGTCGCCGGTCAAGGCGTTTGTTTAGTTCTTGAAAATCAGGAGTATGAAGTCTGAATTCTTCGTCGTGATGATGTGACATAGCGTGCTTATCTCTTGGTGATACTGGCATCTGAGTTTAATATAGTACTAGCTACTACGGCATTGGCTGCTACGAGCGGAGCGTCGAGGTTTGTATCGATTTTGTACTGACCTGATTGTAGCCACCCGTTTACCTTGGTGGGATTTGCCTTGAATTTTTGAAGCTGCGACTCGCGCAGTTGCGCTAAAAGCTCTACCTCTTTGGGCAAAGGACGACGGCCCGTCAGTTTGCGATATACAATGCCAATCGCTTGTTTTATATCGGGAATTCTGGTCATTTGTTCGCCTATTACTTTGGCCGCTTCTACAAAAGTAGGGTCATTGAGTGTGACCAACGCTTGCAGTGGCGTATTGGTTTTTTGGCGGCGTACTACGCAAAAACTCCGCGAGGTGGCATCGAAAGTAGCAAGGGTAGGATTAGGAACCGCTCTTTTTGCCAAAATATACAAACTCCTCCGATATACTTTGTCGCCAGAATCGGGTACATAATTGGCACTGTTGATTTGCCATAAACCATCAGGTTGGTAAGGTTTTACACTTTCTCCGCCAATTTTGGGGTTCAATAAGCCGCTTGCCGCTAACGCATTGTCTCGAATCATCTCGGCGGTCATCCTGTGGGCGGGGCCGTGAGAAAGCCAACGATTTTCGGGGTCTTTTTCGCGGGCTTCGCGCGTGGGGCGGGAGTCTTGTTGATAAGTAGCCGACATCACAATAAGCTTATTCAATTGTTTGATATCCCAATTGTTTTCCCGAAACGAAATCGCCAAATAATCCAACAATTCTAAATGGCTTGGAAGCTCGCCTTGGTTGCCAAAGTCTTCGGTGGTTTTGACCAAACCCGTACCAAAGAAATTTTGCCATAGGCGATTGACGGCCACCCGTGCCGTGAGGGGATTGTCTTCGTGGGTAAGCCACTGCGCCAAACCATAGCGATTTTTGGGGAGATTTTTGGGGAAAGCTAAAATAGATTCGGGCGTATTAGGAAATACTTCCTCCCCAAAAGCGTCGTAATTGCCCCGGAGCAAAATGTGGGCTTTTTTGCGCTGTGGCATTTCTTGCATCACCATCAGTTCTTTTATTTTCGCGGTGGAGTCGGCCAGATTGGAGCGAAGTTGCTGTAGTTTTTGGCGTGCCATCAGCGTATTAGGCTCTAAGGCTGAAAGGTAATATTCCTTTAAAATGGTCAGCTCAGGAGCAGAAAGTTGAGCGGGGATTTTCTGGGTTATAGCGTTCCAATTCGCTTTTTGAGCTAATACTTTCAACTCATAAGGCGTCAATACACGGTCATAAAAAGTAATATCATCTACTTTTCCATCCGTAAAACCCCATCCGCGCCACCATCCACCTACTTGAATGCCCGACTGTTCGCGAGATTTAAACAAAATATCTTTTTGAAGTTGATCCATGGTAGTTTCCATCGCCATTTCGTTGCCGTCAAGATAAAGACGAAGCCCTTTAGCCAACGAAGAACCATCATAGGTGATGGTGAGTTGAATCCATTTATCGCGCGGAATAGATTGGGTTGAAACGCGCGTAATGGCGTCGGAAGGAGCCGTATGCGCCATGTTTAGCTCTAGTTTGTTGTTTTTCAAATACAAATGCCAACCTCTAAAATTGTACAATCTTTCGGCTTGGCTTTTGTGAATAATCACCCCTTCTTTGAGGTTTTTGGGAACATTGACCCAAATACCCACGCTAAAAGGCTGCGATTTGCGATAGCCTCCCACACAGTCTAAATCCAGCCAAATGTCACCATTGAGACCCAAGGCTTTGCCTTGACCTCGGCTTACGAAAGTAGCGGTTTCTTCGCCCGTTTCGCGCAACATTCGGCCCATTTGGCGGGGAGCAAGGCTGTTTTTTAAATCATTCTCAAAACCAAAATGCCCTATCAAACCTACCGCCGGAAGTGGTTGTTTGCCTAAATTTTGATAACCCTTAGCAGCAATCCATTCGTTAAAAGAGTTATTAAATGTAGCTTGGGTTTTGGCTAGTGTGGCTTCTTGCTGTTTGATTTGGGTATTGATAAAATGCAGTACTTTTTCTTGTTGAGCCGTAGGAAGTAGCAAGGTGGGAGAGGGCATGGCATCGTCCCAAGAGATTTGTCCCGCTTCTTTTACGTTGTTGAAAAAGCTAAACAATTCATAATAATTCTTTTGCGAAATAGGGTCGTATTTGTGGTCGTGGCATTTGGCGCAGCCTACCGATAGCCCCATAAAAGCATCCCCGAAAGTATTGGTACGATCTACGACGTATTCGGTCTGAAACTCTTCTTCGATGATACCACCTTCCATGTTTTGCTGGTGATTGCGATTAAAAGCCGTCGCAATGAGCATCTCTTTAGAAGGCTTGGGCATCAAATCGCCGGCAAGTTGCCAATGAATAAATTTGTCATAAGGCATATTTCGGTTGAATGCCCTAATGACCCAATCCCGATAAGGCGACATATCGCGCAGACGGTCTACGGTATAGCCGTGCGAATCGGCAAAGCGGGCCAAATCCAACCAATCGACCGCCATTTTTTCGCCATAGTGAGGAGACGCAAGCAAACGGTCCACTTGTTTTTCGTAGGCATTGGGGGAGTTGTCTTTGAGAAAGGCATCAATTTCGGATAAAGTGGGTGGAAGCCCTGTGAGGTCGAGCGTGAGACGGCGAAGTATCGTTTCTTTATCGGCCATCGCAGCGGGTTTTAGCTGCTCTTGCTCCAGTTTTTTCAGAATAAAATTATCAATTGGATTTTTGACCCAATCTTCATTTTTAACATCGGGTATATCAGGCTCTTCGGGGGCTACAAATGCCCAATGCGGTTTGTATTCGGCACCGTCTTCTATCCATTTGATAAGGATTGCTTTCTCTTGAGTTGTCAGTTGGAGGTGAGAATCAGGCGTAGGCATTACGTAGTCGGGGTCGGCCGACAAGATGCGGTGAAATACCTCGCTATCTTCTAAGTCACCAGGGTCGATGGCTACTTTACTAGGGTTTTCGGGGAGACTGGCAAAGGCAAAATCGGCGAGGTCGAGCCGCAGTCCTGCTTTTTGCTTGGCTTTGTCTGGGCCATGACACGCAAAACATTTGTCCGATAAGATGGGTTTGACGTGGAGATTATAATCCAATTCAGCGGGCAAGTTTTGATAAGCCGCTGCTACATCTTCGGGGAGTTTGGGAGCGCAAGAAAAAATTCCTCCACTTAGCATTCCAAAAAGTAGCCAATAATAACGAGACATGATATGCGGTGATTTAGGACTACAAAGATAAAGTTTAAATATTTATCTAAATTGTACAAACAAGCCGTAAATTTGTACAAATCCGACCTTGTTCAATATTTTTGAAATTTCTACCCACAAAGTTCTCAAGCCTTACTGCTATTTTGGGAGTAAAAGTAGTATTATATTCCCTTTGGTTTTAATAATCTTCGCTCTCATGAAATCGCTTTTGAAACGCAAAGTTTTCACGGCTTTGATGATGCTCTGTTATGGGGTGTTATCTGCCCAAACTCTCTCTCTCAAGATTACCAAAAGGTACTTAAACTTGCCCGTATCGCAAGCCCAAGAAAGAGGCATGATGCAGTTTAAGATTGATGACAAGCTCGAACGTTCTTTCAAAATACGATTGGCTGCTCAACCCGAGTATTGGGTATTTTGTGACATGGCGGCTTTGCAGGGTAAAACCATTATTATCAGCTATGATGGTAAGTCAGAAGGGTTGAGTAAAATATATCAGGACGATAAAATAGCGGGCCAAGATTCGCTTTATCGCGAAAAAAATCGCCCTCAATTTCATTTTTCAACGCGCCGAGGTTGGATCAATGACCCCAACGGCATGATTTTCTACGAGGGTGAATATCACCTTTTTTACCAACACAATCCTTATGAAAGAGAATGGGAAAATATGTCGTGGGGGCATGCCGTGAGCAAAGATATGGTTCATTGGGAAGAATTACCTACGGCTTTATCGCCTGATGCAATGGGTACGATGTTTTCGGGTTCGACGGTGATTGACTATCAAAATACTGCGGGATTTAACCGTGGCAATATCCCTGCAATGATTGCTTTTTTTACGGTCGATAATCCCGAAAAAGAAGTGCAGTGCATGGCTTACAGCTTAGACAAAGGCCGCACTTGGACAAAATACGATAAAAATCCGTTGATTGATTCAAAAGCAAAATGGAACAGTAGGGATACGCGCGACCCGAGGGTGTTTTGGTATAAGCCTGGTAATCATTGGGTAATGGTGCTCAACGAACGCGACGGGCATTCGATTTATACTTCCAAAAATCTAAAAGAATGGAGATATGAAAGTCATGTGACGGGCTTTTGGGAGTGCCCTGATTTGTTTGAATTGCCTATCGATGGCGATAAAAACAAAACCAAATGGGTGATGTACGGCGCTTCGACTACGTATATGATTGGGGATTTTGACGGTAAAACTTTTAGGCCCGAATCAGGGAAGTATTACTACAGCACGGGGAGTATTTATGCCGCGCAGACCTTTACCAATATGCCCGAAAGCGACTCCCGCAGGGTTCAGATAGGGTGGGGGAGAATAGCCCAACCCGCTATGCCTTTCAATCACATGATGCTACTCCCCACCGAACTCCGCTTGCGTACTACCAAGAATGGCTTGCGCTTGACGAGCCTACCCGTCAAAGAAACAGAACAGTTGTTTACAGCCGTGGGGCAATGGACTTCGCTCAACGCAGCCAATGCTAACGAAAAATTGAAAACACTACCTTCTTTAGAGCGATTTCGGGTCAAAACAAAAATCAAACTCTCGCATGCTACAAGTGCTGGTGTGTCGCTTTGGGGACAGCGGCTGCTCGATTATGATTTGAATTCCAACCGTGTCAATGGTGTTTTTTATTCGCCAGAAGACATGACTTCAATGGAGATTACGGCTGATATTTACGTGGACAGAACTTCCGTTGAGGTTTTTATCGACAACGGCGCTTATTCTTATTCATTTGAAAGAAAGCCCAATAACAGCAAAGACGGTCTGGTATTTTGGGGGAACAATATCGAAATAAAAGACCTCACACTCTATACCGCCAAGTCTATTTGGGAGTAGTATTGGGGTGGGCATATAAAATGTCCCTTATTGTAGGTAGGTTAGAAATTACCAATAATCAATTACTTCATCTAAGGCCATAGCCCGAACAGTGCTTTTGTCAGTTATACCTTTAAAAACCGTCATTTCTATGATAAAGCACTTTCTATTTGTTTTGTTTTTCTGCCTCTTTTTAGAAACAGTTTCGGCTCAAAACGAAAACTTTTCCTTCGTCTTTATGACTGATATGCACCTACGCCCTGACCCCGTCGTAGAAAAAGCATTCAATAAAGTAGTAAAACAAATAGAGAAAATAAAACCTGATTTTGTGCTTTCGGGTGGAGACCAGATTTTTGACATCATGCGGGGGAATCGTGCAAAGGGAGATTCACTTTTTACTTATTACATTGCTCAGACTCGTAGATTTAAAGTGCCAGTTTACAATTGCGTAGGCAATCACGACCTCTTTGGAATATATGAGGAAAGCCCCGAGGACTCATCGCATCCTGACTATAAACTGGGCATGTTTAAGCGATATTTTGGTGACCCCTACTATTCATTTGACCACAAAGGATGGCATTTTATTGTCTTAAACGTGCTGGATGTAGATAACTATAAGTATATTGGGAGAGTGGATGAAGGTCAGTTAAAATGGATAAAAAGCGACCTCAGTTCCGTAAAACCCGAAACGCCCGTGGTGGTGGTTGCTCATATTCCTTTGGTTACAACTTATCATGACTTGCATCCTCCTCAAAACGGCTATCTTTCTCAGCCGCCAGTTTCTAACCGTAACGAAGTCTTAACTCTTTTTAAAGACCATAACCTCAAGTTTGTTCTTCAAGGACACATTCACTGGTTTGAGGACTTAAATATAGCGGGAAAAACCCACTACATCACTGGCGGATCCATAGCCGGACGACCATCGTGGCGAGGTAATACCCACGGTGCGAGAGGCTTTTTGAGATTTAAGGTATCTGGTGGCGAGGCTACTTATGAGTTTGTATCCTATGAGGAGAAAGACTAACTTAGGCGAGATAAAGGGACAATAAAGGTAAGTCGCAGCGCGGCGCACTAGTTGTATAATTTTATTTAGGAGGGTGTTCTTCAATGGCAATTAGAGCGCGTCTAAGGTTTTTTAAGGGGCGACGATTCAAATGCAGGGCTTCGATTGTAGCACGTCCAATAGCCGTTTTACCAACCATCAACGTGAATGTTTCATCCCATATAAAATGCTCCTCCCAAGTCATTGTGCGTGGGTTGAATAAGGTGGAAATTTGTAACGAAACAGGGTCAATAAACGTAGTTTTGTCAGACTTGTAAATATTGCATCCAAGACAGGCTAGTGCTAAATTTAGGAAGTCGTTGGAACCGTTTTTAGAAAGCGGCTGGATATGCTCGATAGAAAATGGCTCTGTGGTAAAATCAGCAGGGCTTTTACAATACTCACAATAGCCCTGAGCTCTTGCAAAAATAGCCTGTTTGATGCTCAAAGAAATATATGACTTAGCCATTGAGTGATCCCGAAATTCCCAATTGCTTCATCAACTCTCGGACAGTCACTTTTCGCAGTAGAGCAAGTGAGGTTAAATACTTGAGGCGACTGACGTTCAGTTTTTCAATTTTATCGAGTAAGGTAAGAAGTTCAGCATACTCCTCCGAAGCAATAGTTTCTTCTAAACGCTTCTGGTTGAGTTCCTTGAAACGTTCGATTTGACCAATAGGGAGACTTTTATTTATTTTTTTTAATAAAACAGCCTCTTTTCTTTGATTATCAGGGGTTTCACGCTGGATTCTTAATGAAAGTATATTGGCAATAAGAGTGTCTAAAGAACGGTTATCTAACTGCTCTGCTTCGTGAAAAAGTGCTGTAAGAGAGGAGTTCATTCCCTTGAAAGTTGATTTTTTTTACTAAAATACAAGAAAAATAATGGAAAAGGAAAAACGCCCTTCAAATTCCCCGCAGCAACTCATACAGTTTTTTTACTGCTTGCTTTTCGTAGGCTTCTTTAAGGGAAATAATCATTATTTTTCGTTTCATATTTTCGCCTTCAATGGGGATCGCTACTACTTCGGGGTCGTTTACACTGGCATCGCTCAAAATAGTATGCCAATGCCCCGTTTTTACAATTTCAAATAATGTAGGTATATCGTTGATTTCCATGCATATATTCGGATTCAGATTTTTTTGGCTAAACGATTCCTCAAAAAACTGAATCGTACTGTAGCCACTGAAAGGAAGTGCTAAGGGCAACGCTGCCACCTCAGTGAGCGAAATAGTGCTCTTGGATGCCAAGGGTGATTTTCGGGCAGTGACCAATACCATGTTTGAATTTAAAAGAGTCTGGTATTTTAGATGAGGTTCGTTGGGCTTTTCATGAAAGGTCAACACAAAATCGAATTGGTGCAGGTTTAGTTTTTCGAGTAGGTCTTTGGTCGTTCCAAATACCACTTGGATTTTGATATTTGGGTATTGTTTGGCAAACTGTATGAGGGTTTTGGCAAAAAGAATGCGCATCGAATAAATCACCCCGATGGTGATTTTGCCTGTGTTGAGATGTTTCAAATCTTGTAAAAGCAACAGTCCTTCATTGGCTCTATTGATACTCTGTAACGCATATTCTCCAAACAAGCTCCCCGCTTCGGTAAGCGTGATTCGTTTGCCGATGCGATTAAACAAAGGCACGTTCAATTCATCTTCTAATTGTTTAATTTGCTGTGAAAGAGTACTTTGGCTAATATTTAAAGCCCTTGCTGCTTCCGTAAAGTTCAATAACTCTTTGGCTTTTAAAAAATATTTGAGTTGTCTCAGTTCCATATTTCTAAATCGGTTTTTTCGATTGTTTTTATCGAAAAATAGCGTTTTGCAAATATAAAACCTCTTTGGATATTTGTGCGAAATTGTTTTAAATCAATTAGTTAACCCTTAAGTCGCCCTTAGCCATGAAGCTTAAACTACTTCTGTCCTTTTTTCTTTTTATCACTTCGGTTGCAGCGTTCAGCCAAGACAAGCAAAACAAAGACGCTGTTGAAAAAGGTTTAATTAAAATCTCGGTGATGTACCCTTATGCCGAAGGAAAAACCTTCAATATGGAATATTATGAAACGAAACACATGCCAATGGTGGCGGGGTACTTAGGTGCAAATTTGGTAAAATATACCATCGAAAAGGGGCTTGCGAGCGGTATTCCAAATCAACCGCTACCTTTTATGGCGATTGGTACATTTTATGTAAAAAGTCTGAGTGATTACCAAGCGGCTATCGCGCCAAACAGGGACGCGATTCGCGCAGATTTTGCCAATTATACCAATGTCGCTCCCATTATTTTGGTAAGTGAGGTAGTGAAGTAAAAACAATATGTCTAAGGTCGCTCACTAACAATCCAACATTTACGTATGTTTATAAGATAAATGTGGCGAAGGTAAGTCATGCAAAATATACTTTAGACAAAATCAATACCATGAAAAAAACAGAAACAACCCATACCGAGCTTACTCCTGAGGAGTTTACAGGACTCCGTACCGAAGCCCCCAAAGAGGTAGCAGTAGGATTGCCTGCGGTGGTTAGTTCTTTCAAGCATGTATTGGGGGAGATGAGTATCGGTCGTGGGATGAAAGCATTGCTCAACCTCAACCAAAAAGATGGCTTTGATTGTCCGAGTTGTGCTTGGCCCGACCCCGATGATGAGCGGTCTGCTATTGCCGAATATTGCGAAAATGGTGCAAAAGCCGTAGCCGAAGAAGCTACCACAAAACGCCTGACTGAAGACTTTTTTGCCCAACATTCTATTGATGAGTTAGGTACCTGGAGCGACTACGAGCTAAGTCAGCGGGGGCGAATTGCGCAGCCTATGTACAAACCTAAGGGCGCAACTCACTATCAATCTATAAGTTGGGAAGGGGTATTCAAGAAAATAGCCACCCATTTAAATCAATTGCCTTCTCCCGATGAAGCTATTTTTTATACATCTGGACGTACCAGTAATGAGGCGGCTTTTTTGTACCAACTTTTTGTAAGGGAATTTGGGACAAATAATCTTCCAGATTGCTCCAATATGTGCCACGAATCAAGTGGGGTGGCGCTCAAAGATACGGTGGGTATTGGCAAAGGTTCGGTCAAATTGGAAGATTTTTACAAAAGTGATTTGATTATCATTGCCGGCCAAAATCCGGGCACCAATCACCCTCGGATGCTTTCGGCGCTGGAGAAAGCTAAAAAGAGTGGGGCCAAAATAATATCGGTCAATCCGCTTCGCGAAACGGGCCTTGTTGCATTTAGCAATCCTCAAACGGCGGCGGGCTTATTAGGAAAAAAAACACCTCTCTCTGATTTGTTTTTGCAAGTAAGACTCAATGGCGACGTGCCGCTTTTCAAAGCGATTTTAAAACTTCTTCATGAAGCCGAATTAGAAGGCCGCGAAGTATTTGATTGGGCATTTATCCGAGAAAAAACGGCTGGAATCGAAGACCTTTTAGAAGATTTGAAAAATTATGATTTGGGGCAGTTGGTCCAAGATGCAGGACTGAGTTTGTCCGAAATCAAAGAGGTTGTAGAAATGATTATCGCTTCCCAAAATATCATCATCTGCTGGGCAATGGGCCTGACACAGCACAAAAACGCGGTTGATAATATTCAAGAAGTGGTAAATTTGCTCTTACTGAAAGGCTCTATTGGCAAGCCGGGGGCCGGCACTTGCCCCGTACGCGGGCACAGCAATGTGCAAGGCGACCGTACGATGGGAATCTGGGAAATGCCACCTAAAGAATTTTTAGATAGTCTTCAAAAAAGATTTGGTTTTGAGCCTCCTACCAAGCACGGATACAATGTGGTAGATGCTATCAAAGCCATGCATGAAGGTAAAGCTAAGGTATTTTTTGCGATGGGGGGGAATTTCTTGTCGGCTACTCCCGATACAGTTTATACTGCACAAGCGCTAAGAAATTGCTCACTGACAGCCCACGTATCAACTAAGCTCAACCGTAGCCACTTAGTAACTGGCGAAGAAGCACTTATTCTGCCCTGTTTGGGTCGTACTGACCGCGATATTCAGAATGGTGAAGTACAATTTGTAACTGTCGAAAACTCAATGGGTGTAGTGCATCAGTCTAAAGGAAATCTAAGTCCTATTTCAGAGCATATGTTGAGTGAGCCAGACATCGTTTGTAGATTGGCAAAAGCTACCCTTGGCGCTAAGTCTAGAGTGGAGTGGGATAGGCTTTTATCACACTATGATCATATTAGAGAGGCGATAGAGCAAACCATACCCGGATTTGAAAAGTATAACGAACGTGTAAGAGTGCCAGGAGGGTTTTACTTACCCAATGGTGCGAGAGAGGGAGACTTTAAAACTACTACGGGCAAAGCCAATTTTACTGTGAATCGGTATACCCCTTTTGTTCTATCTTCGGAGGAGTATTTGATGATGACTATCAGAAGTCATGACCAGTATAATACTACCATATATGGTCTGAATGACCGCTATCGCGGTATTCAAAATGAGCGACGGGTAATCATGATGAATGAAAAAGACATGAAGAAAGCAAACCTCAAAGCAGGCGATGTGGTGGATTTGTACAATTATAGTGGGGGGTACAAACGCGTTGCCCACAACTTTATCATTGTGCCTTATTCTATTCCCGAAAAATGCCTTGCTACCTATTTTCCCGAAACCAATGCTCTGGTACCGATAGATAGCTATGCCGATAAAAGTATGACCCCAACCTCAAAAACAGTCGTGGTTCAAATTAAAAAAGCCCCTTAGATTCAAAAAATATTCTAAAACAATAACGTAATGAACCATTTCAAAAACTATGCCATCTGGTTTAAAACCTACTAAAAATAGTAAAAATCTTTTCTAAAGGTTTTCCTAAAAGGTTAAAATTTTTTATATAAAAATCAGATAGTCAGTGTGTTAAGCCGTTTAATAACTTTTTAAGAGTTATTAAACGGCTTTTTTCGTGCCTCTTGCACGGTTTTTGACAATGAATAGGCAAAAGCCCCTTTATTCAAAAAACATATTCTAAAATGGTTCAACGTTTAGTACTCTCTTGGGTGCTTGCGTGGGTTATGTCTATCGTAGCCTTCGCAAACTCGCACCCCCTTCACACCCCTGTAAGTAATCCTTCATTAACAGACGAAAATCAACGTTATTTATGTATTGCTCTCCTTAATACCACCGAAGGTGCGGAGTTTGGATTAGACGTAATTCGGGAAGGTGCAAAAAAAGGTTGTAATGCAGTCATGGTGACTGTTCGGTGGGATGTGGTATACTACACTCCCAGTAGCTCGGCCAATTGGGCTCAGTACGACAATCAGATTAGATTAGCCAAAGAGCTAGGACTCAAGATATTCCTTCGGATTCATTTGGCGCGTTGTTGTAATCGAAACGAAGGCTATTGGGAAGAGTCAGAATCGGCACGTGACGAGCGTGGAAACACCCTCAAAGAAATCTTTAGTATGTCGCATGAGCCATCGCTTCAAAAAGCCCTCGGGTTTGTGAGAGAAGTATGTCAGCGATATAATTCTGATCAGCAAAACGGCCATATTCTTTGCCTTGCGGCGACTACTACTACTACCCAAGAGTCTGGTTATCACTACGAAAACTCCGCAAATGGGGGGAATTATACAGCAATGTATGATTACAGTCCCAGCATGATTACGGGCTATCGGGAGTGGTTGCTACAACGCTATGGGAGTCTTAGCAAAATTAATAGCGAATGGAAATCTGACTACAATAATGTAAATGATATTCAGCCTGTAAATACATCATATCCTCATTCAGAAAATAAAAGATGGTCAGATTGGTACGTATTTAGGCATAATGCACTCAAAAAGTTTTTGGATGGAGTGAGCAGTTCTGCTAAAGGTGTGAATGGCTCTTATAAGGTTATTAATGACTTTGGTTCAGTACACGATGGTTTAAGCTTTCGGAGAGCTACTTTTGCTTTCAAAGATTTGGCCCGTAATACGGATGGTACCAAAATCAATGATTCTCAATATTTCTCCCATTATTTTAGTGCGGATGTACTGCGCAGTAATATGGGGACAGGCAAATGGATTATGAATGAAGCTTTCCGCGAGCCGGGTCTTTCTCAATATGGTATGCAACTCATGCTTAGTGAGCATTTTGAGCGTGGTTGTAAATTAGTCAATATCGTCGCTAATAATACAGACGATATCAATTGGTATTCGCCGGGTATTACATGGGTACTCAACAATTGGCTTAATAAACCCATGACCCCCATTGTACCAGTCCAATCTATGGTGGTGAAGTTATCGGAATTGGTTCGGACAGGTGGGTATCCTCAAGCGGGATATTCGAGTCGATGGGACGAAAAAAAGAAAGATGGCCCTGTAGAAGTACGCTTAGTAGAAGATTTATTAGGCGAGCCTGAGGTCAATCAGCCTCCCATTGTAAACTCCCCTTTGCCCAATTATAGCTTTACGGCAGGATTTGAGGCATCTTATAAGATTCCTGATGATGCTTTTAAAGACCCCGACGGTAGTATCGAATATTATGAAGTAGGTGGGTTGCCAGCGGGCTTGTATTTTGAGAATAATACTATCAAAGGTAGCGCTTCATCGGTTGGGAAGTACACTATTACAGTCAAAGCTACTGACTTATACGATGCCTCTACTAGTGCAACTTTTACATTAACTATCAACGCGCCCATCACCTCAAAGATTAATCTTTATAAAGCCGGAAATTTCCAGACCCGTGTTTTGCTCAAAGAACTCAAAAACGGAGATACTCTCAATCTTAAAGAGCATACATATCCACTTAATTTTTTTGCTGAAGCAGCTTCGAATGTAGAAGCCGTGGTAATGAAACTGGCAGGTCCTGTGAGTCGTAATCAAACAGAAACAGATAAACCTTTTGGACTTTATGGGGACAACGACGGAATTAATCTCAAA
>VFQN01004013.1_pt1 | contig 20009 bp, 16 predicted proteins | sample 3512371 | NCBI WGS metagenome assembly VFQN01 (sample SAMN10412370, study PRJNA504923) | tailings metagenome | isolation source: Replicate 2 from Balatoc abandoned mine | place: Philippines: Itogon, Benguet | collected 2017-08-28
TAAATGAGAAGTCATTATTCTTCTCTGAACCATGTAGCGCCGAAAAAAGAGAAATTATTAGGAAAAATTATATTAGATGTTGAGAAGATCAGCGTATCAGTTGATTCAACGAAAATGGCGAGGTTATTCATTATCAAATCACCTACATTTATCAACTGAATCAAATAATGGAAAAAATTCCAGGAAATTCTCATCGTTATTTCCATGGAGATCATCACCTTTTGATACAAAATTTCCATTATGGGATTCAATCAAACAAGTGATAATTAAGTTCTATTTTTTTCATTTTATTAGTGATATTTCTGAAAAAGAATTACTTGAAGGTGCAATCACTGCTTATGAAGATAGTATCATCAATCTTATTTCTTATGTTGAACGTCGCGATGATAATGAGGGAGAAAAATTACTACAGATGACATTTGCTCCAAAAATTGCACTTTTTTATCAAAAATGGTTAAAAGAATTCTTTAAAGAATATCCAATTGGATCAATTAAAATTCATCATCGGATTTTTGATGATAAGGATGTCCCTATTACTGTGAAGTTTGAAGCTTGTGTTGCAAGTAACTTTACTTCTATTACCGAAGAAACTTTTCAAAGCATTGCGCCAATAGAGTATGAAGAGTATAAGATGAATAGACTTGGAGGTATTGAGACGATAGAGTTGGAAGATGACCGTAAAAAGGTTATTATGAATACTGCTTACATAAGATTTGATGTTAATATTCGATGTAAAGGTAATAATCATAATAATCTAAATTCATTTTTGTTAAACATCATTATCTTGGGTTCTCTTTTTCTTGTAGAGGTGCTTTATATCGAGGATACGAGGACAGGTGAAGTAATACAAGGCACTAAAGAACCTGTCATCTATACCCATCATGTAAGCTCATTGCATTTTCTTCTTCGATTTTCATCTGATTATATCTCTTCTAATTTTAGGTAGCGTTGGGATTTGCTGGGATACGACATCCGAGTGTTATGATTGATTCGGGTTGGAGGATTGTCGACATTGATCAGTGGCGGTTATCTGGTATTGATCGCTACCTTGGATGGCATGAAGAGATTGAATCTACTGTAAATACTTTCATTTAAAGTCATATCATTGTTCGTGTTTTGACCTATTAATAAGTGAAGTGAACTTTTAAGTTGATCATTCTGTATTTTGCGCTATACTCTCTCAATTTAGTTACTGATTTCTCTCACCCCTCCTTATTTGCTCGAATACTGTAAATTCAATCATTTACCAACTGATATTGATCAAAGTTAATAAAATAACACTGCCAAACATCCTCAGTTCCTATAATCTCGAGTTTTAGAAAATTCGATCTTTTAGTTTCTATCCGCTCGATATTGTAGGAAATCAATTTGTTCATTTGATAGCATTGAGAAGTTGATTGCTGATTATCACCCGGATATTCCTTTTATTCCTTGGTTTTATTGAGTCTATTTTGTTGTATAGAGAATAAATCACATAGGATTGTGTCTCATTTGTTCAAGTTAATTTCCTTTCTCTCAAAACCATTCAGTTGATTGTTCCTGGAATAATATTAAGAAAAAATGTTGAAGAAAACATCAAATATTGAAAATTTAAATAAAGAAGATGAGAAAAAGAAAAGACAAAAAATTCAATGGGATGAAGTAACGATTGCTGAACATGATAAAGAACGTGGTTCAAGGTAAGTGAAATATGAATCCTCCTTCCTTCTTGTTATTTTAATATTTCCTTATTCTTAGACAAAAGATCGATGAAGCACCAACTCCTTATCGTTATTTGTCAGAAAGTGATCAATCTGAAGCTGAATATAGTTCGGATGGTGAACATTTAGCTCGTTGTAAAGCAGGGTATGTACTTCTCCTCACATCCTAATCCCCTCTGACACTTCTATGTTTAGAAACACTGTTGCTGATTCCTGGGAAACTTTACATGCTAAATTACAATATGAAAAACATTTACAAGATAATGCATTAACAAATTCTCGTTTAGAACAATTAGAAACATCTTATGATTATTCTTCCTCTCATGATACCGGCACTGGTGATGAAATGTCTGTTGGTACAGGTGATCCTAGTACAACAGAATTTGGTGAAATATTATCAGAAAAGAAATTATCAACAGAAAAGAAATTACCAATCCGTCCAGCGATTAAGAATACTGGGAGTAGTAATAATAGTAGTAATGGACCAGTTACTTCACCAAAACCAACAAAACCACGAACGAATTCATCAGAAAAACCACGTAAAAGTGTTTTAATTAAAGCAAATGATAGTACAACGAGCAATAACAATCATCAGCATCACTATCATCATCATAGTACTAGTAATAGTAACGCAACAACAGCAGCTTCGTTTAGTAATAGTAGTAATTATTGGGGGAGTTCTAATGCTTTTTCTTCTTCTGCTTCACCAAGTACATTACCGGGTAATAATAATGTTGGGAGTAGTAGTACTGCGAGTAATACTAACAGTAGTAGTGGTAATAATAACCATCAATTGTTTGCTGGTATTAATAATGGTTCCATTGATGGTGATGAAGAAGAAGGTAATGAAGAAGGTGAAGGAGAAACCACTCAAAATCGTGAGTTATTTAAAAGAAAACGTGCAGGACATTATAATGAATTTAAAGTATTACAAGCAATGCGGGCAAAGCTGCATGATGATGAAGATGATGATGACGATGATGATATTGAGGTTATGAATAACAAACCATCTTATCCTGCACTTGTAAGACAAAGATCTCTTGAGAAAGTTACTAATTTACAACCAACACCTATTATACAAGCTGTTATACCAACACACTCAATGTCACAGATACTTCCTCCACCGCCAGCTAGTGTGGTGGCAGCGCTTCCTCCTGCTCCTCCAAAGTCAACAAATTCTACGGAAGTCGCGGATGCAGTGCCAATGGAAGAGAATTAGTGCTGTTTTTTTTTGTGTTGTAGTAGTTTCTATGAACTTTATTTGCCTGCCTGCCTTTCATGATATATAATTAATAATAGATCATTTTACGATTGTTTGTGGTTTGTTTCTTTGTTTGTTTTTTTTAAACACAATTCGACAACATCTTCTGCTATTTTCTTCTTTCTTCATTGGTTTGTTCGTTGTTTCTTTCGTTCCTCAATCTTTTTTCTTCTTCTTTCTTTCTATTTCAATCCTTTCTTATCTTATTTGTTTCATGGATATGAGTCGAATTGTGTCATTGTGATGAAGCAATGATGTTGATGATGTAATAAATGATAAATGATAAACACGAATGAAAAAAAAAAAAGATTCAAATACAATGAAACGACATCAAACATCATTTTCCTAATAACCAGATAACACGAATTATTGAGAATGAAATGAAGAGTCAGACAGTGCGTTACATACTTGTCAATCTTGAAGACTCTTGTCGTGTTATACAGTGAACATGAGGGGCTCTTTCCTCTCTTCCCTACTAGAAATTACTAGTATCATAAATTATGATCGAGTTTTAGGTGAAAAATGAGAAAGATGCAAAGCAACCCAACGAAGGATCTCAACATTATTTCGAATTGGCAGTAATATTCACTGTATACTTGAACAAATCTATTGAAACTAGCAACTCTTTACATTCAAAGGAATAAATGATAAATTTCCCTCTCAAAATCGAGACTTATCAACAGTTATGAGGTTAGTGGATTGTAATTATCATATGAGTAGATCTTCAGATAGTTCTATATTTCTGTATCGAGCAGAAGCTTGATTGATTTAAATTAACTTCTGAGTTGATGAAGGAGATGATGATGATATCAAGGAAAAACTTCAAAAGAGAAAAAAAAATATTAAACGAAAGAAAACAATGAAATTTCAATTCAATTCCAAGAAAAAATAGATGATGTAATGGTAGAATGACCTAATAATCTAATATGATGTGAGATGAATGAAAGAAAATGAATAACCACAAAAAAAAGAGACTAATCTAAAATCAAATTTCAATTTTCATTGGATTTCAAATTATTCAAGCCAACAACCACTGGCTGAACGAAGGACACTTCTTTCTTTTGTCATTCATGATACAGTCGTATAATAAGGATGATCCATTATACAGTACTTCCGATCCCTTAAAGCAGTTTGAATGATTGCTAATAGTTTAGGAATTGAAATAGTAGCTGCAGTAGCATATTGGATACAGGCCCCACTATCACGAGTAACCATACATTTAGATATTAGAGGATCATATTGACCAGAACTGTCACTTATCAAGTGTGTGTTCGCATAGGAAGAATTCTTTCCTATGAAGTCATGAAAAGTTTTATTATTAGATGAAGTATGACTACGTATATTGTAATACTCCTGAATACATGACTCCAGAACCTTAGAACAATCCTCTGAATATAAGTTCTGTGTAGGTTGGATCGAGTTTTCTAATGATTCCATCCAAGTATAATGCAGAACATTCGAACTTCTTGTCAATCGAGCATTAAAGAACCATGGATGAACCTCAATTACCACTGAACAAGGCTTCATAAATACTGAAGAAGTAAACGCTGTTCCATGAACTCCTATCATAATATCTGTTGCTGCTGAATCTTTGACTTGATCTTCAAAGCTTTTACCATCGAAACTCATCACGTCGAACTCTGTTTCATAGGAAATCCAATCACTTCGAAAAACATCTTTCTTGATATCTTCAAGATTAAGAATACGCTGATCTACCAAAGAAATACGAACACGTTCTTGAAGTATCTTCTCTTTCTCTCCATGATAATGACATAGAGGACGATGTAACAGATGATTTGTCAGTAGTAACGCATCGGAAGCATGGAAAAAGCTAAGATCATTCTGTCCTAGCCGTACCAAATGGACGTGAGAGGTGGAAGGTTTTGGTGGGAAACTCTCTGAAATCACAATATTATGATGAACGGCTTCATTGATTTTGTCAACGATTTGATGAATCCAGGTCTCTTTTCCATCATTCTTTATTAAAATTGTTGATTCATTGAGCAGTAGCTTTTCAAGACAACTATGGTGATATAACCGTCTTTGCCACAGAAGTAAAGAGAAAAATCGGAATATTACATCTGCAAAGGAATTATCATCACCATTAAATACGACAATACGATGACATCCTTTTTCTACATATTCTTGCTCTATTTCAGGTCCTAATAATTGTTCAAAGTATTGTTGGATCTCTCTTTGAAGATTTTTATTGCTTTCGATCCAAGAGTTCATACAAGACGGATGTTTCAGTCTGTTCTGTCCCAATGATTCAATCACTTTCGAAACACTAGTAGAACGTGATGAGATCATGGGAATAAGAGTTACAATGATGAAAAGCAGTAAAAGTCTCATCACTTCCATCTTCTCTTTGAGTCATTTAAACAGCTTTCGACCATTTTCTCTATCTGTGATTTTGAGTTTTCGAAATTTCGGCATTCGCAAATTATGGACGGATATCGACCTTTCAGCACTGTTCCCTGCACTGAGAAACTCGATGTTTGCTCCTCTTATCTCTCGTGAATGATTTTGTAGTTTAAGAATTTAAAAGAAAAAGAAAAAGAAAAAAAGAAGGAGAAAAAAAAAAAAAATTAATAGGAAATTGAATCCAATTTCAAATTCATTAGAATACCTCAAATAAGCAAGTAGAAGGAAGAGTGAAAAGAAAAGAAAAAACAAAATTCTGTTCGTATGAAGATGTATCTTTAACCTCTCCATCTTTACATGAAATAAAAAGAAAATACAACACTCCAACAAAACGACAGTTGTGCAACAGCAAGAAGGGAATATCAATAAGAATTCGAGGGAAAACAAATAAATAAAACAAAACAATAGAGCAACCGATCGAGAAAGGCAAATGAAAAACTATCATGCATCTTTTCCAATATACATTAATATTATCAAATACTATCAACTCTATTCAAAATCTTTCGTGTTTCTTTTTTATTTTCTTCATTCCTGACTATTTGCGCAAAAGGCTGCTTTGGAATTCTCCTAAAGGGCTATTATTATACTCAAAATCTGTTTCTGGTGGTAAACTAATATCTGGTGGTTCATCTTCTTCCAAAAGACTTGATAATCCTATTGATTCATAGATAGCTATTTCCATAACACCATTTGATAAATCATAGAGACGAGTTTTACTATCACCTAAATTTCTTTTATCTCTTACTAAATGTCTTAAAAAATTGGTTTGATTACTCTTGTAGTATTCATCATTCACATGTTGATCAAACATGTTTCTTTCGATGTCTTCATCTTCATCATCCTCTTCGTCTTCATCAGAATGATCATGTTCACGTCGACCTTCAGGTATTGCAGTAATTCTACGACTTTCAAGGTTACTTAATGCTAAGAATAATCTTCGTCGTTCTTGGTTCGTCATTGAAATTGACTTTTCTCGATTTGTTTGTTCATCAGTTGATGGAGTAGAACCATCATTTAATTCAGGTACCACACGTGTTGTCGATGTGATTAATAATTCAGCACGATCTTCATTTGATTGAAATTTCAATGCAAGATAAAGAACAATACTTGCATTGAACAGGACATAAAGGATACCAATAATACCGATCACAATATCAGTTGTGGTGACCATCTCACCCCTTGCTCCATCAGATAAATGTGTTTTTGCCATGATATAATCCAGAAAGAATAAAATTAAACAATGACTCAGAACAATGTTCATCATTTATATTCCAGAAAAGACAGTACTTCTGTCATCTGGAATATCATTCTGAATGAAGTGAGATAGAGAAGAGTAAGGTGAAGACAGCAACAAGCACTGACAAAAATATTGAGAAAAGATCTTTGTGATGTTGTTTGGTCTGTTATCGTCGTCGTCCAAACAGTTTCTTTTGATATCAAAATTTGTTTCCACAAAAACTGTCATAGAAGCAACGTATAATAAAGAAAGATGTTTTGTTAATTTGCGTTACCTTTTATGAGTTTCTTTGAGTGGGAAGATGAGTTGTTGGTTGATTATTCTTCTTGTCTTGAATTTTTCGTTATTAAACGTTCATAATGCGAAGGAAATCTTGACGTCTGATTTAAGTGTGATTGGTTGCTCTGGGATTGAAAAGTCTCTGAATCAAAGGAATGAGAACAATCGATATTTTGAACCATTTAATGTACCAGGTTCAATAATTACTCAATTATATGCAATTTATTCGTTTCTTCCAACCTCCCTTATCTTGAATGCAACTTTATTCGTTGGATCAATATATTCTGGTGGTGGAATAAAGTTACTCTATCAAAATGATCAGTTTCATCCCTTACCATTATTCCTTATAGGTCAAAGGAAAAGACTTCCAATATCATTTGAAAAATTCTTTAATTTTACATATTTTCATGATTATTGGTTAAATAAAGTTCCTAATAATATGAAACTTTCAATATTTCTTCAAGATCAGTTTCATTCTTGCCTTAAAACAAGTCATAGTATTTCTTGTAATAACTATACAATCAACACGGCTCTTCTCAAAGTTCCAAAACAAGCATCTATTCTCTTTCATAATGAAAAAGAGTTACGAAATCAACGAAAATCATTGATGAAATTGTTGGATCATACTGAAACATCAAGAATAATTGGTCGTAATAGTAAATCCCCATCATCGCATCACTATCAAGCGACTTTCTTCCATTTCTGGCAACCCCCAAAGTTAATGGGCCTGTATACTTTCTATAATCATTCTGAATTGTTGTCTATGGTACTCGAGAGTCTTCGGCCATCAAACGAGATTCGGCGTCTTCTGGATCCACTTATAGACCATCTTCTTCCACCTGATTTCATCACCACAATCGTTCGGCTTGACATTGACTACGATATCGAGCATAGTTTACTCCTGAAAAGTGAAAATATGAGTAAAATCGAACTAATACAACAATTACTTCACACTTCACCATGCACAAGAGCCTTCTTGGAAGCTAAGGATAAAGAAAAACATCCATTACCGACACTCTTCCTATTAACAAATACACCAATTCAATCAAAAATAGAGAAAGAAAGATATAATAGTCTAGTAAAAATTTTCAAAGAATTTGGTTTTAATATCATATTAAATAAAAAAGATTTATTACAATTAATCTATCAATATTATATGAAATTATATTTACAGAAATATGAAGAAAGTATTAATATAAAAACAATCAATAAAGATTTGAATTCTTCATCAATTATTGCAAGAATTCCATCAACAGAAGATATTCATCATTGGATTGAACTTCATTATTTTCAATTAAATTATGAACAATTATCATTATTAGAAATTTTTATTGGATTACATTCTTCATGTTTTATTCCATCTGTTACACCAAATGCGAGGTCTTATTTTATTCAAAGATTAATACCTTTTTATCAATCACCGAAAATGTCTCATAGGAAAGAGAAAAATCGATTTACTCATAATACATTCCACGGTAAGGATAGTTTTGAGACGATCGATGAAGAGAAATATGGACCATCAGTAGTTTTCAGATCTTGGGGGATCTGAACCTACTCTTGTTTATTTTAATTCTTTGACTCTTTTGTGGTTGTTTTTTTCTAGAAGTAGTAAAGGAGAAAATGAAGGAAAGTAATAAAGTAAAAACTAAAATAGTTTAAATCCTACTGTGACCTACTTGATTACTCCTATCATCTTTCTTGACCTTATTATTCAATTTCTTTTCTTTTTTGAGGAATGTAAAGAGATTTCACACCATTCGCGATTGCCAGAAGGAGGAATTAAATTGTAATTGTAATAAAATATCTCTTTGGTATAATCATTTGAATCGAAAATCAAAATTCAGAGTACCCGTGGAATGCAAAGCGTGAGGTGTTAAGTAGGACAGTAAAGTTGAGATTTGTCAAATAGCAATTTCTAGAAATGTAGAAGGTAAGGTGCGTGCGTCATGAAGGTAATCTAGGTGATCATGGTTTGGACAGTTGCCTTCAATAGTGTTCGTATACCCAGTGTTTAAAGCAAGATAACTGTTCTTCGTTCATTATGTTATACTTAAAAAATGAAGAACTAGAAACGATAGAATTGAAAGAAATAAGAGAAACATAAGAAAAAGAAAAAAAACTTCGACCATCATCACATTTTTTTTGAGAACAACGAAAAGGAACTAACGTGAAGAAAAGAAAAAAGGTAAACATGCTGTTTAAATGGAAAGAAAAAAATCGGATTCAAAAAATAGATTGTCTATCTACTATAGAGACCTTCGAATCTGCAGTAACAGCTCTTTCTCTAATTAGTCTAATATTTGTCTCCTGACGACAAAAGAAATACAAAAGAGTCGATTGTAACCACAATTAATAAGAAAGTAGATTTCACATATTCTCATTCTTTTCATTTTTCTTCAGAATACAAGATTTCAGTGCAGTATCTTAATCTGGAAAGACATGAAAAAAAAAAGAATAAGGTTTTCTGGAGGATCGGGATTCAGGGTTTTGGAGGACTTGATACAGCAATAGTTCGAACATTCTTTAGTTTGTTTCTCTTTGTTGGAATTGTACGAAGATTACCAGTAAATGGTTTAGAGATAATAGCAGCTAGTTCCATTTCTTTCCAAGATCCTTTGCGAGAATTTGTTTTTGTAAGTAAATAATTTCTTTCACCACGTCGATAAGACAACTCACTAACTGGTGGGATTGATGTACCCTTCGATGGAGCTCCTTTCATTACAAGAGTTGATTTATTTGGTGGGTTTGTTTGAGGAGCAGTCTTTTGATGTAAATCGGGAGAAGAGTGCATGTAAGGGAAGATAATTTTCGCTAAACTAGAGATCTCTTGGTTTCCTTCAGGTGAAACAGGAGTTTGTTGCTCGGTAGTTTCTCGAATAGTGGGCAGAGCAGGCTCTGATACACACTTTTTCAAACCTTGTTGAGGTTTTGTAGTTGCGGTTTGATTGATTAAACTCAAAATTTCCTGAACTTGAGTCTGTCGACTGATTCCACTCCCCATTTGTTTTCTCGAATATAACACGATGAACTCGTTTTATTTTGAGCTGGCACCAATACAACAAACCTTTTCTTTCCTACATCATTCGTTCGCGGTAGAGTTTGGCGAGAGCCGTTAGAGGATGAATATAAGGCAAATTTGTGCAAAAATGGTCGACTTGCTGAAATTCGTGATTTGTGATTTGTTTGAATTAATCTTATTTAACTCTCAGATTCAAAGACAAGTTTGTATTACGATATGTTCATAAGTCTGTGATGAATAATGCAACACACGATTATTACCATCGTAGATACATCTGTAATCTTACACACAGAAAGAAGAAGGGAAGAAAAAAAGTATGCATTCAAACAGTCAGAAATCAAGAGACTACTTGAACTAATTCGACACGCAAAATGGGTAGAAGATAAATATTTACAAAAGTAGTATGCAGGAGGAATTCATTCCCTCATCTTACAATCCGTCGAACAGGTGAATAGGAACAGAAACACACATCAATTATAAACCATACACTACTTTTCACAAATAAACCAAAAAACAAAAGAGAGTTAGTTCAACCTCCCTAATACGTAAGATAATCTGTAAAATCAATGTCATCCTAATTATATATTTTGTACTAGTAAAAGCTTAATAAGTAAATTAAAAAAAAACTAGCCTCAATATAATGAAAAGTACTACAAAGTGATGATATGAATAATGTTTAATTTGATAATACAAAGAAAAGAATAATAAACAAAAACAAAATTCCAAAATTCCGAGAAAAAAAATAGAATGTGTGAAGAAACGACTATACAATTATTATAATAATGCTAGGAGGTATCATACAGGTCGCAGGTTGGACAACGTAGAAAAGCAGCGAAAAGGAGAAGCAAAATAAAAAACAAATGACAAAGTGAATGTTGGAGTATGTTGTAATGTTTGAATATTGTACCGGTACTGTTAACTTTATCATAAGATTAAGAAGAAAGAAAAGAAAGACAAGAAAGGAGAACCAGACAATTTACATAATACTTTCTCCTTTGTAGAGCTGGGAAAGATTAAAGAAAAAAGAATTAAAAAATTAAAAAATATCGAAAGCAATTGTTAGAAGAAAAATTCGGGATGGATGAAGAACGTGGTGAGGTAGGTATATGTATATTTGATGCAAGTAACAGAAACGAAAGTATCACAATCATCATCATAATCATCGTTATTATCATTTTGGATCACGTGGACTTATTACAGCAACAGTACGAACACTTTTATATTTATTTTTTGATTTATTTTGCATAACTTTTGTATTCCCACTAAATGGTTTAGATAATAATGATGAGATATGTATTTCATTCCATGATTCTTTTCTCATAAAAGCATGATTCTTCCCATCAATCCAATACTGTCTTTCACGTAATTTTATACTATCCACAGGATTTCTATTAAATGTAAAATTGGTGACATTATCATTCGTGCTCCCTGCGGTCGTGTTCGTGCTCATAGTGTTGTTATTATTGTTCATTTGAGGATTTGGGAAAGTTTGTCGGAAGGTGTCGTTAGATTGTTTTTGATGAAAGGAAAGATAAGATGGTAAAGAATGCATGGAAGAAAAGATATATTTCATTCCTGAACTTGATGAATTTTCAGGTTTTAATTGATTACTACTATTATTATTACTGTGATTATTATGCTCGGATCCATTACGTTGGATGTTAGAGTTACTACCATCTTCACCACTTCTCATACGAGAGGTAGTAGCAATGGTTAATTCATTGTTTGTATCATCTTTCTTGGCTGGTGGCTCATATCGAACTAATGGATCACTAAAAGCACGATTTCTTCCTTGAACTGGCTTTTGTTTTTGAGGCGATCCTGCACCTCCACTACGGGGAGAAAGGGCTTCAATCACTCGATCAACAATCGTTGGTTCAGTACGATTCGACTGATTATTATGTGTTGCTTTAATTTTACTGGCTCCACCTCCCATATTAGTTTATTGTGAACGAAGAATGGAAAAGGACGAATAGATTAATAGGAAAAGTAAGATTAATAGAGGAGGAGGTTAAAGTCGTGGGAGGCCCAGCATAAACAGCTCTTCTTCTAATTGAGAAGATGTTGATGTTGTTTTGGTGTCAGTTGATAGTATTTTATGACAGTTGAGTGAGAAAAGCCGGCAGAGGCAAAAAGGTAGAAATCACAACGGACAATTCTGAAGTCAATGGGTAAAATCCCGGATATTCAGGTCGATCGTTTTCAATCGTTTTAATACGTTTTTATGTTCAATATACATTCTTGAGTAAGTTGTTTTGCAAATATTTCCTGAGAAGATCTTTTTTTTTTTAAGATTTAAAACTATATAGGGGATGAAATCATCATCAACCACAAAACAAAAAAGAAGAATATCTTCATATTTAAGAATCAACAAATATTTCAACAATACTCACACCAAAAAAGAATTTACAATTTATAACTTTGTTTAAAGACTATTTATCATAAATGCTCTTATACTCTGACATTTGATATTCCCCTGAAGGCGTTGAAACCTCGTAAATACTCTTATATTCATTGAACGTATAACCTCCATCTTTCGCTGAACTTTGACTCTTCTCGATGATTTCCTTTGTTGCATCATAGCGATGATCAGTAACTTCAGTAATGTCAAAGGTAGAATAGGGAGGAACTGAACGAATCTCAAAAGAATCAACTCTATCGCGATTGGAGTTTTGTAGCTTCCGATCAATTTCCACTGAAATATTCACACCAGTGCGGTTTGACTGCACAGCAGCAACATGATCATTACGAACTATGTGAGACCCATCAGAATAACCTTGTAGAATGTTGGAATTAATGTCGCTAGAGATTCGTCGTCCTGTATTCCCCGGGTCAGAGTATTCAGAAAAATCATCGGAATATCGCAATGGCCGAGCTTCATCCACTACAATGGAAAACGGTTCTATTACTCTTTTTTCAGCAGTGGGATCTAAAGGTGGCGCGGAGGGTTCCGGAATAATTTGTGTAGGAATGACTGTCCCTTTTAGGAGAGGATTGTGGTGCATCCGACTTTGGTGAGAAAAACTCATGTCAAATGGCTTCTAGTGGCTTTCGCTGCTTCGTACTCTCTGGAAGATCTCACAACTTAGATTCAGATGAGGAGAAAAGAGAATGAGAAAGAAATCTCAATAAACTCGTAAAATAAATGTGTATTAGGGAATTGCTCAACAAATTATCGACTATCTTGATTATCGATTATTTCGAAATTCGAGTTTTCTGTGGTATTTGGATGTTCTTTGAATGACAAATTTCTTTGAGAGAAAGAAAGACTTTAATAGGCAAAAGAAGAGAGAAATTGACCATTTTTCTCCTTAATTGAAGCCCTATAGTGATTCCTTACGCTTTATTGTTTGTATTGGTGTCAATTATAGTGCCCTTTTGTGTTAGAAATCGTTGCTAAAGTAAGATGTCCGTTCCAAGAAGTCGTAATGTGGTGAAAATTGCATTTCAAAAGGATCAATCAGGTGCTACCAAAAGTGTTGGTCCTTCTTCAGCAACTAATACATTTGAAGCTCGTGCTGAAGATGTTGGAGATGGTCCCTCTCTCACTTCTCGAGCATTAGGAGCGGGGAAGAAATCACGACCAAATCTTCATCCTTCCCTCTCAACTGACAGTTTATCCTCCATTACCGATAATATCGAGAAGAGTGGAAATCGTGATACTGAAGAAGATGGCTTTGGAAGTGGTATTAGTACCCCTGTGAGAAAACTTGCCACTTTAAGTATTATCAGACCACCCAAATTAAAACAATTAAAAAACCTTCAACAACTGCTATTACAGTATCAACAACAATATTATTCACTGAAGCAACAGAAAATCTCTGAAAGTCGGAGTAATTCTCCACTTCCTATCCCAGGGAATGCTGGTAAATCGACTGCATCGCAAACTCCTTTCCTCTATGTTATTGATGCAATCTGGCTTCGAAAGTGGTTGCATTACATCACTACTGAGCAATCAAGTAGTGTAATCAATGATTCAAGAAGTGGTAGTCCAACATTTAATGGTGAAGAGGGTTATACACCAGGTCCAATTACGAACTGGAACCTCATTGAAGAACAATCAACTTCAGTCAAACCAAATGGAGAAGAAGTTTCACTAACTATATGGAAGAATCAAAGATTATCAACGTCATCAAAGGAGTATATTAACGGTAACTATAAGTTAAAACCTGATTTACAAGAAGGGGAAGATTATTATCTTCTCCCAGTCGAAGCATGGAATGCTCTCTATAATTGGTATTCTGGTGGACCACCATTACCAAGATTTCTTTTTAATGTATTACAGGTTTATATAACGGATGATTATTATCCATTATCTATTTCGTTAATGGAATTATTCTTCATTGCCCCTTCACAATCATTAGAGAAGAAGATTATTGCGAGTAATGAGATTACAACACTTACTAAGGAGAAGATATTAGAATATTATCAAGAAGTTGAAGAAGAAGGATTAAATACACCTCAAAAGAGAAAGATTCAAGGTATTGCAGATGAGAAGAAGTTATTATTAGCTGATTTATACCCTCCTAATTCTGATAATATACCATCAGTGAAAGATACACATGATTTCCTTGGTGTGACAATCGCTCCAACTACTCCAATGGCATTATCACCCACACGATTTCATCATAGTCATCATAATACCAGTAATAGTACTGATGTCGCAGCAGAGCAACAGAAGAAGTTTTTCCCTCTGATGAATGCGTTTGAAGCAATTCCTGAAGAGGATTTGAGTAAAAGTGTTGAAAACTCACCTGTCCCAACTGTAACAAAGAATCTCCCTCGGCCCGCTCCTACCACCGCTACTAACACTACGGTTCCACCTCCTCCACCTCCCACACCAAATACCACCACTTCAAAAGACAGTAACGGTTCTACGAGTACCGAATCAACTTCAATCGCTAATAAGAATGTTCCAGCGGGAATTAATCATTGTGCTGTATGTGGTGATTTAGCAAAGACACGATGCGGACAATGTTCTTTCTTATTCTATTGTACCAAAGAATGTCAAAAGATTCATTGGAAATACCATAAAGCTTCCTGTAAAGCCATTAAAGAAAGAAGTACTGCCTTACAAAGTAAAGGAAGTGCATTAAAGAAAGAAGATCTTAACGTGAAAGAACAAGCAATAATCTATGGTAAACAAGGGAAAGTAGGATTACATAATTTAGGTAATTCGTGTTATATGAATTCATCATTACAATGTTTAATACATATTATACCATTGACCAAATATTTATTATCTGGTCGTTATTTAAATGATATTAATGTCAGTAATCGTGATGGTACAAAAGGTGAATTAGTCAAAGTCTATGCAACATTAATACAAGATATCTATCTTGATAATAAAGCAGTGCTTGCACCATCTTTATTAAAGAAGGTATTAGGTAATATTAATGATGAATATGCTGGGTTTAATCAACAAGATGCTCATGAAGTTATTGAATTATTATTAGATAAATTACATGAAGATATTAATCGTATTATTACCAAGCCGTACACCGTGAAATTAGAAGGTGATGGTTCGAATGATATTATGATTGCACGTGATACATGGAATCGTCATTTATTACGCCATTCTTCTTATATCCAAGAATTATTTGGTTGTTTAATGAGATCCCAGTTAACATGTCCAACATGTAGTAAGATCTCCGTCTCTTATGAATATCATAATACAATACAGGTTGCCATACCACGTAATTATAATATTACGATTACCATACTCTTTATACCAGAGATTCCATCATCGAAGTATGAAAGTATTGATGGCAATGTTGAGATCAACTTACGCACAGTATCATCACAATGGTCAAATTTCTTACCCAAGAAAGTTACGTTAACCGTTGATCGTTATACATCGATTAAATCATTAAAAAAACAATTATTATTACATTTAACAAGTTTCCAAAGATCAATTTATAATGAATCGAATATATTCTTCTTTGAATCAATGAATCCATCAAAAAGAGTTGAAAATAATATTAAATATATTAAATATTTAAAAGATATCATATTAATTAATTCTTTATCATCATCTAATACCATACTATTAGCATATGGTATGACATTAGCTTCTTTATCATCACATCATTTCTTATTCATACATATGGTAAGCAACATAAAACCCCCTCCATTTACTCTTTTCTGACATCGTATTTCCTCTTCCTGTAGAGAACGATGGAGATCCTTGAATCCTCCAACAATGATGATGGTGAGGATGATGTTAGCATTCATTATACAGGTTATCCTTTATTGTTATCGTATGATCGTACATCATGGTCATGCCAAAGAACACGTCATCATATCTGGTTAAATACAATACGCTATTTCCAACCATCCTCTTCTTATGTGAAGGAATCATTAGAATACCTTACAACCTCGAATATTATGAAACAAATGGAAATAAGTCAACACTTTCCAATCCGATTAATTAGCAATGATGGAGGTCCGATGATGTCAGTTGATCATAAGAGATTATTAGCTCTAGCAAAGAAGAAAGGTAATGGTGTCTTCCCTCCACCACCAATGGATGATTTAGATCTTTCCCTTGGATCTATATTACCTTCTGATCGAAGTCTTATGATAGGTAAGGAGAACATCTACTGTATAAGCACACCATGTGAATGATCTTCATTGTTTCTTGTGATGTCGTATAGAGGAATTTACTGGTGATATCGAGAGATTATATCCATCTGGTGCGATTTATTTTAGTTTAGATGTTATTGTTGAAGCAAAACCTATTATCGATTATCAACATGTAAGTATAGTCTTATCTCTGTTCTATATTTCTTAACGATGATGTCTCTCCGATAGTTAAAGAGTTTAGATGCAGTGATTACAACTCGTTCAGCTGCTGTTGCATCATCCTTATCATCTTCTCCTACCAACCATAAGAATGGTAATAACAGCAATCATAATATTTTAACATTAGATGATTGTTTAAAAGAATATACTAAAGAAGAAATATTAGAAGTTGGTAATGAATGGTATTGTAATAAATGTCAAGAACATAAACAAGCATATAAGATTATGCAATTCCATTATTCTTATTTACCTAATATATTAATATTAACATTAAAACGATTTGAATATCGTGATATATCATCATTAATGGGTGGTGGATATAGTAGTAATAATATGATTCATCGTGAGAAGATTGATCATTTTATTGATTTTCCTATCTATGGATTAAATTTAAAGAAATATTGTACAGGCATTATCACAGGTACAACATCGACGAAGAAATCTTCCGCAGAGGAAAGTGAAGTGACAGAGATGCAGAAGGAAGTTATTAGTAATGAAGAAGAGGGAAAGAAAGAAATGAAGAAGGAAGTAGAGGAAGTGAAAAAGGAAGATGGTAAAAATGATGATGACGATGAAGAAGAGAATGATGCAATGTATGATTTATTTGCAATCTGTAATCATTATGGTCGGATGGGATTTGGTCATTATACTGCCTATGTGAAGGATTGGGCATTATATGAAGAAGCAACCCAAACTACTGTACCGAATAAACCACCAGCCAATGGTGGATGGTATTTATATGATGATAATAGTGTAGTAAAAGTATCAGAAAAAGAAATTAAAACATCATCAGCCTATATACTATTTTATCGTAAAAGAAATTTACATTATTAATAAGAAAAATAAAAAATAAAAAATAAAAAGAAATAGCTTCATGAATGAATGAATCAATAATTAGTAAAATTTAATTTGAAAAATAAATAAATAAATAAAATAAAATAAGATTGAAAAGATACAACAACCATATTAGAAATTGTAGTCAGAATATAAAGTAATCTGGGTATGACTACGACTATTATTAGTATTGTTTCAACTTAAATAGAATGAGCGATAACTCTCTTCATTATCATCAGAATCAGAATCGTCAACCTCATCCTCATCACGAATTAGAGACATCTTACTCCTGCGATATACAGTGTAAAATTATAAAAACTCGTAAGTCATGTCCATTTCGTCATCAGATTCGTTTACATTTGCAAAGACTCAAGGTTTTCAGAATCATTATCTCAAGATAATTTGTGACGCGAGGAAGGAAGAAGATGTGAGGAAAGCGTATGATCGGGTTGAAGTATTATTACAATCAAACAAATCATTAAAACTATGGGCTTTAATTAATCATACAGGGGTTAGAATAGAAGGTTGTGCAGACTGGCTTTCTATGGAAGCATATCATAAAACTTTTGATCTGAATTTTTTTGCGATTGTTAATCTTACTAAAGTCTTTCTTCAACAGTTGAAAAGGTGTAAAAATTCTCGTATAATTAATATATGCAGTATGGCAGGGATCTATGGATCAGCTAATCTTAATGCTTATAGTGCATCCAAGCATGCATTAGAAGGATTTGCAAAATGTTTAAGATTAGAGTTAATACCATGGAATGTTCATGTCATCAATGGATTATGGATCGATGACTCTTATGCTGCGCACCAGACGGTATCAATCTGCATAGTCAATTACAGTTTATGGGAAAGTTATATGCGAATCATTTAGTCATTTCTTATTGGATTGTTCAATCGAATGCGAAAAAAATGAGATCTTGTGAAGAGAGATATTGATATCTGGAAAGAAGAAGATTTTTCATTAGGATTAAGTTTATCTTTTACTAATCAATATGAATCATCGATAACAGAGATTCTTCAAGAGAAACGAGCACATGCACCAATAACAAATGCATTGTTCAGAAAAGATTTAAGGGATATGAAGTTTGAAGAAATGTTAAAAGAGTTAAAACCCAAGGTAAATAATCATAATACATCAATGATACGTGTTGAAAAATGGTTTTATAATATTAATTTTTATTTAAGAGCTTTCATGACTTTTGATGTTTATGATGAAAAAGATTTAATACATGCAATCTTTGGGATTGTTTGTTAATCAAAACCATGTTTAAATGATTTCCATATTACAACAGGATATGATATACATATAAATGATTTCAATCGATTGAAATTAATCTTCCCAGAGGCTGAAGAAAATTCTGAAATTGTTATGAAGTTTCAAAATGGTGTATATCGTTTAACTGTATTAAGTGGTCAAACAGAATCGAAATTTTATTTTTGTAAGTGTTAATTCATGTGAAAATATTAAAAATTATAATTTTTGTCATAGAAATGAAGTTTTTACTATTACCTATAATATTTATCCAAATTATGTTGCTTTATTAAATTCTCGAAAATAGGAAACATCTTTTTCTCAAACTAAACAATTAATCTTTATTATTTTCTCTGATCTCAAATACTGCTGTGTAGCAGAGTGAACTCACTCAACTCTTATTCTGTCTTATGATGTTGTTGAGATGTGAACTGTCAACTCTCGCTAATAGAGAAGTATCTTCGCCCTCGTCCATGCCCAATGCCCAAGGATGCCAAACTAAAAACAAACCAAAAAAACTGAAATAAGATGACTTCTTTCTTCAGCTATTTATGGGATGTTATTCGTGCTTTCATTGCATATTTCCAACATATTCAGATAAAAGATCCTCAAAATCATATTATCCTTATTACTGGATGTGATTCTGGCTTCGGTCTTATGACCGTTTATCGTTTACTACAAAAAGGATACTTTGTTGTTGCTTTATGTCTCACGGAGCAAGGGGTTTCAGAGTTACAAGAATATGCCAAAACAAATGGTTTCAATGATCATTGTGTGGTATTGCGATGTGATGTGACAAAGGAAGAGGATGTGAAGAAGGTCTATGAGAAAGTAGAAGGATTGTTAAAATCAAATGATTCACTGAAATTCTGGGCTTTAGTTAACAATGCTGGAATCGCCATCTCTGGCTTTGCAGACTGGCTTTCTACGGAAGCATATCATAAAACCTTTGATGTGAATTTTTTTGCAATTGTTAATCTTACTAAAGTCTTTCTTCAACAGTTGAAAAGGTTTAAGAATTCTCGTATTATTAATATAAGCAGTCTCGCAGGAATTTCAGGATCCCCTAACTTTAGTGCGTACAGCGCATCAAAGCATGCATTAGAGGGATTTGCAAAATGTTTAAGATTAGAGTTAATGCCATGGAATATTTATGTTGCAAATATTAATCCTGGTTATATGAGGTAATTTGT